>Ga0105051_10007479_pt1 | contig 11377 bp, 10 predicted proteins | sample FRY02_FD_78383 | JGI IMG/M metagenome (GOLD analysis project Ga0105051, IMG submission 78383) | Freshwater microbial communities from Lake Fryxell liftoff mats and glacier meltwater in Antarctica - FRY-02 (megahit assembly) | ecosystem: Environmental > Aquatic > Freshwater > Ice > Glacier...
CAACACGGTTGCATGGTAGTCGTACCAGTGGACCGGTTTCTCAACAGACTTCCAGCCGATCTCATCCGTGGCACCGTACGAAACGCCGTGCTTCAATCCGGCGCCCGCCATCCAGATGGAAAACCCGTACATATTATGGTCGCGGCCTGTCCCAATTTGATCCGCGCCGGACTGCGTAAACGGCGTGCGTCCAAATTCCGTCGTGCACAGGACCAGCGTGTCGTCCAGCATGCCTCGCTGACGCAGGTCTTTCAATAACGCAGCCACCGGCTGATCCAGTCGCCCGGCTTCGCGTGTATGGTTTTCCTTCACATCCTCATGACCGTCCCAGTTGATGCGCGGCGAACCGAATGAACCGCCGGAAAACAGCTGCACAAATCGAACGCCCTGTTCCAGAAGTCGGCGAGTCAGCAGGCAGCGGCTTCCGAAGTCGTTCGTTTCTTCCCGGTCAAGTCCGTACATCGCTCGAGTCGCTTCGGTTTCCTGATTCAGGTCCGTGACGCGCGGGACTGCCAGCTGCATTTTTGCGGCCAGTTCATAACTCTTCATGCGGGCGAGCAGGGCGTCTTCAGTTCCGGTGCTGGCCAGGTGGCGCCGATTGATTTCGGCGAGCAGCTTTCGGCTGGCAGCGTCCTGACCTTCAGGCAGCGCACGCCCGGGGAACAGGTCATAAATGGGTGGCCCTTTGCTCTGAAACGTCACGCCCTGATGTTGAGCGGGAAGAAAACCATTGGACCAGTTGATTGTTCCGCCAGCGGGCAGACCGCGAGCATCCGGAAGGACGACATAGGAGGGCAGTTCGTCTGTTTCGCAACCGAGCCCATAAGATACCCAGGCACCCATGACGGGAAAGCCGTTCAGACGAAAACCGGTGTTCTCTTCGAATGTCGCCGGCGTGTGATTTGCAGATTCCGCCACCATCGATCGAATCACAGTCAGTTCATCGGCAACTTCGGCGATGTGCGGGAAAAGTTCGGACACCCACAGGCCGCTTTGTCCTCGTTGTTTGAACTCCCAGTCGTTCTTGCGAATCAGCCCAACCTGATTAAAGAAGGTGGCCGGGCGTTCGTCGGCCTGCAGCGTCCTGCCATGAAATTTTTCCAGCTCCGGCTTGTAGTCAAAGGAATCGATGTGACTGACGCCGCCACACAGGCATAGATGGATGACGCGATTGGCCTTCACAGGAAGATGCGGAGTCCCTTTGGCCTCCGCAGGCACAGCATCCGCGCTGGCAAAGTTATCGCGCATGAGCAACGAAGCAAATGCAGCACTGGTCAGTGATGCTGTCGAAAAATCAAAAGCTCGACGGCGAGAGATGCGATTTTGATTCATCGGGACAGTCCAGTTACTGTCAGACAGGTGACCTTCCGCCACCAGAAGCACTCAAAGTATTCTCCGACGATCCTGCTGGATGCCGTCGGTCGTGAGAAGTTCCAGCTTACACAGTTGCCGCACCTTTCTGTAGCCGCTCGGCTCATTTGTTCCGCGGCTGCGGACTTCCGGTTTCGAGTTACGCACTCCGAATTCCAAATCTCATCTCCCTGATCACTATTTACAGCCTTCTGAAACCATTCCTTTTTTCTGTCCACGAAGTCGATGCTGCTGCACGTCCGGGCGGCGGAATCCGTGGAGGCTTTCGGCACGTTGAGCAGATGCCGAAAGCTCGGCCCGTTCCGCTACAACGTGAATGCCCTCGGGCACCGGCCGGCTGCGGACGATGGGCCGAACACTGACGGAGTTTGAAAACTGATAAGGAACCGTGAGTTATTGACCTGACGGAACCAGTGGCTGTCTACACGGCGGCGACAAATCTGTAATCGCACGTCATGGACAGCATGCTGAACAACAGTAGCGTTCCGGCGTTTGCCGTTGAAGATCAGTCGGGAACAACACTCTGGATGTTCGCCGCGATCGGTCAGATCCACAGGCCGAGGGTCTGGGTCGACACATCAACCGCGACCGAAGCTCAGAGGTTGATCAGTGGGGGGGGGGCCGTCGCCTGAAAACACTTTGGATTGATTCGCGAAGCGTTATCGCGTCGATCAATCTTTGACCCTGCCGACACATGCGACAAGAGTCGGTATCACTCTAGCGCAAAACGGGGCAAGCCTTAGTCGCCGGTCTTCCCGGAATACAAAGACCAGGCTTCTTTGAACAAGCTGTTTTGTAAACCTAATAAACTTTCAACGGCAATGCGATTGCGTAACTAGCGAATCTCATCGTAACGTCTCAAGGGTATGAACCGCACCCTGCACCATGCCGCTCTCCTGGAGGCCCTCAATGGATCTGTCTCAATGGTTCCTGGCACTGATTGATGGTGTTAAAAGCGTAATTCAGGCAGGGGGGGGGGGCAAGCGGCGTAGTTCGGTTTAGGCTCGTCGCTCTGTGAGTTTCAAGGCTGTGCAGGATCTGGAAGTTCGCTGCCTTTTGTCCGCGATGCCTGTTGCAGATTCGTTGCTGACAACCGCAACACTGAGCAGTACCACGGCAGCGATTGCTGACCCGTCACTCGTGCAACTGAGCACAGTTGGGACGCAGGAGATCATCAACGGAAGCGACACCTCGCAAATACCGCTGATTTACGGCCCAATATGGTCGATCGCTGCAGCTCAAACTTATGGAACTCCTCAGACGCCTGCGGAAGATTTGTACGACGAAGGTGCGGGAGCGGTCTGGGGCACGATTGCAGACGAGGGTGTGTATGGGATCGTCGGCGGGCTTCACGATATCAACGATTTTGGGGTTGGAGCCTACGGCGGAATCGACACCGTTGGCGACTATGGAGCAGTGATCGGATCGCCCGACGATGGAGCAATCGGCGCTATCGGCGCTATCGGTGCCTACGGAGACTACGGAGACTACGGAGACTACGGCGCTGGAGCGTATGGTGTCGCCGCAGGATTCGACGCCACCGGTGCCCTGGACTCAGGCTTCGACGACATGGGCGGCGTTTTTTCGGACGGAGGATACGGCATAGGAGCCGTCGGTGATAATGCCGACGACGGGGCAATTGGCGATACGGGCGGCTATGGGGATTACGGCGCCGGGGCGTATGGAATTGGTGACTATGGTGCCGCAGCTGGCGCAGATGGAATGACAGGCACTGCAGTTGATGGCAGCCATTCCATCGTGGCCGAAGACGACTATGCCTCAACGAACGAAGACACCACCGTCGATATTTACGTTCTGGAGAACGACCACGATGATGCGGGGCATTCGCTCAGTGTGACAAATTTGATGTCGACGCAGGGAATGGCTTGGGTTGATTCTATTGGTGTTGTTAAATTCCTGCCAGCTCCTAATTTTCATGGGCTGGCCAGCATTACCTACAAGGCAACCGACGGCGTATGGTTTAGTAATCAAGCAACTGTCACAGTATCAGTGGCCGATGTGAACGACATACCGGCAGTTGCAAATCCAGGCAATATGACATTCAAAGAAGGTGACGATGTATCTTTCGTCACCATGACGGCAGCAGATGCAGATTTCCCAAATGACAGGCTCAGGTGGAGCATTGCAGGGACACCGCCAGGAGTTACGATTGAAGTTGTCACTGGCCGATTCCGTGGCAAACTGACGTATGCCTCAGCGGGTCTCTACCACGTTACCGCAATTGCTACAGACCAAGCCGGAGCTTCCGCCTCGGCTACATTCGTATGGACGATTCAAGATGCGGGGTTCGATACCCTGACAGCGACAGAAGTCGAAGGATCGATGGCGACTTCAAATAGTATTACGGTGCCAGGAACGCGTTCTGTGTTGTACGCGGCTCCAGGTAACACTGTCTCATTAAACGTCCAGGCGATGCCGCCGAAGATCCTCGCGAGTCTTAGCGACGTTCGGTATGAGATGACAGGAAATGGCACCCTGTTCGTCGGCAGCTTTTCACCGCTTCCCACCTTGAGGGTCGGTGCAGCAGGTGCCGTGTACACTGTCACGGCGTACCTCGACGAGAACCTAAACGGAGCATTTGATGCTGCGGAGTTTCAACTCACGCTGACGATCAAAGTCGTGGATTTTGGTTCTGCAAAAGTTTTCGGTGGCAGAGTCGGTGGAGGGATTCTTTATCCAGGCGAAGATCTACTCTTTATCAAAGCCGGAGAACTGTTCGATGTGACCAGCACGTTTGAGTACAAAATAGTTCCAGAGCCAGATACTGTGCTTGGCGACGGAGCGCTCGTTCGCGCCCAACTGATTCGCCCAACGACGGGTGCAGTTTTCGGCAACAGTAGCGCAATCGGAGAGAGCTTCAATGTTCTATTGACTTCTGCGATGGCTGGACCGGCACAAGTTCGTTTCTATCTGGATGCCAACTTCAACGGCGTTTGGGACATGGGTGAGCCTACTCGAACTTCTAGTCCGTTCAAAATTGTTGAAAGGAATCATCTGACAAGAACGTATCAGTATTCGCTTCTACTTTCCGGTTTGACGCAAGGGAGCATTCAGGCGGATGTCGATGCAAGTATGGAGCTTGCATTGCGGAAGGACAGCGATGACGATTGGCGTGCGGCTGTTTATACGACAGTCGCTCCGGCGGCAGATCGGTTCTTCGCTCCCAGCACAGCACGACCTGACCCCGCCGACACCAGTGCGAAGATTTCATTGCACTTGGATGAGGACAATGTGATGACGCTGTTGAAGGATATGTCCTCTGGACCGAGTACCATTTTACTGGGGAAGGCACGGAAGCCCGGAACTTCGCTTGCAATTGACTGGGATAGCAAATCCGTCGATGTCATTGTGAATGAACTCGGGCACAACCTGGGACTGCCCCACAATGGCTTGGGGGCTAAGTACATAATGGAAGCAATAATAGTCGGGTCCAATGATCATTTGTCTTTTTCCGAAGCCGAAACGTACTCAACTGCGTCTGCTCCGGATGGAGTGCCTGGCCTCGGAGCAAAGCTGGCATCGGGAGCTACCGAATCGCCAATCACACCTCAACTGACCATACCAGCGGGACTGAAATCCCAGCATGCACCTGTCCCGATTGGCTTTTATGTCGTTCTACAATTTGCAAACGGCTTGCCACCACTTCCTGGAATCATCGACCACGCTGACTTTACAACAAATCAGCTTGTAAGTGTCGAATTCGATTTAGAACGTGAACGTCGAACTGGGCCACCTGAATCTTTGACTCGACCTAGGTTAGTTTCACATACAGCGTCTAAAGCTTCACACCCTATTGCCCAGGTTGATGGCCTCCTACAGAACGGGGTACAGATACTGGATTTGACACCCATCCAACGTCTCTCTTTGACTGAATTCGTTGATTTCCCCGAGATGCATGGTAAGGAGCGAATCTGATGCGACGTTCGTTTTTGGTTGTGGGCTTCATAATCACAGGCTGCGCGGATGAAGACGCAGAACCAAAAAAACATCACATTTCAGATGCTGACATGGTCACTGAATTAGACGAGCCTTGTACAACAATGATTTTGAAAAAGGCGGATGTGAATTCTGGGATCAAACCCATTCTGACCGTGGAAGAATCACTCGCAGTTGCATTTCGAAGTCGAATCTACCGATACCGACTATGGCACATATGTCGTGGAGTAAATCCAGACGCATTGCCAAGAATCGTCGAGTTGCTGAAGAACCCTGCAGAGAAAGAAATTTTGCCGAGTGCGATTGAGGCAGTTGCGTATGTTGGAGGTGATCCGGAGGCATTGTTCCTCGAAACCATTTTGCGCAAGAAATACGCGGAGCCTTGGACGCCAAAGGAAGAAGAGGCATTCAATACCGCTATTCTCACTATTGGCCTGATGGCACGGCGAGAGGTGCCCGAAGCTCGTCGAATTGCGAATTGCTATTGTGAACCGGATTATTGGCTCGATACGGCGCAGCCGTGGATGAGCGAGCATCCACTCGGCATTCATGCAATCGCTCGCGTCAAGGCCATGCAAGGAAAGTTGTTGGCAGATTGGGCAGTGGATGCTGATCTGTGTAAAAGACTGATAACAGAAAACCAAGATTTCGAAGGCTACGCAAACGCCACAGATTTGAATGACATGCTTTGCAGAATGAGTGTTGAAGAATCAACGCCAATCACGCAGGCAGAACGTCACCTACTCCGTAAGTTCTACGATGAATACCTCGGTGAATGATTGTGGTTTGATCGTTTGGGAATGACTGGAACGAGGAGGCGATGTAAATGGAGAAGTCGATAAAAGCTGACACCGTCAATATTCCCAATACCGTGCAACGATAACGAGGGGCTGGAAGTGACGAATGCATTCATCATTATCGTGCTTCTCTTCATCTGGTGCTGGGATTATCCGCCCGATCATCCGGCGAAGAGGCTTATTGCAAAGTTCAGTCGTCCATTTGTCTACATGGGGTTCTGGCATGGATGGGCGATGTTTGCTCCGGAGCCGATTCATGTGAATCGACGATTGCGGGCGGTGCTGACGTTTGCCGATGGTGTAACGGAACACTGGAGTCCACTGGGGCCGGAGAACAGCGCCAACCTCATCAACATGCTTTACGCTCGCAGCTTCAAGTACGAACACTCGTTGCTCAGCCCGCGTGTAGGCTATCTGTATCCGCCGCTGTGCGATTTCCTGGCCCGGCAGGTGCAGGTCGATGGACGAAAACTACAGTCGATCGTGTTTTTTCGAGATTTTCAGACGGTCAATCCGATCGGTTCGGAGAATGTGTATACCCCCATAAAGTCCATAGCATTTTACCGCTATGACGCCCAACCGCTCGCTGAACGATACTTTCCCTTCTGACAATTCGTTATGCCTCTACAGCAAATCATTGATGCCTGGAACCTGTTTTTTCATGCCGAGGTGTCATGTGCGACGCTGGTGATCTTTCGCATTGCCATCGGGTTCCTGTTGTTAACGAACGTGCTGTTACTTGTTCCACTCATTGATGACTATTTCTCTGAGGACGGCGTGTGGCCGACGGCAGCATGGCTGCGGCAAAATCGTGGATCTCGCTTTTGTCTGTTGACGATGCTGCCTCCCACGACGAATTCATTTCGATTTCTCTTGTTGGTACATTTTGTCGCGAGTGTAGGGTTTCTTCTGGGTTTTCATTTCCGACTGTGTGCCGTCGTCGTATTCCTGACGCTGGTGTCGATTCACCATCGCAACGCCTACATCCTGTCGAGCGGTGATACTCTACTGCGATTGCTGCTGTTCCTGACTTGCTTCAGTGATGCAAACGGTGGTCTGTCCGTTGACGTATGGCGTGCCGGAAAATCTGTGACTGAATTTGCGTCAACTGATTCATGGCCGATGCGTTTGATGCAGATTCAAATCTGCATCGTCTATCTTCGGACAGTGTTCTGGAAGCTCCGAGGCAAGATGTGGTGGGATGGCACGGCAGCCTGGTACCCGTTATGGGTCGATGCCTACGTGCGTTTTCGACCGCCGCTGTTCTTGCTTAAGCCCGCGTTTATCCGGATCGCCACCTGGGGCACATTGATTGAAGAACTGGCGATGGCGACGTTGATCTGGATTCGCGAGGTGCGTTATCCGATGCTGCTGTCTGGCATCGCATTGCACCTGATGCTGGATATCGTCATGAACCTGCAGCTTTTCAGCTGGATCATGATCTGCAGCTTGCTGCTATTCATTTTTCCTGATGATGCCGCATGGCTTCTGACTAACATCGGTGTCTGGCTACGGGGTGATCTTTCCTGATGATGCTCAGCAACGCGTTGAATGCCGGAATATCAACTCTCGTTCGCTGTATAGACGCGCGAGTCACCCGCTCCCTGACAATTGCGACGCAGGTTCCAGCACGGCCGGAGCGTGCTGAGCGACTCAGCACGTCCGGCCTGCGTTTTCACCGGATGTTGATTTAATACTAACCCGCTGCGTGCGCGAGGGATTGTTGAGGAAAACGCGGCAAGTCGTATCCCTTACTTACGTTTCGGGTTGTGAAAACGCGTTAAATCAACACCCGGTTAAGGAAGCGCAGAGTTTCCGGTCATAGAATGACCGGACTACGGAATGCGAATCAGTTTCTGCTGGAAACGGCCTTCATGGCCGCCTTGGCGACAGCGTAGCATTCGCGGATGTCGGCGAGAGGATTCTTTTCGTTCTCCTCGTACTCCAGCGAAAATGCCCCATTCGCTGGGAACTCAGCCAGCTTCAGTTCGGACACAACTTCTTCTACGTTCAGATGACCTTTGCCAAGGATCACGCCCTTGGTCTGGTCCTTCATTTCGGCGAAGTCCTTCAGGTGAATCCCATACAGACGTCCCTTGAGCAGCCGGATGACTTCACCCGCGTTCTGACTTGATCGGATATAATGCCCGAGGTCCGCACAGGCTCCGATTCGCTCGTCGCGTCCTTCGATAACTCGCAGCACATCGATCGCTTTGTTGTAACGATGGTTCGGCCCGTGGTTGTGAATGGCAACTCGGATATCAAATTCTTTGACCAGTTCATCCAGACTGTCGAAAGAATCGAAATCCGGGTCGGCCGTGATACACGGAGTTCCCAGCTTCTTTGCGAACTCAAACGTCTTTCGATTTGCAGCCGCATCTTTGCTAAACCCATTCACTCCATGACCGGAAATCGACATTCCCAGGTCAGCGACTTTCTTCTTCATCGCCGCGATATGTTCATCGGAAGAGTCGAGCGGCAGCATGCCACTGTAGAACTCAACCTGTTCAAACCCCATGTCGGCGGCGTGTTTCAGAGCTTCTTCGACCTTGTAGCCGCGGAGTGAATAGAGCTGAATGCCCAGCTTCGGCCCGTCAACTTCTGCAGCACGCGCGACACGTGGCATGATGCCACACGCGCCAATCGCGGCGGCCGCGGAAGTCGTCATAAGAAAGTTGCGTCGAGACTGAAGAGACATCAGAGGCTCCGAAAGGAATGGTGGGAAAACAAAAATTTGTCCTGAATTTTACGGAGCGGAGCCACGAATCACAATCAATTCGTAAAACCCTGCTTCTTCGGTCTGAGGCTGGAAAATGCAATGGGAAGAGCGGGAATAAAAATTTCGATGTCGGAAGATCGCCCCACGCCCTCGATCCTCTAATGTTTTAGATGATTACTTTACAGGTTTGCGAAACGGCGGTACGATTCAATCATCGAATTCTTTAGATGAGATGAAGGCAAGCGAATGGCTCGATCTAAAACAGAACAGCCCACGGAGCTCGAACTGGAGATTCTGCGAGTTCTGTGGGACAAATCGCCGCTGCTGGTTCGTGATGTCAGGGCCGCTCTGGAAGAAACCGGGCGACCATTGGCCCACAGTACCGTAATCACGATGCTGAACATTATGCATCGCAAAGGATTTTTGAAACGACGGCGAGAAGGAAAGTCGTTTTGGTTTTGGCCGGCCGCTCCCAGAGAAGCCACGACAGGAAAGATGGTTGGAAGCCTGTTGTCGCGCCTGTTCAATGGTTCTCCAGCGGCCATGGTGCTGAACCTGCTGCAGACCGGAGATGTGGATGCGGAAGAGCTGGCGGAGATTCGAAAACTGGTGGTAAAGAAGTCGAAGGAGATTCAGGAATGAGCACACTTACACTGTTTGCAGATCGACTCTGTCAGACACTGCTGCATTCGTTGTGGCAGACGCTGACGATCGTGATAGTCGTCTCCATTGTTGCTCGTCTGGTGCAGCGGCGTGCGGAGATTGCCTATGCCGTTTCGATGGCCGGACTTGTCGCGGCGGTTGTCTGTATGCCGGTGACGTTTGTGCTGGTGTCGCCGGCGTTTAGCCAGTTGGATGGCATCAATATGGCTGGTGTCGATACGGATGGTGAGGTGGGCGGCGATGGTGCAGCGGTTCGCGGAGACCGTGCTGTTCTTCAATCCGGCGATGTGGTTTCTGAGTCGCCGTGTGAGTGAACTGCGCGAGTTTTGTTGCGACGAACTGGTATGCCACAGCGCCGCGTCGTCGCAGAAGAATGTTCGACTGCGTTATGCGGAAGCGTGATTGCACGTCGTTTCACTGTCGCTGGAAAGCGGGGACGGTGAGAGCCGTATCGACGGGCCAAATCTGACAGCGTTGGCGGCGAGCGGTCGAAGTCCGTCGGACCTTCGACGGCGCATTTCGCGGATGCTGAACGAACCCGTGTCGGAGCCGTTTCCAACCGGTCGCGGGCTGCTGGTGGCCTTCGGAGCCGGGCTGCTCTGAATGATGCTTCCGGGGCTGCTGCCGTTGGAACTCACGTCGCCAGGCAACTCCGCAGCAATCGCCGATGAACAGAAGCCGGGCGACGACGCGACGAAGACTACAAGCAAGCCATCGTCTGGCGACAACTGCGACTGAATCTCGAGCCGGACATACCGCAACCAATTCCCGTCGGCATGGACCAGAATGATCCAAATGCCTGGGAGAAGTGGAAGCACACTAAAGAAGCCCGAGACTACGAAGTGGCGGTACATGCCTTTCAAGCTCGTATGGACGCCCTACCCGTGTTCAGCGCCTCCGTTGACCGCGACGGCAGCTTCCGCATCGACAACGTGCCAGCCGGCAGGTTTGTCCTTAGCGAATGGTCAGCATTGCAAAACTGGAAGCTCTCCCTGACACCGCGAGAATTTGAAGTGTCGGATCTTGAAGACGGCGACAAAGAGACGCCCTTGGATCTTGGTGAGATTGAATTGATTTCACAGTAGTTGCGGCACTTTCCCCCTCGCGTTCTCTCGGCGGAATCATCGCATATTCCGGCGGCCATTCAGATGTATGCGGATTCTTTTTGTTGCTTTCTTCCTTAGGCTGAAATGCCGACTGTGCGGTCCTTAAAGACGGTGTTTCAATTGGTATACCTGGACTGATCGCCCATTGGCTCTTAACAGAATGCGTTGGTGCAATGGCACTTGTTTTAACACAAAAGGAGTAAAACAGGGGACATTGTACTTTACGGGTTCAGTGGAATGTCGCCGTTTTGTGGGATTCTGTTCAGGCATGCAGCAACAAATTCATCAAAAAATTTGCGGTACTCAACCTTGCCAATCGATCCGCAATTCTCGTGTCCGGCACCATCAATCAGGCATAGTTTATGACTAACACGTTCCAACCCCACTGTTGAAATCGCTCGGTGTGTTCGAGATTCTTTCCCCTGGTTGCGTCTTGACCGTGCAGGTAGAGAAAGACTGGAGCCTCCGAATTTTCGACGGGGACCCAGAAGTTGCTGCGTGATCGGGTTACAAACACAGTCGCCAGCTCACGAAATGACGAACTCTACGTATTGAGCCTGACACGCGGTTGAGTAGGAAACGCGAAGGCGGCGTGCTTCAGGCAGAAGTTGAACGCACGCGGTCGTATGCCAATAATCGCTGTGCATGCAGAGAGTGAGCCGCGATGGCGACTCTGTGGGACCATGATTCGCCATTTGTTTGGCGAGTTTGTCCGGGTCCAGTGGAGAGTCGATCTGTTCGATGTCGCGGAGAGCCCGTTCCCG
>Ga0105051_10007488_pt1 | contig 11370 bp, 5 predicted proteins | sample FRY02_FD_78383 | JGI IMG/M metagenome (GOLD analysis project Ga0105051, IMG submission 78383) | Freshwater microbial communities from Lake Fryxell liftoff mats and glacier meltwater in Antarctica - FRY-02 (megahit assembly) | ecosystem: Environmental > Aquatic > Freshwater > Ice > Glacier...
CAAATAAATGTAAATTGATCAAATTTTATTTATTTTAGTAATAAATATTTAAGATAAATAGTATAATCTTATTATAAAGATTATAATTTAAAATAAATTAAAAATAAAATCAATTATTAAGATTCATGTTATTAAGATAGGCATCTAACTCGCACTCTTTTATTTATGGTATATTGCTCATATCATCTTAACTTTCTGACGAGCTCACAGCAAGTTCATTAATGGCAGGCTTGAACACATGAAACCCATTGGAACCAGTAGAAAGAATCATTTCGTAATAAACGGGGTGGTATCTTAAATTTATATTTAATAATATTTAATTTACATGATTTCTTTTATGTTTTCTTGTCCTTGATGCAAGAACATAAGTTAATCAGGAACTTCAAGATTATCCTCATTGTTATCATTTTCAACTGAGAAATCCCAAATAGACAATCTATTATCTTAGCTGCTGACAGCCAACACACTTTCTTCATTCGACTAAAAGCAAATACCTTTTAAATTAATTTTTACTAGTAATAGGTTCATTATGCCACAAAATTTCATTTAAACAGCCTTATTTAATATGCCTGAGATCCCACACTTTGAAATAACAGTCATCTCCACCAGAAGCCAGTAATCTAGGTTAAGAGTGAGACCAGGAGAGAACATTAACATCGGAGCTGTGAGCACCCTCGATTGTTATTTATGCTTAGTTACGTTTTCCTACTCGCAAATCACATATTTTTATTGATTTATCGACAGAACCTAATCATTATTTATTTTACAGGAAGCGAAGGCAAATTCTTCATTTGGAGAGAATTATATATCTTCTACGGATTCTGTATGGAAAATATAAGGATTTTCGCTGCGGGTCCAATTTGAGAAATTATCATTTGCATTATATATATATATTTTTCTGTCCATTTAACCTGAAGCGAACTAACCTTTCTTTATATTGTTCCAATTCAAAGCGAATCCTTCAGAAAAGTTTTAAAAAGTTTATACGATTTCATCACTTTTTTACTGCTTTTTCTTAGAAACAAATTTGGTAGGCTAATTATTCAGAAGTTTGTTGTACATTTTCTCTAAATTAAGTATCGTAATCTAAATTTATAATAATTCACATTTCCATTTTCTTGTTAAGCAGCGACTAAATGAGTATTATTCATTGTTTTGATTCTATTAATGCAACTAGTCATGGGAATAGATTCTTAAACAAAATTAGCTTCATCATTTTCATTAGAATTTTCAGAATCTTCATCAATAGAGTCATCATCATTATAAGTCTATATTAAAATATGAATACTTTATGTAATTTACTAAGTTTATTCAAATATATGAAATTTTTATTTTATTAATCACTTTAAGTACCAGATACAAAAAAGATTTCATAAGGATATTATTCCATTTTGGAAGGTTTTTGATTTCTATCTGCTATCACATCAAAACATAATAAAGGCCTAAAATTTTATTAATTTTACCATTCAGTTGTGGCTCTATGCAACATCTCATATGCTTTGTTATCGAATTCAAGAATTTCTCCATCTGCCAAATTTTTATTTGATTCCAAATATGGAGTTACTTTACCTTTATCCTTATTTACATAATCTTCTTAATCGTCCATTACAAAACCCACTTTTTTAACTTCCTTCTTCGGTTTTGTTTATTCTTGTTTTTCTATTATCATATTATTATTTTCTTCACTTCCCGATTCACTTGCATTAATTATATCTTCTTCCTCTTTAATTATTTTAAATTTACCAAATTCATCATCATGCTCATCTTCGAAAGATAAATTCTCCCAACTTTCTTAATCAATTTCTTCTGTTTTTTAATTTACACTTTTTTTAGTATATTTTTTGTCTTCGTAATCTAGCTATCTTTTTTACATAAAAATATAAAATTTATAAATAAAATTTTAAGAAAAATAAGCATAAGTTAATAAAAATAAAAATTTATTTTATATTAAGATGGAGTAATCTATTTAATAGTATCAATTTTAATATTCATGGATCGATGTTATTTAAGGTTTTTGGAAAAAATACCCTGATTCAAGAATATCAGCTGTAAAATTTAATTACATACTAGATATAGATTTAGTAAATAATCATCTATTAAAGTTCAAGTAATAAATTAATTTATTTATAAAAATCCTAATATATTTAGACGAATAATGTTAAGCCAAATGTACCTTACAAAAATTTATACAATTGAAGATATAGAAATTGATTTGAATACAAAAGTTCTTCAGATGAAAACATCTTTATTTAAAAAAATTAATTTTCCTTTTAACATTAATGCAGTTGAAACTATCATTTACAAATCTATGGCTAATGGAAATACTCATTACCAAAAAATTGTGGAAGGATAAAGTAACTTTAAGTAACATTTGAATCAAATCACAAATTCGTTTTAAATAGGAATTGATATTGTAGAAGACAGAATAAAAGATCAAAGATAAAAATAGTGATTTTTATTAATAAAAATTAATATTAATTATAGAATATATATTTAATACTACAATAAATGAAAAATTTATATAATATTTTTATAAATTTGTTTAAACTTTATATAAGTTATTTAATTAAGATAAATTTTAAATCATTTTTTTATTTGCTAGAAAAATTAATGACTTAAAGCATCTTTGGCTGTTATTCTTTCTCCCTAAATAAAATTATTTTTACATGATCATAAGTCAGCATTTTTGATAATAAGTTTAAAGCGTCATTGGTGCACAGATGTTTATTTTTATCAGTTATAAATTTAGATAAATCTTATTTTTCATGTCTTTATAGAATTTTCTAGTAATTAGGGTCAATATCAATATGATACTTTTCAATATATTCAAAAAGTTCCTTAGTTCCCAAAACCTTATTAATCTTTTCCAATTAGTCATAATTATCAGCCCCATGGAAAAAGGGCTCTTTTTAGAAAATCTTATTTAATAAAATATACAAGGTTTGCAAAAATGCATCCTACTCCCCACATGTCAATTGAATAATCATAATAATTGTAATCTAATAACAATTCTGGAGCTTTATAATACCTTTTTTTAATATTATTAATTAACTATATTTAAATATATAAGTATTTTATAAAGTTAATATTTTTTACCTTGCTGCTACTTTCGAATTATAAGGTTTGCAATAGAAATAATATTCTGCTAATCCCCAATCAATTAACTTTAACTATTATTTTTCTTTGTCAAATAAAACATTATGAGGTTTAATGTCTCGGTGCATAATTCCTTAAGAATGTGAATAATCAATTGTCTATTAGTTATATTTATTACTTTCAAAAGTTCTGACAAGTAGAATTTAATATTCTCAAGCGTAAATGAGGAGAAAAGAATTCTATGGTCCAATGAAGGTAAATAATCATAAATCTTATTTAATTTTAATTTACAAGGCAATATGCTTTTGTATCATCATCTCTGCAAATATCTCTTATAATTTATATATTTTCATGTTTAAGTTATTTTTAAATGTGAATCTCTCTTTTTATTTTGTCTTTTTTAACTTTTGTAAAAATAAATTACCCGGCTTTAAAATTTTGATAGCAATTTAGTTGTTTTTTTGAACGCTTATTGCTGAATAAACATCAGAGTATTTACCTCTGCCTATTTTTTTAATAATTTCGTAGTTTAGCTAGTTTCTAAAAATATATTTAAAAAACCCAAATGTAATCTATAATTTTTGATAGTCGAAGTGAAATTAATTTTTTGATTCGTTGACAGACTTATAATATTTGGGACTTGACAATATCATTCGAATAAAATTTAAAATAATTTAATAAAATCTTATTTAATATCATTGTATTTAAATATTAAGAGTAATAAATCAATATAATTTTTATTCAGACTTTGCTTAATGGTTTTCATCATTGACAGTAAATTAAAATGAGTTGGTGTATTATTTGATAAATTTTGGCTACTCTAAATCTTTTATGAGATTGAGAGGAGATTATTCAAAATAGCATTTAATTGTAAAATCATCTTCTTTTTTTTATTTAATAAAATAGTCATTAATACAATGATTGCAAATGTAGTTTTTGCAACAATCAAGTTCTAATATATTTTTATAATATTGCATGCAAATAGGGCAATAGAATCTATAAAGGGTTCTTTGTTCTGTACAGTCTTTTGTCCATGGCGTACAATCGGATAAATTATATCTTGTCTTAAACATTCCTTATTTGTTTTTGTTGAAATTATATATTTTGTTTCGTTTATACAATTACTTTTTGCTTTTCTCCACATTAAATAAGTAATACTTACTCTCTTATTCTTGGCAGAAATATAATAAACACATTTTGATAAAATTAAAAACTCTAATATATATTTAAAGGTATATTTGAATAAATCAATCTTATTATTAATAATTTGTTGCGATACCGACCTTTCCTTTAATGGCAAGCTCTACATCAGATTCTTTTATTAAAAATATTTACTTAATTCTTAATCTAAACCTTAAAATTACCTTTCTTTAAAAAAATCATATGTTTAAAAAATTTATTAAATCTATATTTAATCATGTTTTTTCTATAAAACTAAATCTTATGTATCTGATTATATAGTATCTTCCTATTATAATATTTCTTTGTCAAAATTATCTTTCTAATTTTTTTCATTTTTAAAAATTTCCTTATTTAAAATTCCGTTATCAAAAAGCATTTGGGTATCATAAAGTATATAATTATTCCATTCTGAAAAGGCCAAATGCAATTCATAAACTGTAATGATAATTTTATAAAAAGTTTTTAAACTAAACAAAGAATTCATAGGACTTAATTAAAATAATTTACCATCCAACAATCACAAATACATCGATCTCAGGAAAATTATTTAGTTTGTTTTCTGTCAAATTATCTTAATATGATTACTTTACTTAATTGAAATATGAATTGCTTTTTGTTATTTTACTTCAATATTTATTTACATTTTTATATCATTTCCAAACAATATTTAGAGTTAGAGTTATTTATCAATATACCAAATGTTTATTAATCCTAATAACTAATAAAATACTTTTGCTTTTTATATTAATGAATATCTTTACATTAATTAGTTACTATTACTTGCATTGAATTCTATTAAAAAATCATTTTCATCCAAATAAAATATTTACTATATTTTGAGATAACTTTAAAAATAAGCAAATTTATCTAAAAATTTAGAGTTTTTATTTCCAATAAAGATAATTTTTGTGTCTTAATTATAATTAACTTTTTTCTCAGTATGCCATCCTTAATTATATAATTATACCAAAAAACAACGGAATTAAGTTTTTTTTATTTTAAAATTAATAATATGAATATATCACATTATTTCCTAATAATTTTTCTATTTAATTTTAATAGTTTGTATAATGCTAATCAATTAAAACCTAAAATAATATATAAATAACTATAGTTTAATAATCAAATTTTTATTCTATCAGTGATTTTAAGGTGTTCTCTATTTATAATTATTCTATCGATGGAACGAAAAAAATATTTTTGTTATTAATTGAATCAGAAAAACATGCAAAACCAAAATGAAATAAAATATCAAATTAAATATGTAAAGCACCAATTAAATCTACACAGCAATTATTTTTCAAACTTAAATATATATCTTTTACTTGTCACATAGAATATAAAATTAACATTTTGTTTCTTATTCCAAATATTTTTAAATTTAATAAGCAAATTATAAATGTTCATTTGAAAATTAAATTACAACTCTTTAATTTTATATATTTACGTTTATGCTTTATTTTCATCTATTTTTTTTTTAACATAATGTAAATCAAAATTTTCGAAAAATTGATTTTACATTTTTATTAAATTTTATCTATAATATATATACAGATAATTATAAAATGAATTGTCGTTAAAAATACCCTATCAAAAATTCCTGCAATGTATCTCCATAAAATTTTGAGTTTAGCAATAAAGAAAATTGTAAATTTACAAGCAATAAATAATTTAACGATGAAAATAATAATTTTATTTGCAACAATTTTTAAAGTTCGCTAAATTTAAAATTCAATTAAAGAAATATGACTCAAAATTCATTTAATTAGTTCAATAGCTGCGAAAATGATGAATATAAATCAGAATTTATATAAAACCAAGCAATAAATAACTATAACTATGAAACTTTTTAAAATCCAAATTTTTAAATTTAAAATTAAAATTTATAAAAATAAATTAATACCATAAATAGTTCAAGAAGATAATTATAATTTGAAAAATTTTAATAAAATAACAAATTTAATTTTTAAACAGTTAATAATGAATTAATATCATAGAATTTAGACAAATAACAGAAAATTAATTATTTAAATTCAAAAAAATTTGAATAAAGTAAAAGTCCATAAAGACAATAAAAAATTAATGAATCTATATAGCCTATTCCACTTCAACACAGTTATTAATAAATGGAAAATATAAATGATTGTTTTTAATCAGACTTGCATATACTAAAAAATTAAATACGAATTATACAATAAGATAATATGCTATTAGTTGCTAAAGTATAAGAATAATAAAAAAAAGATGAACTTCTGAAAGAACAATAAAATTAAATAAAATCAAAAGACAATATAATAATGCAGCTTAAAAAAGTACATTTAAATTAATAAATATTAAAATTAGAAAATAGAAATAGATAGTCAAAACATGGAAATTATGAAAAAATAGTATATACATGATCTAGATGAAGCCTATAAAATTCAATTTGAAAATTTATAATCTAATATCGACTCAAGTCAAGAGTCATCAACAATATCAATTAATATGGACTATAGTTTTTAAAACTTTCTTAAGTTTTAGTTTAAAATATCAGAAATAAAGTTGATTAATTTTGTTTAATAAGAAAATTCTATTTACTATTTAAAACTAGTTTTAGGAAGTAAATATTATGAAACTCAAAAACAAAAAAATCCTCTCTGGAATGATGAAATTATATTTAAAGCTTAAAATTTAAAAAATAATAACTTAGGATATGTATAAATTATAAAATCATAGATAATTCCTTATCTTCATATAATGCTATTTGAATAAGATTAGGATCAATTATAAAACTACCTTTCATCTATATAAGATATAAACATATATGAAATATTTTAAAATTAAGAATAATAAATATAATGTGAATTATAAGATAAACGGTATAATTTATATATTAAGATACTAAACCTCTTTTTTACAAATAGATTACGAATTTAATTAGCAGAAAATAATTAGAAATATAGGGTGAATTATATTAAATATTTATCATAATAAATTAGTAGTTATATATATGGCACAATTAATTCCTGAAGCCTTAAATCGCATGCGCAGTTCTTAAAAAAATCACTACACTTAAATACACTAATATTAATACTCCCATACTGAAATACTAGGAAAAGGCGGATTTGGAACTGTTTATAGATGCTATTCTTCTAAAAATAAGGAATTATCTCTTGCTTTAAAGATAATGGATTATAATTAAATTATATCCAACCCTACTCTGAACAGTCTTTTCTAAAATGAATAATAGTGTTTATAAACAATAAAAGGAAGCTATGTTGTAAATGCAATTGAAATCATTTGTAATAAATAATTATATTTTTAATTTTATAGAATAAATTCCTTATATCTATATTGTTTCTCCTTTGTGTAACGGAGGAGATTTAAGAAAATATTTAACAAAGTAAAAAAATAATTTACCAGAAAAAGAAGCAATTTTGATTTTACAAGATATGATAAAAGGACTAAAAGAAATGGTAAAAAATGGTTTTGTTCATCGTGATTTGAAACCCGAAAACACATTTATCCATGACAACATATATAAAATAGCTGATTTTGGTTTTTGTCAAAAAGCTCTTCCAACCCAAAAAATGGAAACCTATTTAGGCACATTTTATTAAAAATTTAGGAACTCCTGGTTACATGTCACCTCAAATTGTATTCAAAACACCTTACACTTCCAAATGTGATATTTGGTCACTAGGTGTAATTTATTACGAATTACTTTTTGGCACATTGCCTGGTAAGGGAAGTGACGAGTTTTTGATGGCAATGGATATAAAATAAAATGGAATATCATACCCTCATGCTATTAATACAAGTTAATTATCCAGAAGTTTTTTGGAAGGATGCTTATAAGTAGAAGAAGAAAAAAGATTATCCTGGAATTAAGTATTTTATCAATAATTAGGTATTTTCTAATCCTATATGTGACGTTCAAATAACTTCTTACTTAGCTCAAAGAATGTCTTTAAAGGACTAACAAATTCAAAAATCTATTACTAACTAACACACAGCTCCCTTTATAGAGACTAAAAATTCTAGTCATGAGAGTCTCAACCATGATTTGAGGAGACTTAGCGTCAATTAACCTCCTTGTCAAGAATCACTTTTCAAACAATAAAAAGTTAAATATTATTAATTTGGCTTATTTATAAGGAGAATTAAGCTTATCTAGAATATATGGAATTACCCAATATTAATCTCAAACCTCATGAAATCGATTTTATGAAAAGCTTATAGAAATATTTACAATCAAACACTGGAAATTTAGATAAATTGCTTTTGCAGTTTTTCCCCAGAAAAAAAATTTCTTTTTAAGAATTCCATTATTTCTGTAGTAAATCTAAAGTATCTGAATAAGAAATACAAGAAATATTTTGTTATTTCCACCGTGATCAAAAAGGTGAAATAACATTAGAGGAATTTTAATATAGAGTATTAAATACAAATTATGAAAAAAATTAATTGAATGAAATTTTATTGAAGCACAAAGTTAAAGCCATAATAAAAAATTTACGAAACATCGTTGAAAAAAAAAATACAAATTTAATTTTATTGTTTGAACGATTTCATCCTGGATATGGAAGCATGAGTCACTAATAATTCAATAATTTTATCCGAAAAGTTGACTCTACTTTGATCGAAAATGAAATTAATTTGATTTTTGATTTTTTTGACAAGGATGTATTTATATAATAAAAAGTAAAATGGCACAATAACAATGGACGAATTCATAGAAACAATTTAAGGCCATCATCAAAAATTAAGCAATATAGATATAAAATGTTATCAAAAAGGTAAAATTAATGATAATTAGGAATAAAATTAACTCCTACCTCATTATATACTCTGAAATCACTAGAATTTATAATTCAAAAATTTAAATTGAATGTGAAAAATTTATATACTCAATATGACCATACTCATTAAGGACACCTCGATTTCCATGATTTCACTGATATGATACATTTCATCAGCAATAACATCGACGAGTAACATTGCAAAGAAATATATTAATTGTTCTAAAACGAAAGAGGATTTATCTTTTTAGACGATTTTATAGAAATATTATAATGAATATAAATTATTAAGTTAATCTAATTATTTATAACTTTTATGACCGATTTAGTATACCATTTAAAATCTTTGGAAAACCTTAGAAGTTAAAATTTGTTCCAACATCTTTGTGATTTAATTCAAACACTCACAGAAAAAGATTCAAAATTAGCTAATTACAATCAACTTGAACTAATTTCAGAATTTGTAAAATAAAACGCTTTTCAATATAATTCAAATAATGATATGGTTAAATCTTCAAATCAAAATTAACAAATTATAGATTAAATTAAAAAGTTTGAATTATTATTGAACAAACCTAAAATAGTTAACAAATTTTACAATCAAAACTTTTATACAGAGAGCAAAATTTATGAATAAGTAAATATATCATTTGGAGAGGATGAAAGTTACAGAATTTAACAATCTTTATTAGTAATAATATAAAATATCAATTTAATTTTTAGAGATTGGCAGAAAAAGAAAATGCAAGTTATATAAAATTCTGGGGAAAAATTTATGGAACTAAAAAAGACTATTTTGTGGCATAAGGAATGGTAAACACATTGAATAGAGACAAAGGACCTGATGGCTCTGAAAATCCGGGTTTTGGTTGCAATAAATATACTTTTTGGGTTTGCAATAACGGTAAACAAAATAAATTTTTTTTATTTTAATTAGTAACTGATAATTGGGTTGAATTACCTTTAATCACACCCAAGCAAATACAAGTTGCAAGGCAAGTAAAAGTTCTTTTTAGTGGAGATTTAAACAAAGAGATCAAAACTTATCCTACTTTTCCCGGAAAAGAAAAACATTTGTTAAAAGTACAAATAGTGAGAATTATTCATTCTGCTTAAATAGGTTTTTATAATGTTCAATTTAAGTTCCAAGAGGAATTTACAAGACAAATGAAGAAAACCCAAAAGAAATTGATTTTGATGAAGAAGGTAAAGTTCCAGAATAATCTGAGTTAATGAGTCTAGAAAATTGGATTCATTTTAACCCAAATATACTAGTTGCTGGAAGAATCACTCATTATATAAACCCCTCTCTAACAGAAGAAGTAAATTTTTTTAAATTAATTATAAATTAAAGGAAAAAGAAGCTTAATAAAATGCTTTACTCGAATAAGACTCTGAAATCGAAAGACTCAAAGGAATTCTTGAAGATAAACGTAAAATTAATTAAATTTAGCATTGGAGGGTTATGAATCTAACTATTCCATAAAACTATTCGGTAACCCTTAATTATACGCTGCTCAAAACGAAGGTTCACTGTTAAGCTACCAAATAATAATGATAAAGAATAATTTATGGCCCGGGATGATTACAATTGCAAAACAAGGATTTTATTCTAATTTATACATTGGAAATGGCTTCAAAACAGGAACGAGTTCATTTTCCCCGTTGTAACCAGCCCTTATTCAATTAGATCCTGAAGATTTTGAGTACTTTAATTATTAATGGGTTTTATAATTAAAGTGAAATTTCAGAACCTAATCCGAGTAAGGCTCCGGTTTTAGAAGTTAAGGTTGAAGAAGGATAATAAGATGAATAAAATAATGAGGACGATTAGGAAGTTAATCCAGAGTAAGCTGAAGTTGAAGAATGATTAAATCAAAAATTATATTTTATATTCCCATAAATTATTTTATTATTTTCATTATATTAGTATTTATAACAATACTTTTTTAATTACTTCAAATAATTCTATTTTATTATGGGCGCTTTAATATAAAAAGATAATATTGACTCATTAAAAGTAATATATGCTTATTAATAATCTATAAAAACTTTTTTATTGAAGGATTAAATTAATTACACTTCTTTTTTTGTGATTTCTTAATGGATTATGGAATTATATTGCTAAAAGTGTGAAAACTAATTTCTTTTTAAAATAAAATATGCGTTAATTATTTTTCAAAACAATTATATAAATATATAATATTATAAAATTTGATTATAACTATAGATTAATTAAATTTTGTATAAAATTATAAAAATTTGAAATTGAAAAATATAATATGAGTATATATGATTTTCAATAATTAAG
>Ga0105051_10007498_pt1 | contig 11359 bp, 13 predicted proteins | sample FRY02_FD_78383 | JGI IMG/M metagenome (GOLD analysis project Ga0105051, IMG submission 78383) | Freshwater microbial communities from Lake Fryxell liftoff mats and glacier meltwater in Antarctica - FRY-02 (megahit assembly) | ecosystem: Environmental > Aquatic > Freshwater > Ice > Glacier...
ATTTGGATTATAAGGATTATTAATTTTAAATGTCATACTAATATTAGAATTAAATATTGAAAATGTGTTATAATTGGCAGGAAAAGTCCAATTTGTAAGTCTTAAAGAGGTAACATTTAATAAATCTTCAGGCATTTCAATTTCAAATTCACTTGATGAAGGATATTTAAGCATATTTCTATCTTGCGAATGAAACGACACATATTTTTTATAATAAATGTATTCCTGTGAATTTGGTATTAAAGGATAAGAATTATCAACGTTAAACGGTATTTGCCCATTTGAAAAAGGAAACGAAGCCATATTATTATTATATTATATGATTTTTTTATATATTTATATTTAAAAATACAAATATATAATATACTATATTATAATGTCTTTATTTAGTTCAGTTGCTAATTATGGTGGAAAACAACCAGATAATAGTCAAGGTATTAAACAATTTGTGCAAAGTCCAGGAGGTCAAGCTAGTTGGATATATAAACGCCTTCCAAGCGGCATTCAAGTTCAAACTCCAGCTGATAAAGTTAGACCTGTTTATATAAATAGTGATTTATATGTTAATGGTTCAATATTTAATCCTTCAGATGTCATTTTAAAAAAAGATATTCAAAGTATAACTCGAGAGAAAACGGATAATTTGCTTAATTTAAATGCGGTATCTTATAAATTAAAGGAAGATTTAACTGCTAAAGAACATTTTGGATTTATAGCTCAAGAAATTGAAAAATTTTATCCTGAATTAGTAAAGAACTCTGAAATGGGGTATAAAATAGTTAATTATATTGAATTAATACCTATTCTTGTATCTAAAATTCAAGATTTAAATAAAGAAGTTCAAGAACTAAAGCAAAAACTTCAATAAAAATATTTGTATTAATAAAATATTATATTAATATAAATGGCAAATTGGTATTCAAGCGTTTATAAAGGATTTATTGTTGCGGGTTTAGTATCTTTTATAGTTGGTATTTTCTCTCAAGGATTAACATCTCTTAATTCATATATTGCCGGATATTCTATATTAATTCTTGCGATTGCCTTGATGCTTATTATAATTTTTAACAATATTCTTAAAGTAACAAAAGATGATTCTACTTTACAAGTTTTAACATCTATTTTAGCATCAGCAGGTCCCTTTTTACTTATATTAGCTGTCATATCAATGGTATTATATTTAATAGTTAAGTATAAAAGCAATATTATTGATAATCGTGTATCTAGTGGTTATTATTCATTTAGTAACATAACGGCACTTTTAATATTCATTCAATTATACATTATATATACAAATGTATTTTCAGATAAATTTGAAAATACAGGTAAAATAGATAAGATCACATCCAGTCTTATTTATTTACTTGGAGTTTTAAGCTCAATGAGCACAGTTATTTTATATATTATTTTACATTATTATACTACAGATGGTTTTGCTATTATGAATTAATTTTCATAAATTTAAATGTTAGACCATATTTATCTTGTGTTTCCCAAATTCCAGATATTTTTAATATTAAATTACATTGAGATTTGTTTCCAGTATCATTTGACATTTTAATATTTCCATTTGTTAATTGCTCATATATTTTATACTGTGGAATTTTATCAACAAAATTGTATTTACTAATAAGCTCTTCTTCTATTATTTTAAGTTTATTAATTAAATCCTTATGATTTACAGGATTAAAAGTGCATTTATATTTAGAATAGTATTTTTCAGATGCAATATCATTTATAGTTATAAGTAAATAAATACCATTTAGTGTTAAATTATAATTAGAATATAAAATTCGAATAAAAATTCCTTCATTCATAACATTATTTTTAATAGGTTCGCAAAAAAACACACATTTTTGGTCATATTGTTCTATTTTTTTAACTATATTCATAAGTTCTTATTTATTAATATAATTTGTTTTTATTATGTATTAATATATAATTATATTATTATTATATTATATATTAAATGGCGTTTAAACGTTTAAATAAAACAAAAAATATTATAAAAAAAGGAATCAAAATAAAACGAAGAAATAAAACGAGAAAAAACAAAACGAGAAAAAACAAAAAAATATATAAATCAAATAACAAACTTAATCTAAAAGGTGGTTTTGCATCGCAAACTACAATAAATATACCATATAATTCAAACTTAATAGAATCTATTAATACTGCTTTAGCGCCAGTCTTCGAGACATTGCCGGCATTTTCAAAAGATTTGGTTTATGTATCGTTTGGAAGTAAATTAAATGAGAGAACCTTAGAAAGTGAATATTTAGATCCAGATTATTCATATATAAATAGAGTAAATGCTGCTTACCAAATGGTGCCATTTTTTTTATGTGCTAATTCAAACCCGAGAGCTAAAATATTATGTGATGGAAGATCATGTAAAGTATTAAATATTGTTATTGATATGTTTAAGGATGAAGAAGATGTAGAAAATTCCAAAAAATATATAAATAGTTCATTAACAGATAGGAGAGAATTAGATAGTTCTTTAGAAACATCAAATATTACGCAATATTTTATAAATATAACAAGTGTTAAACATGGTATTATGCAAAATGCAACGAAAGAAAATAAAAATCCATATACTACAGATGAACATCATCTATTTTTAGGAATGATATCAGATGTTTTATGTAAAAAAATGAGAGAAAATGGCATTGATGGAAAGAATTTTATACTTTGTAATTACATTAAATTTAAGCATCCAAATGCAATAGAAGATAAGATACGCAAAAACTCATCAGAAACCTTTCAACGTGTTTTAATAGAAAATGGTTATGAAAATAGTTATTATGAATGGTTTGGATATTTTCCAATGATGTTATATAATTGTATAGCGCCGCCAAAATATATTGATATAATTCAAACATCATTTTATGCTGGAGCGTTAAGAAGTATGATGAAAGATGACATAAAAAATCAATTTAAAATATTAGAAATGACAAAATCAGAGTTTAAAATTCCAAAATTGCTAGATTTATTTAAAAATGTTATACCAATTAAAAATATTGCACATGAATATGAGCCGCCATCAGGTTACAATGAAGATAGAAAAAATAACTTTTGCTATAGCGTTTATGATTTAATAAGATAAATAAATACGTTATATTTTATAATAAAGATTGTATACATTATATAATATTCAATGAAATTTTATGAAACGCATTTTGAAGAATATATTCAAGAAAATAAACGTGCTAATTTACATCCAAAATTAGACCGTATATTTTCTAAATTCCCTAAGACCTTAAATAAAGTAAAAAATATTATTTTTTATGGACCCAGTGGCACAGGTAAATATACTCAAGTTTTAAAGGCAATTAAAGGTTATAGTCCGTCAGAGTTAAAATATGAAAAAAAGATAAGTTTGACATACAATAAGCAGCAATATTTCTTTAAAATTAGCGATATTCATTATGAAATTGATATGTCTCTCTTAGGTTGTAATTCAAAACTACTTTGGCATGAGATTTATCAACAAGTCATTGATATTATATCGGCAAAGGCAGATAAGTCTGGTATAATTGTATGTAAATATTTCCATGAAATACATAGCGAATTATTAGAGAATTTTTATAGTTATATGCAGCTAAATACTGCAATTCCAGTTGATTTAAAATTTATATTAATCGCTGAAGAAATAAGTTTTATACCCGATAATATATTAAATTGCTGTGAAACAATACGTATAAGCAGACCAACAAAAACATCGTATACAAAGTGTATTAAGACAAAATTGCCAACAAAATTAAATTTAGAAAGTATTTCAAATATAAAGAATTTGCATTTATATAATGAAGATTTAATGCTTCAATATAGAATTATTTGTAATAAAATAATAAATAATTTGGAGTCGGTAAATGATGTACAGTACCTTAAATTTAGAGACATAATTTACGATATTTTTATATATAATTTAGATATAACTGATTGTATTTGGTATATTCTCTCTTCTTTGATTGAGAAAAAGAAAATTAAAAAGGAACAGATGTTTAGTATTCTTATAAAAACATATAGTTTCTTTCAATATTATAATAACAATTATAGACCTATTTACCATGTTGAAAATTACTTGCTATATTTAGCTAAATTAATTCATGGATTTTAGAATTAATACAATTTAATACTTAAAGTTTATATATATTAAATTGTATGGATTTACATGAAGCTTATAATGCCTTAGAAATTGATATAAATAGCACATCAGTGACACTAGATTATATAAAAAAACAATACAGAAAAATGGCTTTAAGGAGCCATCCCGATAAAAATGGAAATACATCAGAATCTAATGAGAGATTTAAGAAAATAAATGAATCTTATAATTATTTAAAAAATTTATATGAAAATATTGATGAAAATATTGATGAAAATATTGATGAAAATATTGATGAAAATAATTTTCAATCTTCTCTCTATACTGACATTTTAAAAACATTTATAAAGACATCTTTTGAAGGTAATATATCTAAAATTGTAAGTAAAATTATTGATGCTGGTAAAAAAATATCTGTTAATCTATTTGATGAGTTAGATAGAGATACAGCCTTACATATTTACTCTTTTCTCTCTACTAATCGTTCTACACTTCATTTAAGTCAAGAGATTTTGGATATTGTTAGAGAGATTGTAGTTAAAAAGTATGATAATGTTGAAATATACAAGTTAAATCCTAGTATAAATGATCTAATTAATAATAATTTATATAAATTATCTATAAATAATGATATTTTATTTGTTCCATTATGGCATAATGAGTCATATTTTGACAGTTCTGGATGTGAAATAATGGTTATTTGCGAACCTGAATTACCGCCTAATATTAATATAGATGACGATAACAATATTTGGACTGAAATCATAATACATGTGAATTCGCTTACAGATTTAATATCAAATAATGCATCAATTCCAATAAAAATAGGCAATAAAGAATTAAGTATTTTAGTATCAGATTTACATATAAAAAAAGAGCAATTTTATAGAATAAAAGCGCAAGGTTTATCGAAAATTAAACCAAATATTTATGATGTATCTGAGAAATCAGATATAATAGTTAAAGTAATTTTACAATAAATAAGAAACTATATTGCTATTAACGTCAGCATTTAGCTTAGTTTTATCAAGTGTTTTTTTAGCTTCTCTCGCAGTAAATATATTAAGAATAGTTTTAATTAGATTTTCCATTTCGTTTGTTTGGTAATTTCACGCACTTTTTTAATAGATTCAAGCGATAACTCATCATCAAGTTGCAATTTAAGTTGACCTCCTAAATAATAACAACCACCATAATATTTTTCTTTAGTATTCTTATGATATTCAGATACTACTTTACTATATTTATTAAATGCTTCTCTCTCTTCAACATTCTCACAAACAAAATTTAACAGCGAATTCAAAGTAATCTTAGACATTTCTATAAGTGTACAATATGTATTTATATTATAAATATATATCGTATTACAAGTATTCAATTTTTTTTATAATGAAAAATATGATAAAAAAATTTATATTTTATATTTTATATTTTATATTTTCTAAATTTTTTATTTTAAGCTTTCTTTGAAACAATTCTCTTCTTCTTCTCAGGTTCAGCACTAGCAGCTACAGCAGCAACCTCTACAGGCTTCTCTACAGGCTTAGGAGGAGGTAAAACCATCTCTTCATCATCAGAATCCTCAACAATAGTGCTGCTAACAGCATCATTTTGGTCAATTTCAGGTTGAGGAGCAGCCTTTAATGCAGCCATATCAGCAGGTCTAACAGTTAAGAAGCAAGTATCATCAGCAATAGATGAAGTCTTAGGCTTTCTAACAATAACTTGCTTCAAGTTCCAAGTAATAGAAACCTTAGCAGGACTTCCAACAAACCATAATCCAGCACATTGAATTAAACAAACAATTTGAATAGGAGCCTTTGAATTAGTAACAAGGAAATCAAGAGGACTTACGCCAGGATCAGACTTACCCTTAACATAAAGAGGGTTGTAATCTTCATCGAAAACAGATGTTTGCCATACATCTTTCCAACAAGGCAACTTAACGGTTAAACTAGGACACTTATCATAATCACGTTCTTCAGTTCCATCCTTCTTAGGATACTTCAACATAGGACCCATCTTCTCATCCATAACTTCCATAGACTTAATTTCCTTACCAAACCATTCCTTAGAATAAGTCATTGCATCTTGCTTAATCTTATTTTCTACAATTTTCATTTGTTCAAGAAATGCGTCAGCATCAGGAGTAGTATATTGTCCCTTAGCAAATTGCAATGACATAGTATACTTACCTGTTCCCTTAGTAATAGGCTTACCATCAGCACCCTTTCCAACAACTTCCTTTGATTCTTGAGCTCCCCATGAACTCATAAGAGGAACTGCAATAGTAAGCGATTCCTTAGCAAATTTATTATATAAATTAACAACTTTTCCACCAGAAGCATTAGCCTTAGGTGCGCTGTATGAGAATACAGTCAAATCAATATTAGTTCCGTCAACAATAGCAGTAGTCATCTTAGTTAGTATACTTTACATTATTGAGTTATCTTTAAATCAATTTTTTTTATAATATAAATTAAATTATAATATATTGCCGTTTTTTAAGCTTACCATATATGATAAACATTTTAATATATTTTTAAAAAACTTAAACAGTTAAATAAGTATTCGAATATTATTGTAGTGCCTTTTTTTAAGCTTACCTAGTGTGATAAGCATTTTAATTAAATATAATATATAGAAACTACTCAAAAAGAAAATATTTAATAATAATATATGACTGAAATATTAAAGAAATCTAAAAATAATGACAGTTTATTTAATGATTATGTAGGAATTATTAGTGCTAATTGTGAAAAGACGATGGTGTTTCCCAGCAAACTTGAAAAAGTAAATGAAGAAAAATTAAGCATTCCAACAATAAATAATTATAAGTCAATTTTAAATTATAATTACAGCTTAACACAGTTAAAAAGTATTTTAAAATATTTTAAATTAAAAATTAGTGGCAATAAAACTGAATTATTAACTCGATTATATTCACATTTGCATTTTTCATCTCAAATTGTTAAAATTCAAAAGATTTTTAGAGGTGTCCTTGTAAGAACATATTTTAAGTTGCATGGACCAGCAGCATTTAATCGTAAATTGTGTACAAATTCAGATGATTTTATTACAATGGATCCGCTTGAAGAATTGTCATTTCATCAATTTTTAAGCTATAAGGATTTAGATGGATTTATATATGGTTTTGATATTGCTTCTCTCTTTAATCTGTTTGTTAAAAATAAAAATGGAGAGAATAATACAAATCCATATAATAGAAACACAATTCCAGAGTCAATTATTGTAAATATTAGAAAAATAATTAGGCTAAGTGTAATTTTAAATATTTCAATTAATTTATGTTATGAAGATGAAACTGTATCTATGTCAAATGAAAAAACTATTGAATTGAGAGCATTATCTTTATTTCAAAAAATAGATGCACTTGGTAATTATTCTAATTTTCAATGGTTTCTCTCATTAAACAAAGTAAAGCTTATAAAATATGTGAGAGAATTAGCAAATATATGGAATTATAGAGCACAAATTGAGATGCAAGTTAAAAGAAATATTTGTCCGCCAAATGGTGACCCGTTTAGAAATTTAAATATGCATTATATTGGCTCTGAACAAGATGTAAATAATATTAGAAAAGTAGTTTTAGAAGTTTTAGAAAAATTCGTTAATAATGGAATTGATAAAGATAGTAAAGCTTTAGGAGCGTGTTATGTCCTTGGTGCTTTAACAATTGTTAACGATGAGGCTGCTACATCGCTTCCTTGGCTTTTTCAAAGCTTTTCTCCATTTTAATTTTATGTAGTAGGTTAATTAATAAGACTAATTAAATTACTGTATCATATTATGCTAACAATATATATTATAAGACCTAAAACTACTTAAAAGCATCCCTCTAGAGTATAGTATAATAAGATGGCCAAAAAAACTGCTACTAAAACTGCTACTGAGACTGAACAAGTCGTTGCTACCCCTGTTGTTATTGATGCTGCTCCTGCTGCAGTTGAAAAGAAATCTAGAAAACCCAAGGCTGTAAAGGCTGAGGCTCCTGTTGTTGAGACTGCTCCCACTACTAGTGGAGAGACTGCTCCCACTACTAGTGGAGAGGTTGCTCCTGTTGTTGCTGATGCTGAGGCTCCTCTTGCTGAGCAATCTGTTGAGTTTCTTGCTAAGCTCCAACAACTTGGTGCCCTTATTAATTCTATCAAGAGTGAATATAAGGCTCTTGAGAAGAAATGGACTCGCGAAGTTAAGACTGCTCAAAAGCTATCTAGCAAGAGAAAGAGAAAGGCTGGTAACCGCGCCCCTTCTGGTTTTGTTAAGCCCACCAAGATTTCTGATGAACTCGCTTCTTTCCTTGGAAAGGAGAAGGGTTCTGAGATGGCTCGCACCGATGTTACCCGCGAAATTAATACCTACATTCGTGCTCACAAGCTTCAAGATGCTGCTAATGGTCGCAAGATCAACCCCGACAAGAAGCTTGCTACTCTCCTTAAGCTTAAGACCACTGATGAGCTCACTTACTTTAACCTCCAAAGGTATATGTCTCCTCACTTCGCCAAGGCTTCCAAGGAAGTAGTTGTTGTTGCTTAAAGCGTTAGCGACTTTTAAAAACAACTGTCGGACAAAGTCAATATCGAATGTCAATAAAAAATAAAAATTATTTGATTCAAATGAATCACATAATTTATTAAATATATATTATTCAAATACTTATTTATATTACACAAAAAAAAATTTTTAAATTTATTCTAAGATTCTACGAATATAAAGCCGTCAGTTTTCAGCACTTCATTAATGCTATTTTTTATTATAGGTCCATTTAATATTTTAATGTCTTCAAATATTTTAATATTACAATGATTTTTAGTTAAATCAAACATATCATAAATTTTAACAAGCATTTCATAATCTCTTATATAATTAGTATTTTCAACTAACCAATCATAAAATGCAACATTTGTATTTTTACAAACCTTATGATATTTCTTAAATTGTTTAAGAGTTGTGTATAATGTATGATCTTTAGTATCATCATCACTTATAGAATTATAATCTGTGCCGGATATTATACATATTTCTCTCAGCTCCTTCTGATTAATACCAAGCTCAGACAATATTCCCTTCATATCATATAAAACTATTGTATGATTTAACAAACTTAAATAACGAATTACTCTTGGACAACCATAAACAAACATATCCATATCTTCACTTAAGCAAGCCCAAACCTTACCTTTAATTGTAAGCATAGCACATAATTCATCTGCTTCACCAGGTGCATCATAATAAGTTGCACCATATGAACGAATTAAATTTTTAACTTTATCAATATCATTCTTATTTACATTTACAAATTTTCGCTTTAACATATCCATATTATTAATTATTTCTTGTTTTTCAACTTCATCCATATTTTTATTTATATTTAATTTATTTTTAAGCTCATTATACTCAGCCTCTGCTTCCTTCTTGTTTTCGCGTCGTTTTTGAAGCAATTCCTTCTTTTCATTAGGAGGTTTACCATCAAAAACAAAGATTGGAATTACATTATAATGTCTAAATATTGACAACATTAAATAAATATTTTCAATTAGCGTATTTTCAGAAGCAAATTTATACATATAAATGCTTATATCAATAGCAATTCTTTTTCCAGATAATTCTGAAACATGACCAAACTTAATGGATTCATTTACGTTCTCTTTTAAAAACTTATTTAAATTCTTAATTCCCATATTTGTGTTTTAAGTGTTATTTATGCTTTTATTTATTTTTTATTTTTATTTTTCAATTTTATTATTAATTTAAATAATAAAATTCACTGTTTTTTTAAATAAACCTGTATCAACGTTGCATTTTAAAAAAAAATTAAAAGCTAATAAAATTTTAGCCTAATTCGCAAATACTCATTCTTAAATTTGATAAAATATAGTTAAAATTGATTCTTTTATTTTTATTTTTTACAATGCTTAAAAAACCTTGTGTTTCTGCTACATTCTCTAACATGCTAGCACTTTTATAGTTATTTTTAATAAAATCACAATAATCCATCTGGTTTTTATTTGTTTTTTCAAATTGAATGAGAGAATGATTATTTGTTTTACACCAAAATAAAAATCCTTGATAATTATTCATTAAAACAGCCTTAATTACATAATAAGAAAGTACATTAGTTTTTTCCTTATACATATTCTCTCGAAGCAACTTTGATCTTTGCGTTTGAGAAAAAAGATCCTTGTAAGTTAAACCCATAAAATCAAGTGCTTTAACTAATTGAAAATAGCTATATGTTCTTTCAAAATTAATAAAAAATTCAGTATTCGAGAGAAATTGATCAACATCTCTCTTATTTTGTAATGTATAAAAACTACAAAACAATGCATTCATTATTTCAGCCCAAAATTCAGTATAAGACTCATATAAATTAACATTTGAATTTACCTTAAATATGTCCAAAATACATTTATGAGCATGGCTATTATTCATATCTGAAAAATCCAAACCAAAATTATGAAACGTTTCATGTATAAAAACCTTAAACCATTCCTCCTTTCGAAATACAACAATTTCTGAATCTTTTGGACACGTTGTTGTAAATGCCGTATTAACATTTAACTCATCAAGTGTTTCTACATTTGAACTTGGTAAAACCTTTTCGAGAGAAGTAAAATATAAATACACAACTAATGAATTTGAACAACGTTTTGAAGCATAGCTACTTAATATATATATCCACAAGTAAATAGCATCTACATATTTTTCAAACGTTTCAACATCAGGTTTTTCATCTTCTACTATAAAATGAATTGTTATATTACGACCGAAGAGAGAAAAAGTAAAAGTTAATTCAGTTAGCGTCATTTTATCAATATGATTACGTACTGCTTCAGGAAAACTATTTGCACCGAATATTTTTGGTTTTATAATTTGGCTAGGATTATTAATTTTCTTAACTTGTAACTTATAATATTGTTTTACACTTTTAATATTATTTAAATCTAAATAACCGTTTAGAATGTCTTGGTATAATTGTAAAAGAATGCTGTCGGTGCGTTTTGTTTGATTTACCTTTTTAATATATTTATTTTTAGTGAAAAAAAGCATAAGTTCTTTACTATTTTTTGTTATTTTCATTCTTATTATATATTAGTATTAATTTTTATATTTCTTAAATATATATATATATATATATGAATAATACAAAAAATAAAAAAGGTAACACTAGATATAATAGAACTAAAAAACGTTTACATCCTGACAAATCTATTATGAAATTAATTG
>Ga0105051_10007500_pt1 | contig 11358 bp, 10 predicted proteins | sample FRY02_FD_78383 | JGI IMG/M metagenome (GOLD analysis project Ga0105051, IMG submission 78383) | Freshwater microbial communities from Lake Fryxell liftoff mats and glacier meltwater in Antarctica - FRY-02 (megahit assembly) | ecosystem: Environmental > Aquatic > Freshwater > Ice > Glacier...
CCGAACAGCGCCATCGTTACCAAGACATCCGTCATTCTCAACATTTAAGATCCCCCTCTCGAAGTTAGCTTTGTCCTACTAAAACGACTCCCGCGCAAATTAGCGTTACACCAACAACTCGAGAGGCTGTGACATGCTCTCCCATGAGAAACCCAACAACTGCAGTCAACATAATACCGAGACCCACCAACGGGTAAGCCTTGCTCACATCCCACTTGGATAGCACCCCTAGCCAAAATACTGCACCGAGCCCATACAGCAGGAAGCCACCGACGACATATTTATCGGTGAGCACATCGAATAGGGTTCTGAGGGAGAAGGGCTGCGTCATAGCGGTCCTGACGCCATCGTCGGACATCCCTGCCTTTAAGGCGAACTGCGCAGCGACCGACAGAATGATGCTGATCATGGCGATGAGGAGGGTTTTCACAGTAACGGGTCCAATGTGAAGAAATGGGCGGCCAGAATCACTAGAGCCATACCGAGAACGGTCAAACGGCTTCCTCTATCTTTGATGGCATAGACGACTGGGTCATCGTGCATCTCGCCACGAGAAGTTTTCACCCAGAGCCTCGCTAGCCAGTAGATCAATCCTACGGCGACCAGCCAGAGCAGATCTGGCGTTCCGTAGCGATCCCGAGTCTCAGGTGCGCTGATGAAAAGGCCGAACACTACGACGGCGGAGAGCGCTGCGCCTACCCCCAGCGGCCACAATACGACCAAGTCGGTCACCCGGTAATCCCGACCAAGGGTCGCTGCCGCGCCGCTTTCCTCAAGGGAGACCAGTTCGGCGCACCGCTTCACGGTGGCCAAACTCAGGAAGATGAACACCGAAAATGCCAGCAGCCATTGACTGGTAGCGATGCCGATCGCCACCGAGCCAGCCAATATTCGCAAAGTATAGAGAAGCGAAAGCATGATCACGTCCACCAGGACGTACTCCTTGAGCACCCAGCTATAGGCGCTGGTCAGCACCAGGTAGAACAGGAGCGTCAGGCTGAAACTCTTTGAAACTGTCATTGCCAGAACGAATGCCAAGAGCAAGCTGCCAGCAGCGACTGCGAGCCCATTCAGTATCGGTAGCCTGCCGCTGGCGAAGGGGCGATTACGCTTCCGGGGGTGGACCCGGTCGTTCTCCAGATCCCAGAGGTCGTTGACTATGTACGTGGCAGAGGCAACGAATGAAAAAGCCAGGAAAGCGACGCACATGGTTGCCAGTTTGGTGATATCCATGAAAGAGAACGCAGTGAGTAGGGGCACGAATAGCAATAGATTCTTCAGCCATTGGTGGACGCGCATTGCGCGTAACCAGACTGCAAACCCGGATCTCTCGCCTGCAAACTCGCGTTCTACCAGCACCTTTTGACGAACCATTTGCGCTGTGCGCGGGGAGACATCTACCAGGACTGCTGCCTTCGCGGACTTCCAGATTGGTAAATCGGCGCGACTATCTCCCGCGTAGACAAAACTTTTCCCAACTCTCTCTTGAATGGCTTTCAGTTTCGCCTCGCCTTTCAGGTTCTGGCCTGCTTTTGTGGCCAGTACCATGTCAAACAAGCCTAAGTATTCGGCCACTGCCTCCGCAATTGTATGATGGGCAGCAGTGGCGAGGACAATTCGACGGCCCTTTGCCTTTTCGTCCCTCAGGTATTCGAGTAGAGATTCACGATAGGGTAAATGCTCGGCAGCGACACCGGCGTGGGCTGCAATCGATTCCTTGAAGTTTGCCCTGCCTCTCAAAAGCCATAGTGGTAGACGCAGGAGGCTCAATGGTGATTGCTTCACTACCTTGACCAACGATTCTAGTAAGGTATCTGCGGACGTGAGCGTGCCGTCCAAATCGACGACCAGAGGAGTATTCGACGCGATGACCACCAGCCTCTCCTTTTGTTGGTGCTCCGTACCTTAGACTATTTTTCGAAGGGTGAGATAATTGGGGCCGCAAGCAAGTTAATGAGCGGCAACGTGACCAAAGTGAGGAGGGGAACAACGTATCTGCTCGTTCTGTGTCCGCCACTTCTAAACCTGAAGCTGACGAATCGCCAACTACCGATCTAAAGCTACCTCTTAGGGTAGGGAAGGCGTTGTGTATTTTTTCGGAAGTATGTAGCAGTAACTCATTGGCCTCGTTCAAGGCAAGCGGATTACGATGCAACCAAGCATACAGAGAGGTGTCACTCGGACTTCAACGGTGAAGTTCCGGCATACGCGTGTAAAGTATAATCGTCACCTCGTGTTTCGCGAGGAACCTTCAACTTCGCACGCGCGTCGGCAATCTAGTAAATAACTACCCGCCGGACGTCAACACAATAGGAGGCTTTGGTGGGTACTTTGACCGATCCAATGCGCCTATTGATGGTGGAGTTCTACGGTCTACACAGAAAAAATCCTGACCCAGTCCATTTGTTGAAACTTCGCATCGAGAGTCCTTAACCATCGATTTGAATGGGAGAAGATCAACCAATGACAGGACCCCATTCACGTTTATGGTGCTGCCTCTGCCCCAAACCGGCGAGTTGGTACTTAACGAGAAGTGGGATGCTCGAGGGAGGTTTGAAGAATTTAGCAGTTCGAAGTTAGATAGAGAAGTCACGAATTGCGGATCCTGGTGGAGGTCGGTATCGCTGGAGCACGGACTGCTTACGCTTCTCTCGTCCCACAAATTGCTTTGAAATGTTATCGCTCCAGATCTTGGGAGGTTACATGAACCCTCAATTGAATTTGGGCTATAGAAGATGTTGTTCTGAACGAGAATCCGGTCGACATTTGTTGTCGAGTAGACAGCGATGTTCTGTCTTTGCAAGGCGACACAAGTATTACCATAGAAGTGGAAACCTAGTTTCAGTCCACTCTTTACTGCATTTCCCCATTGCCCGGCATCCATACAGTAACCGAGGCCTGTTATCAGATTGTTTCTGACTATGTTGTTCACGGAAGATCGCAATGTAGAGCCATTGCCGTAATCTTCATTGTTGATGTTGACTCCGGCAAACGCTCTATTCGCTCCCCACCTTCCGCCCAAGTCACCCCATGCGATGTTGTTTTCGACCACCGTGTTCGAACAATGATCAAGGTAATAGGCGTTTGAGTGCAGGTTGCCGGCTCGGTTTCCTCTCATCACAACATGCGAAGAGCGAAGACAATTGAATGCTTCTCCGAAACCGTCGTGTACCAGGTTGTTTTCGAAGAGCATCATCGCGTTCGGTGAGTCATATAGGACGATGCCACCTCCCCAACCTCCGCCTGTGCATTCGACGTAGCGGTAAATCGAACATAGGCCATATTCTGAGGCAGTTACGTTTCGCACGATTCCATGCTGATAGAAGCGACCAATCGTCAATATGTCTGAGTGCATGTGCGTTGCCACTAGATTCTCGACAAGCAGGTGATGCCTTCGATTGGTTCCATCGGAATGGAAGACCACCGCCTTACCGGCGGTATCCCGTAGTTTCAAATTTCGAATGGCAACATAGTTTGCCGAGACATCTATGAGACCGCTGTAGCTGGATCTGGGAATCGCCCCCGAACTGTCTTTAAGGCAAGTGTTCGAAGGCGCACAGTGGGGCTCTAACGTGCCATTGATTTCAGGTTTCACATCTGACGTGGTGCAGTCGATAGCCGCACCGGAAGTGTTCAGTTTATAGCAACCGACATTTATCCAGTCCTGCTCGGCGCCATTCCAGGTAACGCTTAGCGCCTGATTGTCAAACACACTTCCAGATTTAAGCAGCACGTCATGCCCAGTACCCTGCACAGACGAGTTGACCTTGTTCAGGCTTCTCCACGCTTGGGAAGAGGCTGTTCCGCTGTTCGCATCATTTCCCGACGAAGCATCGACATAATAGGTTGTTGCTACAGCAGTCGCTGATGAAGCGCAGAGCCAAACAAAGAGGATCAGGCTGCGCCGAGCAGAATTTCGAACAAACGTAAGCATCTTACTTCCTACCCCAGGTGAGTGCGTTTTGAACGAATCCAACGCTCTATTCGCAGATGGTCGGGATTATCCGACTGAATTTTCTAGTTGCGCGATCGTGCTCAACCTTCCGACTTGTCTTGGTTCAATTAGCAAAAGCCATTCGGAAACTGTATTTGGTTTGTAAGTCGATTTTTACATCAAACAGTGTAGCAAAAAGTTGCGCGAGTTCTCGGATTGATCTTTCTGAAGGTCACGAACATCGAGAACGATGCTATAACGTCAAATATAGCGTCGATGATAATATCGTGCTCGACCGTCGTTTGAATTTTTTTGATACCTTGGCAAGTGTGGATACTGACGTGGTCTGGCGTTCCTGGATGGTGAAAATTCGTGAAGTGAGAGGATTTGCTGCGATGTCACGTGGTTCCCGGATCGGGTGCGGACTCATTGATGCCAAGCGCCCGAGCGGCTGCTCGCGGATCTCCCGCAAGGAGTACTTCCCAAAGCTGCCAACTGAAAATCTCACAGTTTGAAAATAGATCCCAGGCTGGATGAGGTCAGGTGACACACAGGGCAAGATATGATCCGGGCCGGTCATCGCTTTGCGCTCAGCTGGCCGAGCGCGCTCAAGAAAACTCGCCAGCGGACCAATCGAAGCTTTATGTTTGATCGAACTGGCCGGTGATTCCGCTGTGATAGCTCGTTCCACGAGATGGTCTGCCCAATAGCATCTTGGTGCCTGCGGTTGACTAGCCGAGCTTTGAACTTGAGCAGTTGACGTGCGACAAACTTGTCGAGAGCCGTGCAGCGCTCGAAGTTGAGAGTGTTTTGGCAGAGCCCGATATTGCTGCCGCCCAAAACACTTTCCCACGGAGCCGATTGGTTGATTGGCACTTTGTGACGAAGTCGGTTTTATCGCTGAATGCCTGAAATTGCTAACCAAAAGTTGCTGATGTACAGATGCTTGATCGACCAGGAAAAGGAATTTTTTCCGTTGCTGAAATGCTCATTGCAGCTGTCAGCGACGCTTCCTCCGCCTGCTCGTTGGCAACGTTCGTAGAATCGTTTGTTGCGCGCAATTTCTCGTATCTCCTGCTCCCGGCGAGTGAAGCTAGCTTACTCGGGAGGATCAGTCCTGAAGTTCTTCCCACACGTCGTAGGGCCAACTGGCTCCTGTTGAGTTTTTTGACAAGTGGTCGGACATACGCCGAGTGATATGCGAGTAGATTGAGTTGGACTACAACCGATGTCGGCGGCATAGTGCCGTCGGCATGGTCGGTCCGGAAGCCTTCTCGGTGCAAAGAATAGGCTGATCGTGTGTGCGAGTTTGGTGACCAAGACCAGTTGTTTTCATATCAGGCCCTGCCGCCCATTTACCCGGGACCGGACTCAGGCCCCTTCCGGGATGCTTTTGGTGGAAAGGAAAGCGATCAATATGTTGAAACATGCAACCCAGGACCTCTTTCGGAACCAGTCAACGGGGCTGAAATCTCGGCTGATCCTTGTTCTCTTCAGAATTGCTTCGCAAGCAAGAGGACTACCCAGTTTCGTTGCATTCTTTCCAAGAGCCGTCTACCAGATTTGTGTGGAGTATGTTCTTGGAGTGGAAATTCCATGGGATACCCGCATCGGCCCAGGGCTTCAACTCCATCATGGAACAGGATTGGTGGTGAATCACAGCACTCTGATTGGCCGTAACTGCACTCTCAGACACTGCACCACCATCGGGAACAAACAACGGGCGGACGGCTCCTACACTGATAGCCCCAGCATTGGCAATGATGTGGATATCGGTTCCAACTCGGTGATATTAGGGGCGATCACTATCGGCGACGGGGCCGTAATCGGTGCGGGGAGTGTTGTTGTCAAGGATGTGCCTGCCGGATGTATCGTGGCCGGAAATCCGGCGAAGATAATCAGGCTTGCTCCCGATTCGAAAGCCTGATCCAAAAAAAAGAATCTCCGTTGTCGAAGGTAACCTCTGCCAGAGCTGCCCTCGCTTTCAGAGACACTGAAATTTGTGAAGTGAGTGGGTAGGCTGCGAAGAGGCGTTCACTGAGATAAGGCTCGCGAAATCGCTGATTCGAGTGTCGCTGCCTGATGGTCGTGACCTTTGATTTTGGTGTAGTGGCTTCGCACCCCGCTGCGCTTAATGTCGTCGCTGTTGCGGATCACGCGCACGATCGCATCGGCCAATGCTGAAGAGTCCTTCTGGGGTACCGTGTATCCGTTGACGCCGTCTTCAATGAACTGTGTGCTGCTTCCCAGGGTTTGGGTGCCCACGACCGGCACTCCAGCGGACAATGCTTCCAGCACTACGAGCGGACCACCTTCAGTTTGTCCTGGGTACTGCACAATAATCGAAGGAACGACAACAGCGCTGGCATTCTGAACGAGAAAAGCTTTCTCACCGTCATCCCCCACCCATCCTGTGAAGTGCACGTTTCTGGCTCCGATGGACGCAGCAAGGTCTTCCAACTTCTCGCGAAGTTCCCCATCGCCTGCGATGATCAGTGTCAGGTTCGAAAGTTTCTTCTGCGCGATGGCCATGGCATGGATGAGGTATTCGACCCCTTTTACTTCGATCAGGCGTCCGATGAACAGAATGTATGGTTTGGAGGGTAGTCCTGCGGGATGAACTCTCGGCGTGACGGCAGACAGATCAACACCTGGATATTCGTTCGCGAGGAAAATGTTCTTCACTGGCACGCCGAGGCGTTGCAGGGATTCCTGTTGCGGTTTGCCAAGAACAAAAAATGAATCAGCGAGTCTAGCGAAAAGTTTTCGTACGCCGCGCTTTAATCGGCCTCGGGTGGTTGGATAGTCGTACCAGACTTCTTCCCAGATCACCGACCGCTTGTTCATCAGTCGGGCGATGATCAATCCAGTGATCGTCGTTCCACTCCAGAGAAATGACGAAACGAAGACGTCGCTCCGTCTCATCATGGAATACAGGGAGACGATATCGCGCACTGAGGGAATGATAAAACTTTGGCTTGTGCCAATTGTGCAGGCGAATTTTTCGTCAAAGTTGCTGGGCTCCCTCAAGAAAAAGTGCACCGGATACTTTTTTGTAACGATCGAAAAAAGTGGCAATCGGTAGTCCATGATCCTGGGGTGACACCAGAGAATGCGGGGCAACGACGTTTGTTGCTGAGATTGTTCGCTATCGGAAGTCCGTTCGGGACTGCGGGTGATTTGACTCCGGCTTTTATTGCTCGACATCGAGTTCATCGGATTTTTATTTGAACTTTTCCTTGGCGAATCGCGGCTTCCAGTAACTCGACAACCTTCGCCGCATTGCGCAAGGAGAAATTTTGTGAGGAAAATTCTCGAGCGCGGTTCCCACTGGAAATTCGCAGTTCGTTGTTCATGGTGAATTCCTGCAAGTCATCAATCAGTTTTTCGAGGCTGCCACTCATTCTGCCGATCGAGTGAGTGCGCATTAAGTTGTCAGGATCAACGTTGATGCTCAACGTGGGAACGCCCCTTAACCAGGCCTGGACGAAGGTGTTGGGGAAACCCTCATATTCGCTGGTATTGATCAGCACGTGAGACTGTTCAAGAAGCGTGTTGACTTCGTCCAGTTGCAATTCGCCGAGGTACTTGCCGTTTGGAAGCCTCTTGAGGACTTCGATCGCCTCTCTGCTCTCGGCGGAGTTGTCGGCTCGGCCCGCCATCACAAAGGACACGTCCGTTCGGTGTTTGAATGCTTCTGCGAGTCTGGCGAACAGCTGTGGTTGCTTGAGCGGTTTCAGGTTCGCGATCCAGGACACGATGAGCGGTGTCGCCGGCTTTTCTATCATGTCCGGAACAGGGTGGAAGTTGTGAATGACTGCTACCGCCTGGCGTTTGAGATTGGCCAGGAGCATCCGTTCCTGGAATTTTGTCTGGGCGATAATGTAGTCGGCGTTTTCGATCCCATATTTGAAGAGTCTCCGATCGACGTACTTGAACGGAGATTCCACTCCAACAGGAGGGTTGGCTTCCAGATCCCGGTCGCTTGCGATGTACCAGACAAAGGGTTTGTTATTTCGCTTTGCGTAGAACGCACCGGCACCGACGTACGCACCCGCTTGCATCTGCAGGATGACATCCGGATTGATGCGGCGAAGCTGTTGATAAATGGATATTGAATCGCAACTCTGCCCCCACCTGAGATGCTGCAAAAGGCGTGGTGCTTTGTACGGGAGAATTTTATACCTGTAGGTTGAGACGACTTCAGGAATCCAGCGCGCAAGGTAAACTACAGTGTGATTCGTTTCGTCAGCGATATAGTTCGCAAGAAAGTGCGATTGAATTTCCGCACCTCCCTGAAACTTACCCCAGTGGGTGGGTTCAAGAATGCAAATGGTTGACATTGGTGTTCGGTCTATCGGGGTTCCAGCGGGAGAAGTGGATTGTAACGAACGCAGATTGGAGAGGATGGGCATTGCCGAGCAATTTTCACCTTATGGATTTTGTGTGCAATCAATATTGGCGGTCAAGTTGGAATACACCCCATTCCAAGTGACGTCGATTGGACAACTTAACGGGTCCGTGCTGTGAATGCGCCTTCCAAAGCGCTCTTCCTCCGTGAGAGATCGGTAGGTCCTGCGGTTGGTAATCCTGAACCAGTTCAGTGAAGAGTGTCTAGTACCCAGAACACGGCCCGACCAGTAGGACCACATGGATTCTCTATATCGGAACCGCTGGTGTCTTGTTGCTTAAGGGCTTGTAGAGGGGTTCCGAAATTTTCGCAACCGCACGGCGACGATCCGCTATTACCAGTGCCATCATGAACAGATAGGGAAGCATGATATCTGGACGGAAAAAGGTGTTGGTGTAGATCAGGGTGAGTCCCATGATTGCCGAAACAGGAACGAGCGACATAGCAATGATGGTAGTGAACCCTTCCGAATCGTGTCTGGACTTCAAACAGTCGGCGACCACTGCGAACAGAAACATAAGGTAGAGGATGCACCCGATTACGCCGGTTTCCCATATAAGGTGACTTATTGTTGTACCTGCGCCACTCATCCTTTCATGCAGAAAGAAGTAGGCACCGCCTTCCCCAAGATTTGAACTCACGTTGCCGATTCCCAAACCCAGAAGCAATGCGAGTGGCTCATCTGGCCACAGCGCCTGAAAGGGAATCAGCACAGAGTCGATTCTCCCCGGTGGGCGACCCTGGAGCAGCGCTGCTGAGGGGTCATATTTTCCGATGACGTCTGCCCGCTCTGTGTCATTGAGTTCCAGCTTCGGAGCTTCGGTCTTTTCGTACTGGTAGCTGTATCGCTCGTCGGTCATCACGTCGAAGTACCCCATATCTTCTTCAGGGGAGTACATCAATGAATACGTGACTACGAACAGCGCAATGCCGGCAGTGCTGGCGATCGATACCAGAAGCATTTTACCGGGAGTAAGCTGTTTACGAAATTGCCAAATCAGTACCAACAACCCTACGCCCATCAAGATTGGTGTGACTTTTGTTTCTGCCAGACTTGGCGGAACCAGGAGTGCGAGCGCAATGAGTACTGTCTTGAATACCCCGATTGCTCCTCTGATGTAAAACGTCAGCGCGAAAACCAATCCGATGCAGGCGTTGACCGCAATGCTTGCAGAGCTGCCGTAGGTCCCCCGGACTTCATCGCCGGTGACCAGATCCGAGTAGAGAAAGAAGCGTTGCCAGATCGAGACAGGAAGCTGTGCCAAAGCAATGATGACGAAGACGCCCAGGATAATTTTCTGATCGCGTTCCTCCAGCTTGAACGCAAACGGCAGCAGAAACACCGGAACATATCGAAAGAAATAACGGGTGCCTGCGAACGCAGTTTCAGCGGAAACCGCATTGATCACCAATCCAGCGATGCAGACATAGGTAAAGGCGAGCAGCAGAAGCAGATATTTGGCCGGAATGAGTCCCCAGCTTCTCTCAGCGAGAATTTTGACAAAGACAACGACGGCGATAACTCCAATGAACGCGTCGAGCAAAAGTGAGAGCCGTGGCGGTGCAAAAGGCATCAGCACGAAGATGAATTCGACTGACATCGAAAGCACCAGCACCACCAGGATGGGCATCAAACGCATGTGCTTAACCTTTGTCCGCGGTTCGGGTAACCAGCAGGCAGTGCAGTTTTTTGGCGTGCACCTCCCACTCGAAATTCCGGGTGACCCAGTCGCGAACCTGCTTCCGGATCTCCGGAGTCTGCTGGCGCCGCTCGTAGGCTACCTTGAACGCCTCTGCGAAGGCTTCCGGCGAGTAATCGCGAGTCCACACGATGGACTCCGCGTCTTCGATCACCTGTTTGTGGGCCGCCAGTGGGGTCAGCACGGTCAGTTGCTCGCAAGCCAGGTACTCAAGTACCTTCAGGGGGCTCGAAATCCTCCACTCCGGCATGTCGGGTAGTGGGCAAACACAGCAATCGGCCTCATTGACCAGCGCGGCGACGCCTTCGTAGGGCACGTAACCCAGAAAACTGACCGAGTCGGCAATCTTCAGGTCGGTTGCCATTTGAGTGAGCCAGGCGCGGTCAGTGCCTTCGCCCACAACTGTGAAGTGAATCTTGAATGGGAATTGACCGAGGGCGATAGCCTGCAGTACCAGATCGATTCCCCGCGTCCGTATCAGGCTGCCGTGATAAAAGAGCTTGAAGATCCCTGCCTGGTCAGAGGGATGCTGTGGACTCGTGCGACGAAACAAGCCGGTGTTGACACCAGACTCCCATATGCAGTGGGGCTGATTGACGGAGCTGAATTCCTGAACGAACTGCTGTCGCAGTGGCTCCGTGATGAACGAGCACGTGTCAGGCAGTCGCCCGAACCATTTGAGTGGCAAGCGCCAGAAAAGCAGATTATCAAGACGATTCTTCAGCCCAGCCTCGGTGATCGGGAGTGTCCGGATGTCCAGATGGATGTGGCGTGCACCGGCATTGCGGAGCATCGGCACCAGCCATAACGCATCCTGGTTCATCAGCACAATATCATCCGGAGCAAGACGAGACCGAATGAACTGAACGATCCTGACGAGGAGAAGGATGCGAAAGATGAAAGGGAGCCTTATGGATCGGACGTACTGGATCAGTCCGCCGTAGTCATCAGCATCCCGCGCGAGACGGGTCGCAATGATCTGCACGTCCCACCCCAAGGACTTGAGGTGCCTGGCCATCTCCAGCCACGTGCTTTTGTCGAGTCGCGTATCGAAACGATCAGGGAATATCCAGAACAAGCGGCGAGTTCTGGCGGCAGACGTATTCGCAACAGGTTCTGACTGGCTTGAACGTGAATCTGTGCGGTCGCTGTCCAGTCTGCCATCCGACAGTTTGCGGGAGGCGCCGTTGCGCTTGGTGGCCCCGCCTTTGACGTCCGTGTACCCAAGTGCATCGGCGTTTTTCATTCACAACTCGTGCAGACGGTCCAGAGTTCGCGGTGTGGTCTCAACCTTCATTCCGGCGCGTCATCGC
>Ga0105051_10007506_pt1 | contig 11352 bp, 11 predicted proteins | sample FRY02_FD_78383 | JGI IMG/M metagenome (GOLD analysis project Ga0105051, IMG submission 78383) | Freshwater microbial communities from Lake Fryxell liftoff mats and glacier meltwater in Antarctica - FRY-02 (megahit assembly) | ecosystem: Environmental > Aquatic > Freshwater > Ice > Glacier...
CGATCCGCTCTGCCGCAATCTGTTCACGCACTGTGTGCCAGCGAAAGTCCTCGAGTTCGCTGAGCAGTGAGTCCGCATTGGCGAGCAGTGCACGAGCATCTGCAACGTTACGTTCCATCAGGATGCGGTGGTTGGCGATCCGGAGCAGATACCCGACTTCAGCAATCTTCCAGTCATCGGCTTCCGGAGGGGACGTTCTTTCGACATCCGCAGCGACAACTCCAGCGACCGCTGCTTCCATTGCCATCAATCGTTGATCCAGCGAGAGATACCGGGCTTCGACCGAGTCGATTCGCGGCGTCAGGACCGCCCGCACTCGACTCTCTACCCCGTCACCGGCATTGCGAATCTGTTGATCAACCGACTGGCTGTGTGCCTCGACCTTTGCAGGCAATTGCTCCAGGTGGCCAACAAAGATCAGCCGGTAGTAGAGATAACCGCACGTCAGCAGTGCAATGATTGCCATCAAGGCTGGGACCCAGCCCCCCGAGCGGGAAGGGGTGCGCACTGGCGACGGCGGCGGCGCTCCGCCACCCGCTGACTCTTTTGCTGCATGCACAACGGATTCGCTCATGGTTTTGTCACCCTCTTCTGCTTAGCAGTGCTCTCAATTGGTCGACGAACTGGAACGCTCTCCACCCAACGCCTCGACGACGGCATCCGGCTCTGGACCGGCACAAACACTGACCTGTTTGAATCCCATCGATCGCGCTGCACCAGCCAACCGACGGGACACTACCACCAAATGGATGTCGAGCGGCCTGCCAGACGCAGACCACAGCCGGCCAACGTGGTTCAACGCATCAAGACTTGCGATTTCGATGGCGTCCACGTCGAAGGGGATCTGCGCAAGGGACTCGCGTTGTCGTCGATAGACTTCAAGACGTCGATACACCAACCCAGATGAGTCCAGGAACGCTTCAATCACCTCACGCCCGCCTTCTCCAGTCAAAATCAGCACTGGTGCAGCTTGCAGTTCGACCAGATGGTCCTTTAGCCAGCGAACCACGCCTTCACTGTCAGCGCTGTCCGGAGTGCTAACCGGCAAGCCGGTGACGTCGGCCAATGCTCGAGCCGTAACGCGGCCTATCGCCAGAAACCCGAGTGCCGGACGAAGACTTTGGGCAGCGAACACCGCATGGCCTGACAAAACGACGCACACCGACACCGACCCTTCAGGTTTAATGTCCAGCCGCTGGATCGAAAACACCGGCTCAATGACTGGGACATGCCCAGCTTGCACCAGAGCCTCCGCCATCCGCTCGGCTCCCGGCTGTGAGCGCGTAACCCAGACCCTCATGGCATCATCATCCGGTCTGCATCAGACTGTCACCTGAGTCTGTCAAGTATTTCTTGTGCGCCCATGGCCATCAGCGAAGCAACAACTTGATCGGCCGCAATCGCGGGCTCGGTGGCAAAAGCCTCTGCGCGCAGGATTTGTTGTCCGTCAGCGCTGGCCAGCAGTGCGCGAAGCCTGATTTGTTTACCTGATATTTCCGCATAAGCCGCTACCGGCATGCTGCAATCAGCACCGAGACCAGCAATGACCAAACGTTCAGTCAGCACACACCGCGAAACCGATTCGTCATTCAGAGGTTGCAACAGTTCAAGAACTTCTCGCGCGGCAGCCAGGCATTCGACGCCAAGCGCAGCCTGCCCAGCCGCCGGTAAACTGTCCTCCAGCGAGAGCGTTGAGCGTGCAGGCAGTGCCACACCCAGGCGATCCAGTCCAGCTGCGGCCAGAACGATGGCATCGAACTCTCCGTTGGCCAGCTTGTCGAGCCTGGTACCGACGTTGCCACGGATCGAAGAAATCACCAGATCCGGCCGTTGTGCCAACAACTGTGCTTGTCGTCGAAGGCTTGAGGTTCCCACTCGGGCGCCTGTTGGCAATGCCGTGATTCCACCACTGACACCGACGAGAACATCGTGAACATCGGCCCGATAACCTACTGCACCCAATGTGAACTCGGTGGGAACGATCGCCGGCAGATCCTTGAGGGAATGGACTGCAAGATGCGCCTCTCCACTCAACAATGCCGATTCCAGCTCCTTGATGAACAGACCCTTACCGCCAATTTCACGCAGCGGAGCATTCAGCCACTGATCCCCACGAGTGCTCATGCCGAGCAGTTGCACTTCAAGGCCCGGGTGATGTCGCTCGAGTTCCGTCTTGATGAAGTTCGCCTGCCAGAGCGCAAGCGCACTTTTTCGAGTAGCAATGGTCAGTGTCTTCACAGGCCTTTCACCAGTTTTCGGACATCTGGAAGATGTCGCCGGCTGATATCAAGCGATATCTCAACATCTCGCAACCGCAATCGATGTTGTCCATCCGCTCCCTTCTCTATTCCAGTGATGAAGCGCACCCCAACCAAAGCACTGCGATGGATCCGCACAAACATGTCGCCAAATTCCAGTTCCAGGTCACGCAAGGATTCGTCGACGAGGACTTCACCTCTGCCATGGCGGATGGTCACGTACTTGCTGTCAGCCTGCAGAAATCGGACATCATCTACCGCTATCAATTCCAGACCTTTGTGAGTGCGCGTCGAAATATGCGTGCGTCGGCTGCCATCGGCTTGCGAAAGCGCCTGCAGTTGAGCGCGATTGACACGCTTCGCATTGGCAAGGACCTGTTCCAGACGCTCTTTCCGTACCGGTTTGAGGAGATAGCCAACAGCCTGGAGATTGAATGCATCGATGGCATGCTCTTCATAGGCCGTACAAAACACCACCGCGGGCGGTTCCTCAAGTTGAGCCAGGTGGGAAGCTGCTTCCAGGCCATCCATGCCCGGCATGCGGATGTCCAGCAGCAGCAGATCCGGCGTAAGTAGCCGGACGCGCTCAATGGCCTCGACACCATTGGCTGCCTCGCCGACCCACTCGCAACCATTTATTACTGCGAGCATTCGCTTCAACCGATCACGCGCCAGAGTTTCGTCATCGACAACCAGGATTCTCACAGTGATCCTCGTCTGGTTGTTGGTAGACGCAATTCCGTCCGAAAGGTCTCGCCAACCGCTTCCGCCAACAGACTTGCATCGTCTCCATACAGCACCTGCAAACGGCTGCGAATATTCTCCAGCGCCATTCGATTGCCTTCTGAGCCGGAGCGGCCGCTCGCAGGTGGCAACGGGTTGGTGATGAGAATTCGTATCTGGTCCGCCTCCGACCACATGCGAACTGTCACCGTACCTCCTTCTGCGCGCGGCTGAACACCATGATAGATGGCATTTTCAAGCAGCGGCTGGAGAGTCAACAACGGGATCTGGATATCGCCGGGCAGCGCGTCAAGCTGCCAGTCAAAGTGCAGGCGATCCCCAAGGCGCAACGATTCGATCCGCACATAGCGTTGGCACAGATCCAGTTCAACATGGATCGGCACCTGGTTGCCTGCTTCATTGAGGCTGGCTCTAAACAACTCACTCAAGTCTTCCACTACGGATTCAGCTGTGTCCGGATCCACGGCGATGAGACTGGCGATGATGTTCATGCTGTTGAACAGAAAATGAGGCCGAATCCGCGACTGCAGCGCCTGGAGGCGAGCCTGCAACTCCGACTGCTCCTTGGCCCGCAGCCGTTGCTGTACATGGAAGTAGCGGAGAGCGAGTCCGGAAATAATGGCTGAGATCACCAGCATGGACGCAAGTCGGCTCCACTCAACGGAAACTGGCGCAAACTGCACCAGAATGCGATCAGCGATCAGCCCTTCAACCAGAGTAACCAGCAAAACCAGAAGAAACGTCAGTGCCGCACCGACCACCATGGAAAGTCGGGCCAGCCAGCGCCGTAGCAGACAGATCGTCACTGCACTGGTAAGAGCCACCCATTGCACAAACAGCGACAACAAGGCAAATCGCAGCCAGGACGGGTCTCCACCTGCGACCCAGAGGACAACAACCAGGAGTTCGGCAAACAGGACAACCAACGTCAGCGCAGTGACGTTGCAAAGGTCAGGCACCACAAACTGGGCCGAGCCGCCGCTCAGAGCAGACCTGTTGATATACTCACCCGTCTTCGATTCCAGGAATGGTTCGCCTTTTACACCATCATGAGCACTTCTGACGAGCGCGGTTCTCTGGTCATCGGTCGGCTACAGGAAGCTACCGATGAATTTGTCCTCGAATTCACTTCCTCGGTGCGTTTTGATCGCCGGATGTACGCTCAGGATATTCGAGGATCAATCGCACATGCACATATGCTGGGCGCAATCGGAGTGCTCTCGGCTGACGAAGTCGGGCGCATCGTAGCCGGATTGGAAACCATTCACAAAGAGATCGAGGACGGCCGGTTTGAATGGCGGGTGCAACTGGAAGATGTGCACATGAACATCGAAAGCCGGCTGATCGACCTGATTGGTGATACCGGCAAGAAGCTGCATACCGCACGATCCCGCAATGATCAGGTCGCTACCGATATCCGGCTTTACCTGCGCGACGAAGTAGACACCATCGACGAGGCGATGACACGTTTGCTGGGGGCTCTGCTGGCGCTTGCTGAACAGCACGTGGACACCATCATGCCAGGCTTCACGCATCTGCAGGCAGCGCAGCCAATAACCTTCGGTCATCACCTTCTGGCCTGGTTCGAAATGTTGTTGCGTGACCGGAGTCGACTGCGTGACTGCCGGAAGCGAATCAACTCCTTGCCACTCGGCGCTGCAGCACTTGCAGGCTCCTCTTTCCCGCTGCAGCGGGAGCTGGTTGCCAAAGAGCTGGGTTTCACTGAAATATGCGAAAACTCGGTCGACGCTGTGAGCGACCGCGACTTTGCGATCGAGTTCGCTGCGGTAGCCAGCCTGACGATGACCCACTTCTCTCGCTGGTGCGAAGAGCTCGTGCTGTGGTCGTCCCAACAATTCCAGTTCGTGAACCTGCCAGACCGCTTCTGCACCGGCTCCAGCATCATGCCGCAGAAGAAGAATCCTGATGTTCCGGAGCTCATTCGTGGCAAGACAGGACGGGTCACCGGTCACCTCATGGCACTCCTGACGCTGATGAAGAGCCAACCGCTTGCCTATAACAAGGACAATCAAGAAGACAAAGAGCCGTTGTTCGACTGCGTGGATACCCTGCAAAGCTGTCTCACGGCGCTAAATGGTCTGGTTCCGCATATCGAAGCAAACAAGGCGGTCATGGCTGCGGCTGCCGTCAATGGTTACACCACTGCCACGGACCTTGCGGACTATCTCGTCAAACGAGGCCTGCCATTTCGGGATGCTCATCATGTGGTGGGTAAAGTTGTCGCCAGAGCGGTCCGCGAGCAACGCCACCTTCACGAGTTCTCGCTAGAGGAGTTGCAGGCCGAAGGCGGCGGAGCCAACGTCGTTTCCGAGGACGTCTTCGAAGTGCTTGCGCCGCTCGGCTCAGCCAATGCCCGCAGCCATTTTGGCGGCACTGCGCCGGTTGCCGTTCGTGCGGCCATCACCAGGGCGAGATCCCGCATCATTCAAATCTGACAGTCTTTCCTATACTGAACACTGAACCGTTGCTGACGCCTCAACGCCGAAGCCCCTCTTTGCCGGGGCCGGATAAGGGGTTCAGACAACCCGCAGTGGCTCACTTCAAGGAAATCGGCTGGCCGCAGGATGGCTTTTCGCAAGACACTCACCGAACACACGATCGAAGTCGACGTCGAAGCCCTCCGGGCGATGGGGCAGCGCTTCGCCATGCATCATCGTCAGAGATATCTCGACGCCTTGGCCAAGCTGGACGGCCGCAAACGGGAGATCCTGGCGGCTTTGCCCATGTTTTTTCACGCGAATCACCCTGCACTGCCCGGATATGTGCAGAACGCACCTTGCGGGATCGTCGGTCACACCCCGTCTGCTTCCGATGTGAATGCAATTCACCGCTTCGCCCGCAGCTTCAATGCCAGCCTGGCTACCGATCGGCGAGATATCGACGCAATCTTCCTGATGGGCAGTGGTGGGAGCCTCGGGCACACCGCAGACAGCGATATTGATCTGTGGGTGTGCTGTCCAAAAAACAAGCACGACAGGTTGCGCCCAAAGCTTGATCGATTGGAAAAATGGTCTGCTGAACAGGGCCTGGCTCTGCACGGATTTCTGGTCGATCCCGAGTTTTTCCACGACTCTCGCGACGCGGTACACGGCCCACTATTACTGGACGAGTTCTATCGCAGTGGAATTCATCTGGCCGGCAGACATCCGCTCTGGTGGTATGTGGACGGCAGCTCAGAGGCAAACTACGCCTCCTGCTCCGCACATCTGGTCAACCACCGATTTGTGGCTTCGGCTTCACTGCTCGACTTTGGCGCCGTCGGCAAGCCGGGGGTCGACGCCCTCTGCAGGGCAGGCATGCTGGAGCTCGGGCGCGCACTGACCACACCGCATAAGTCACTTCTAAAGCTGGCCCTGGTCGAGGCTTACCTGAATCAACCCGAGCGACCGCTCCTGTCCAGCCACTACCAGCACCTGATGCTGACCGGGGTCAATGATATCTCTCGCCTGGATACGTACTTCATGCTGTACGAGTACCTTGCCTCCACAAGAACTGCGAGGCCATCCGCGTTTACGATTGACGATCTGCGTTGGTTATTTGTACGTAAAATCGTCGCGCGGGCGAGAGAGTTATCACCCGCCAGCCAAATCGCCCGCGATCTTCAGGAGTGGGGATATTCAGCTTCCGACCTTCAGGCACTGCGGCAGCCGGCAAAACAAGCGCTCGCGACGGTTCTGGAAGAGGTAGACGCTGCCACCACTCTGCAGCACAGAGGCATCCAGTTTGGCCGTCGTCTCGCCATGCTGGCCCCGGATTTGCGCGCCGGTGTCGACAGCATCGAATTTTCAATCAATCTGTTTGCCAGGCCCACGAAAACCGCGATCAAGCCAATGAACCCTGCTTTGTTGCCGCCGATCAAACCAGGTCTGGAAGTGCACATGAGCCGCCGAGACTGGCGCCTGCAGGAACAGAAAACCGCCCTGCGTACCAGCGAGACCTGGGCGGAGCTCATACTGTGGCTGCACTGTAACCAGATCGATTCCTCCAACCTGAAGATGCCTACCCACTGGTTCGAGCTGGCAAAGGACCAACTACTGCAAGCACTTTCGTTCAATGGGCAGCACACCCTCCTGATCAATCCCCTGCCAGATCCTAATGATGACGGTGAACGGCTTATCACCGCATTTGACGATCCGCTCAGCTACGGCGGTTTGCGAATCTGCAAGGCCAGATCGTTGTACCGGATGCGGCGCCAGCAGAATCCCGACGGAGGGCTGGAATTCACCCTGACCACACATAACGGGCTGTCGGCGGTGCTTGAGGTGCTGGTCCAGGCCATCAACAGTGAGGCGGGAACTACACACGTCGCGGCCTCGAGCCGGGAGGACGGCTTGCTGGCACAAAGGATCGAGAGTCTGCTGGTGCAGGCATCGACCTCCCTCGAAACCCACGACACTTTCGAGTTTTCCTTCGGCGACCGACGCATTCACCTGAGGTTGAACGCCGACAATATCGCGTACGTGAGCGCTCAGTTGCCTCTCTGAGGCGGGTCGGGAGAGTATTTTCCAATCCAGAAATGAGTCTGAAAATAGTTGTTGTTGGCGCTGTGATGTGTGGGCGCGAGGCCAGCGAGTGTGGTCACGCGGTGGGAAAGTACGACGTACTTTCCCAGGGAGTGTCCACACGGTCCGCAGGACGCGTCCACCTCTCCACAGCGGGTGTCTTCAAGCTTGCTTCCAGCTCCGTTCATGAATGTTGTTGAATAGTTCGCGACGCGCCTGCGTCAGGCGATCCGCCGCCTCGTTGTCGCGCATGGAACCAGCGATGCGGTCCAGTATTTCAAAGCGCACTGCCGTTTTCAAAAACGTCTCGGCCAAGGGTAGCGACCGCAGCTTCTCGTAGGGCGTCATCAAGGCCTCATAGGGATAGCGCTTGCGCTGCTTGCCTTTGGCATCGGTCACCGTGACGGGAAGAAACAGGGCCGGTGGAAATTCAGGTAGGGGTTGAGATGGGTGCGGTTGAATACGTTGATCTCGCCGGCGAAGCGCTGCGGGATGTGCCCATGACCGAAGAGTTTGCGCACCACTGCACCGTTCTTGCCTTCCACCAGAGCGTTGTCAGTTGTCAGAATGAAATCCCCGCAGCTCGAACGGGAACTGGTTGAACAGCTCTTCCAAAGCAGGAATCAGGTAAATCTCGCTGATCCGCTCGGTCGCGACCACGATTTCCCATTGCGTAACCGCGTCGACGGCATTGAGGTAGTACACACCCTTTACCTTGTCCTGGCCCCCCTGATGGACGGTATCGATACGGATGTAACCGGGTCGTCCCTGCGGTGAGGGCTTGCGTCGTTCGCCGATCCGGACCACTCGCGGGCGGGTCTTCTCCAAATGGACCCGCAGCCGCTGGCAGGTCTTCGACCGACGCAGGTTGTACACGTGGGAGACCGAGATAACCGCAAGCCGTCTGTAGGCCTCATCCCCATAAACCGTGAAAGCCCGCTCACAGAGCTTCTTGAGCGTGACCCCGTTCGGCTGATGGTGGCGTTGGTCCATTCCGGCCAGCAACCGGATATCGGCATCCGTGTATTTGCGGATAAATCCGTTCGACGTGCTTTGCCTGCGCGGTACCCGGCGGGTTTTTACATACTGCGCAATCAGCCGCGTGATCTGCTGTCTTGAGTAGCCACTGACCTTGATCAGATAGGCAATGACCACCCCTTTCTCCAACCGCCCGAGTCGCTTGTAATGCAACCGGGCCAGCACTTTCTCGATCCACCGATACCGGCTGTCCTTGTCCGAGTTCACTTCAAAAACGACAGGTTGCGTACCCGCCAGCAAGGCCTTCACCTGCTCAATCGACTTCAGTTCGTCTGCATTCATGATGGCTTGCATCCCCCATCATGAACGGTTCCTTTCAGCCCGGCTTCAGACTCATCCCCAACTGGAAACAACCACTCCCTTCAGACTCATTTCATATTGGAAAAGACTGGGAGTCTGAGCTGCAGGAGAGGCGTGATATAGTCAGCCGCCTGATTTTTCCGGAGATTCCTCGTGCGCTGGCTGATCATCATCGTAGTGTCGATGCTGGTGGCAACCTGCGGTCAGAAAGGTCCGCTCTATCTGCCAAGAACGGTCGATACCGTAGTATCGACTTCCCATGATTGAACATCGCGACGGCACCTGCTTCGTCGAAGACGTTCCGCTTGAGCGGATTGCCGAGCGGACGGGAACGCCCGTATTTGTTTATTCTGCTGCACATTTCACCCGTCAATACCAGGCACTGACAAGTGCACTCAGTGGATTGGACTACCGCATCTTCTATGCGGTGAAGGCAAACTCCAACTTGTCCGTGATGCGGCTGTTCCAGTCGCTCGGCGCCGGTTTCGATATTGTTTCCGGTGGCGAGCTGGAACGCGCACTGACCATTGGCGCTCCACCGGAAGACATCGTTTTTTCCGGGGTTGGCAAGCGGGTCGAAGAAATCGACTTCGCGCTCAAGCTGGGAATCGGTTGCTTCAATGTGGAGAGTGCCGCTGAACTCGACCGCATTGCCGCCAGAGCAAAAATTCTGCACCGTACGGCAAACATTGCATTGCGGATCAATCCGGATATCGACGCTCAAACCCATCCCTACATCTCGACCGGATTGAAAGAGAACAAATTTGGCGTTCCGGTTGAATCGGCGTTCGCCCTCTATTCCCGCGCCAGCCAGGATCGGTCGTTCAATGTTGTCGGCATCGATTGCCACATCGGATCCCAGATTGCTGAAGCGCGACCCTTGCTCGAAGCCGTCGACGCCCTCTTGCAGTTGAAGGATCGTCTCGCAGCGAGCGGCATTCCGATTCGACACCTCGATCTGGGCGGCGGCCTGGGTATCGCTTATCAGAACGAGCCGGATTTTGATGTTGCCGCCTACGGACAAGCCTTGCGTAACCGACTGCAAGGCAGGAACGTATCGATAGGGCTCGAACCGGGCCGTTTCCTCGTTGGTAACGGTGGCCTTTTGCTGACCCGGGTCGAGTACCTCAAGCCAGCGGCCAAGGACTCGGACAAACACTTTGCCGTCGTTGACGCCGCGATGACCGAGATCATCCGCCCGGCTTTGTACTCTGCCTGGCATGACGTGATTCCAGTTCGTCCGTCCAACAGTCCGGTGAAAGTATGGGATGTTGTCGGGCCTGTCTGCGAAAGCGGCGATTTCCTGGCCCGCGCACGCGCCCTGGCGTTGGATGACAACAGTCTGCTCGCCTTGATGTCTGCTGGTGCCTACTGTTTTGTACAGTCCTCGAACTACAATACACGGCCCCGCCCACCAGAAGTCCTCGTCAGTGGCGACGAATTTCGGGTCGTTCGTCAACGAGAAACCTACCGTGATCTGCTGGCACGCGAGGAGGAGTGTCTGTGATACGTCTTCGCTTCAGCAAAATGCATGGCCTCGGCAACGACTTCATGGTTATCGATGCTGTAACCCAGGAGGTTGATCTGTCGGCGGAACAGATCACCGCGTTTGCTGATCGCCGTACCGGGATCGGTTTCGATCAATTGCTGCTGGTCGCCGCACCCACCGATCCTGCCGCTGATTTCTGGTATCGCATCTACAACGCAGATGGGTCCCCGGCGGAACAGTGCGGTAACGGCGCACGGTGCATAGCCCAATTTGTCGAACGAAATTCACTGGCATCACGGCCCGTATTGCGCTGGCAGACCGTCAATGGCTGCATCACCACATATTGTGTTGGTGACCAGGTGGAAGTGGATATGGGCGAACCCAGGCTCCTCGCAGCGTCAATTCCCACCACCGCCTGTATCAACGAAACAACCCATACGATTCCGATTGAAGTCGACGATCAAACCTATCACGCCATACCGGTATCGGTTGGCAATCCTCATGCCGTGCTTTTTGTGAACAGCGTGATCGACGCGCCAGTCGAAGAACTGGGTGCGCGACTGACTCGCCACCAGGTGTTTCCAGAAGGCGCGAACATTGAGTTCTGCGAAATCGTCGAGCCAGGATTTGTCCGCTTGCGCGTCTTCGAACGTGGCGTTGGCGAAACACGCGCCTGTGGCACCGGCGCTTGCGCTGCAGTGGTTGCAGGGGTGTTGACCAATCGTCTGCGAGATCGAGTGAAGGTATCACTGCCAGGTGGCAAGGTAAGAATCAGTTGGGCCGGGCCAGGACATTCACTGAAAATGGTGGGTCCGGCAACTCTGGTGTATGAAGGCACAATCGATATCGAATGAGTATCGAGACAATCAACCGGTTGGACGATCAGGCAGTAACCGACTATCTGCGTGAGCATCCAGACTTTTTTGCCAGACGTTCGTCCTTGCTTGGCGAACTGAACCTGCCTCATGAAACCGGGCGTGCAATCTCGCTGATTGAACGC
>Ga0105051_10007508_pt1 | contig 11348 bp, 16 predicted proteins | sample FRY02_FD_78383 | JGI IMG/M metagenome (GOLD analysis project Ga0105051, IMG submission 78383) | Freshwater microbial communities from Lake Fryxell liftoff mats and glacier meltwater in Antarctica - FRY-02 (megahit assembly) | ecosystem: Environmental > Aquatic > Freshwater > Ice > Glacier...
CATTAATAGCATAGCAAACATTCCGAGATATGCTAACCCAAAACTACCTGACCCATAACCGAGAAAAAGACATATACCTATAAAAAGCAGCCCAACAATAAATATTAAAAAAATCATAATAATCAACACCCTGTTCGGGTTATCACATACTAAACTATAGAACTGTGTTATTTATAAATGTTTCTATTTACTAAATATACTATTTGTATTATTTCTATTATAGGCGTACCTTTATAAATTCTTCGGTATACAATATATTTATGACATGCGGAATTTATTATATCGAAAATACTAAAAACAATAAAGTATATATCGGTAGCTCAATTCACTGTGAATATAGATTTAAACAACATAAAAAAGAATTAAACCATCAATATCACGCAAATGACCATCTACAAAAATCTTTTAAAAAATATGGAATTGAAAATTTTGAATTTAACATTCTAGAAGAATGCCCGGAAAATCTTTTAATAAAAAATGAAGATAAATGGATGAATGAATTTAAATCACTTGATGCAAAATTTGGTTTTAATAAACAAAATGCAAGTAGAAGTATTTTAACAATGGAAGCTATTACCAATCATAAGACGGCATGTAATACTCCAGAATTTAAAGAAAAATCTTCTAACACGGCGAAGAAACATGTTTGGGGAAACGAAGAAGTGAAAAAAGAATTACTTAAAAATCAATGGGAAGCAATGCATACAGATGAACATAAAAAATTAAAATCTGATATTTCACAAAATATCTGGAATGATAATCCGAATCAGAAAAAACGATTTAGTGAAGTATTTAAAATTAAATGGGATGAAGAAGAATCCCCAAATAGAAATAAAGAATTCGAAGAATGGAGAGGATCAAATCGGCAAAAAGAAATTATGCGCGAAAAAATGAAGGCAAGATGGGCGGATCCAATTCAACGAGAACAAATGGTTGCCGCACGTAAAAAATTTGGAAAGGACCCAAAGTTTAAAGAAAAAATAGCAAAGATTTCAAGAGAAAGATGGAAGGATAATGATTTTAAACAAAAATTATCAGATATTAAAAAAACTAGTTGGAAGGACGAAACATATCGAAAAATGATGATATCGTCTCGTCAAAAAAATTATCAAAATCAAGCATGCATTATATGCAAAAATATGTTCATGCCCCGCATTCATAATCAAACAACATGTTCAAAAGAATGTAAAAATGCGCATAGACGTCTAATAAGAAAATTAAAAAAAGAAAACAGCCCTGTTCGAGCCAAATTATAGATCAACATCATTTTTCAGCTATTTAAGCTGAGAGACGAAATGCTACTACAATTATTCCGATTATTGCTGCTCCAACTAATACAAGTGGTATTAAGTTGATTAAGTTTTGAACTCCTGTTGAGAAAACAGTCATGTTCAAAGAGCTTTGTACTTGTCCATAAACTGTTAATACAATTAAGAAAACAAGTGTTGCGATTGCAACCCCAGCAATTGCTGATTGACCTTTAAATTCCATAAAATAACCTCCTTTTTAGTAAGTATTACTAATTAACTATATATAGTGGTTATTTATAAAGCTTTTGGTTTCTGATAGTCAAAACATATGTTTATAAATCCTTCGAATCTTAATATATATAATGGCCAAAGTTTATTTATCGACGAATGTTTATGACGAATCTAGAAAAAGAATTAAATATCTTTTTGACAATTTTCCTAAAATATATTTATCATTTAGTGGCGGAAAAGATTCCACCGTGTTATTTCATTTATTAATGGATGAAGCAAAAATTCGAAATACTAAAATCGGGGTTTTATTTATAGATTGGGAATGCCAGTTATCATCAACTATAGCGCATGTTAAAGATATGTTTCAACAATATAAAGATAATATAGATATATATTGGATTCAATTACCAATAAAAACAACAAATGGATGTAGCCAAATTGAACCTGAATGGATAGCCTGGGATGAAACATGTAAAACAAGTTGGGTGCGCGCAAAAGATCCAATGAGTATCAAAAATAAAAAGTTTTTTCCATTTTATAAATCTGATATGTCATTTGAAGAATTTATATCTGAATTCGCAAATTGGTATTCAAATAATAAAAAATGCGCCGGATGTATTGGAATTCGAACTGATGAAAGTTTTAATCGATTAAAAATGATTTCTAATAGATATTTTAAAGAATTAAATAATTCTTGGTTAACCAAATCATCTAAAACTATTCAATATGCCTACCCATTATATGATTGGTCCGTTGAAGATGTATGGACGTATAATGGAAAATTTAAAAAAATGTATAATATCTTATACGATGACATGTATAAAGCCGGATTAACATTATCGCAAATGCGGGTTGATGAACCTTTCGGAGATACCCAACGACGAGGCCTATGGTTATATCAAGTTCTTGAACCCAGATTATGGAGTAAAATAATTCAACGAGTATCTGGGGCAAATCTAGGAGCGATCTATGGAAAATCAAATGGACTGATGCTGGGAAATGATAAAATTGTATTACCAAAAAATCATACATGGAAGTCATTTACTAATTTTATTTTAGATACAATGCCAAAAAAATCAGCCGAACATTATAAAAATAAAATTGCCGTTTATTTAAAGTGGTATAAATTACATGGATATATAATTCTTCCTGATGAAGGAGATATGAAAAATGAAAAATCTGGTACACCTCCATCTTGGCAAAGAATTTGTAAATGTATTTTAAAAAATGATTACTGGTGTATTTCATTGGGATTTTCTCCAACGAAACAATCATTTTATGATAATTATATAAGAATAATGAAAAATAGAAGAAACAAATGGCACATATATGGAGATGGAATTTATGGAAAAAATAATTAATGATATATCAAAATTATTACAAAAAAAATCAATGGATGAACAAATTAATATTCTAAATTCAATTAAATTAGAATTACATAAATTAAGTCCAATGAAAAATGAGCCGATAGATTGTGTTATTTGGACTAAAAATCAAAATGTTGTCGCGAACGATTATAATCCAAATACTGTTGCTCCGCCTGAAATGGAATTATTACGATTATCAATTCAAAAAGATGGATATACACAACCAATTGTAACATATCCTCGAGGAAAAAATTTTATTGTTATTGACGGTTTTCATAGAAATAGAATTGGAAAAGAAGATAAAGAAATAAATGCAAAGGTTATGGGATATTTACCAATAACGACCATACGGAAAACACAAGAAACAAAAGACAATCGAATTGCCAGTACAATTCGCCATAACCGTGCCCGAGGAAAGCACCAAATATCTAAAATGAGTGATATTATATTAAATTTAAAACGGCGAAATTGGACGGACGAAAAAGTTGCAACGGAATTGGGTATGAGCCCGGATGAAGTTTTAAGATTATCCCAAATCACCGGATTAGCTGAAATGTTTAAAGATAAAGAATTTAAAAAGGCCTGGGTAGTTAAATAATGAATCAAATAAAAACAACTCATAAATGTGTTGTATGTAATAAAATAATTACCAATACAGAAGGGTGGAATAAATTCCGAAAATATTGCAGTCTAACTTGTACAGAAAATGCAAAACAAATATATAATAAAAAATATTATATGATACATAAAGAAATTCTTCAGAAAAAAAATCGAGAACGATGGAATGATAATAAGGTAGAATATCAAATTGCCGCAAAAAAATGGCGAGCGGAAAACATTGAGGGCTGCCGAAAAAAACAAATGGAATGGTATTTAAAAAATAAAGAAGAATATAACAAAAGACGAAATGTGCGGGCCAAACTATTACGATTGAATACTTATGAAAAAAGAAAAGAATATTTTCAAGCATATCAAAAAAATAAACGAAAAACTGATATACTATATAGATTGAATTCTAATATTTCCAGAAAAATAAGAAAAGATTTAAAGAGATTTAATTTGACAAAAAAGGAATCAACTCAAACCATTTTGTCATATACTATGAAAGAACTACAAACCCATTTGGAAATACAATTTCAAAAAGGAATGACTTGGGATAATATGGGTACGGTTTGGGAGATTGATCATTCAACTCCCTTGAGCTGGGCTTCTTCCGAAGATGATATTTATAAATTATGGGAATTGCAAAATTTAGTTCCATTATTTAAATCTGACAATCGAAAAAAACAAAATTTTTATTCCGGTAATTTAAAAACTACTTTGGGTATTATTGGTCGTTAACAGTCGTATAGTATAACGTTTGGCCCTTTTTCGATTATTTTACAATAATTACAATCTGGCATCCAAGTATGAGAGAGGACGTAACCGTTACAAATAAAATCATTTCCATCGGTACCACCGAATGATGAAACGTTTAAATCGTTAAAAATTGCAATGTATCCGATCCCAAACGCATTTTCTACATAGTTAACATCTTGTGCGGCGCGTTGAACCACAACAAAATCTTGTTGGGTTGGAAATTCTTGGTATGTATGCATTCCCCAGAATGCGGCCATGAAGAAGGATAGTATTATTATGGTCATTATTATGGTGTCTTTGTATTTTTCTATGCTTAGTATTCCCATTAAGGCAACGATTGAAATGAATGGAATAGCGAGCACATATAGTTTTTGTACGAATATCAACGGTATTAGCATTAAAATGCACATGAGGGCCTCTTTTTTTGACATTTTTATCAAACCGAACAGAAAAAGGGGTGTCAAACCAAGATACATGATGCCTAACCAGGGGGTTTGTTCCTGTACCTCAGTGGTGGCTCCTATAAACCAAAACAATCCTCCACCATATACAATCAATATCCCAAAAAGTGGAATAACAAAAATTGGGCATAATATAACAAAAACAAATAACCAGTAAACGGCCCCCTTCCAACAAAGCCCCGCTAATAAAATAAAAATTAATCCCAGGGCATTATCTATGGATAACATTTTTTTCTTTTCCTTAAATGCCCGTAGCACAAAAAACAGGGCAATAAAAAATAAAGTAAATCCAAGACTATCATTTTCAAACACAATATATTCGAGAGAAAATAATGTAAAGAACCCAACGATCAAGGCCAAAAGCCATCCGTTTTCTTTATCATATAGTTCCCCGATCTTTGCCGTAAAAAATAACATCACAAAAAACAACGCCGCTAAAATAATTTTAATAAGAACAAAATCACAAGGAATAAACGGAGTTAATAAATCGAAGCCCGGGTCGCGAACATCATGCGGCGATTTATCACAAATTTGGTTTACATAAAACCATGTATCGGCCCCGGCCAACATTGGATTGAATATATATTGCCCAAAAAGAATTATGGTTAACAATAAAATAATGCCGATTTGCCATGGTCTCATACATATATATAGAACAATAGGTTTTTAAATTATTGTTTTATTACAAAATATAATATATTAAATATAAAGTAACAAATTCCAATACACCAAAAAATTATCTTTTTATTATACGACTGCTTAGATAACCACTGCATAAAATAAGGTAACACAATAATTGGGAAAAAAATCAGTACCCGTGTAACCCTCCACACATTGAATTGTTCATAAATCCAATAAAATATGGCTCCAAAAATAATAACCAATAAATATACTAAATGCCGTCTATCCCCGTGTTTCCATAATTCAATTATTCCCGGAAGAGTAAAAATAAATAACATATATTCAACTAAAAAAGTATAACCATAATATAAAATAAAATAAACCGCATTATTTATAGATGGGCCTTTGTCATATACATTATGTCTAATATCTGCTAAAAGTTGAGATACAACAAATACTCCAGGGGCTATATATTTATCTTTAACAACAAATAATAATTCAATAATTATAGCAAGAATTAATATATATTTAAATTGACTATGAATGGTAAATATCTGGATAGTATCCAATAACAATAATATTCCCATTATTCCAAATTTATATTTAGAAGGTTTTGAAAAAACAATAAAAGCAAATCCAATTAATGCTAACAACTGGGCATAAGTTTGCATTGATTGTAACGAAAAGAACAATCCGGTAAAAATAAAAAATCCCGGCAATATCCATTCATGCCTAAAAAAATACCATAATATAATTGGTATTATTAATAAAATTCCCAACCATAATGCCCAAAATTGTATTTCTGATAAAACCCCAAATATAGATGATACTACACATACTCCATTTGCATAATATGTTTTATTACATTCACTTGTTTTATAATAATTGTAATGAGTTATTCCATCAGTATCATTTAAAAAGAACCCATTTTGGGCGCATATAAAAATTAAAAATAAAGCAATGCCTATATATGACAAAAATTCAACATGCTTCATATATAATAATGAATTGATACATTCTTTATTTATAAGCCTTTCGGTTTAAAATCGGCTAAGAACCATACCATGCTCCCTAATTCGTCCTTCAGAAAGGCTTATAAGCGGTTTGAGACTAATAATATATATGGAATGTCTCTATTGTAGTCAACAGTTTAACAAAAAACGAATCGACCAGATATATTGTTCTATAAATTGTAGAAATCATAACTGGAATGATAATAATGTGGATTATGCAAAAAAATATAGAGAACAATACTATTTAAAAAATAAAATTAAAATACTTAATAATAATCAACTCTATAGACAAAAATATAAGATACGTGTTTTAGCGCAAAAATTAAAATGGCAGAAAGAAAACAAATATAAACGAAAAATTATTAATCAACGATATGTTAAAAACAATAAAGAAAAGATATTGTTATCAAACAAAAAATATCGAGAAAAAAATAAAAAGATAATATATAAAAAATTTCTAAATAAATTAAAAACAGATCCAACATTTAAGCTAATTCACCAAATAAAACATAGAACAAGAATGGCATTAAAAAATAATTCTAAAACGGCGCCATCTCTTGAATTATTGGGGTGTGATGCGGAAACCTGTTGGAAATATTTAGAATCAAAATTTCAACCGGGGATGACTAGAAAAAATCATGGAACAAAAGGATGGCATCTTGATCATTTTTTACCATGTATCTCATTTGATTTATCCAAGGAATCTGAACAACGAAAATGCTTCCATTATACTAATCTACAGCCGTTGTGGGCTAAAGATAATTTAAGTAAAGGATCTAAAAGTCCGAAGGATTTCTAACTATACACCTAGTTCGATCTTCAGATAGGTTTATAAACGATTTGGGTTATATATTATATATGAAGTGCAAATATTGTAATAAAGATTTTATTCCAGCTAAATATCATCCAAAGCAAAAATATTGTTCAAATAAATGCAATATAATACATTATAAAATAACCCATAAAAAAGAAAAATCGTTGGGGGATAAATTATATCGTAAAAAAAACTTAGAAAAATGCAAAGCTAGAGAAAAATTATGGCGACAAAATAATAAAAAATATAAAGCTAAAATGGATAAAATATATAGATCAACCCATATAGATGAACATAATATGCATAATAGATTGTGGAGAAAACGTCATCCGAAAAAAAATAGATTAGTACAATATAATAATTATCATAAATGTAAAAAGAACAATCCTCAATTTAAACTGGCTAGAAATTTAAGAGCGCGGGTTAGACAAGCATTACAAGGAAAATTTAAATTTGATAGTACAGAAAAATTAATTGGATGTTCCTTTAGTGAATGTTGGAAATATTTAGAAAGCCAATTTAGATCTGGTATGACAAAAGATAATTATGGAAATATTTGGGAAATTGATCATATAATACCATGTAGTTCTTTTAATTTAATAAATGAATCAGAACAGAGAAAATGTTTTTGTTATAACAACTTACAACCGTTATTTTCTGAAGAAAATCGAAAAAAAGGATCTAGTATTCTGAAGGATCTCTAACCATATAAACGGGAAGTTTCTTTTTTGGGCCAAACGCCTTTTTATGCGCCATCGCTCTTGCTCGCCCTTCATGGCTTGAAGGAGTATTTGCCTTTCCTCTAAAAATTAAGAAAGGAGTAGGAAATTTATCACCTTTTTTAAATGCCATTGCATACTTATCAATTCTATCTTGCCCAACAATTTGTGCGGCATATTCATCATTTGTTTTGCCCGCATCAAGCCCGGGTGCAATGGTCGCCTGTCTGGCAAGTGTTAAATATTCATCAGGAGTCATATACTTTGTAATAACTTGATATTTATCTGTATTTGCCCCCATATTAAATGATGCGGAAAAGTCTTTATGATCGTAAAAATGTTCGTTTCCCTGTCTCCATGGATTCAACGGTTGGCAATCAAAGGCATTCATTATCCCATCTTCGTCAAAGTCAAGGTATGCGTCTTTTCCATACTTAAATGATCTACCTGATGTAGTTATACCATGTATTTTTATGTATTGTCGAAGTTTTTCAATTTCATATCTAGCTAGTTTAGGGGATTTTCCTTTTGCAATTTTAATTCTATAAAGTTTTTCTAAATCGCTTTCTTTAAGTCTAAAAGTCATTTTGTCACCAATATCCTTCTTTTAATAATCTCCATTTTTGGAATATGAGTTTCCGTTAGGTCTCTATATCTTTCGGGTTCTACAATATTTCTAGGAGTCCCATATTCAATATATATACGTTCGGGAGTTTTAAGTAATCTTCTTCTTTGTAAATCTCGGTCCGTTTCTTCTTGATATTCCATATTGCCCACCTATTCAAGTATACCAATTTTTATTGGTTTATTTTCTTTTATTAATTTATCAATGCGCGCACTATGTGCCAAGACTTTTTCTTCTTCTTCGGAAAGTTCATCAATCCATCCACTTTTAGCTATATCTGTAGCTTTATCTTGTTCTAATATTTTGCTTTTCATTTTTTATTTCCCTTTTTATTTTTTGGCGCTCTACCTAATCCTGGAATTCCTAATTGATTTTCCATACCTCTTAATGCAGCAAATTGACTTTTTGCATAATTTGGAATTGTTTGTTGATTAGGAAAACTTCTAAACATTTCACTTTTGTGTGCATATATATCTTTTAATGGATTTTCCATAGCTTGATTTATATCTCCCCATGTCAACTTTCTTTTTATCCCTTGCATTGATCTTGGTATAAAATTATTTTCCGTTGGCATTTCCATTGTTGGATATTCAATTTCCGATCTTTCATAATAAATATTTTCTGATGCTTTTTTACTTATTTTTGGTAATTCCGTTGGCTGAAAAACTTGTTGTTGTCTCTCTCTATCTTTTCTTGCAAATTGATGTCTTGATTCATTTTCTTGCCATAAATTTCCAGTAAAAATATTATAAGGTCTGTATCTTTTATATCTTAATGCTTTATCCGCGGCAATTACTCCACCATACCGAGTTGGTCTTGATTGAACTCCCCATCCATCTCTATAACTAACGGTTCCACTAGCCGATAACATTGCATCATATCCCGGCATTGGCCCCATATAAAATATTTTATCAACACCTTCAATTCTTCTAGCTGCCGCCGGAGCTTCTCTAAGAATTCTCTGTTTTAGTGCAATTACCGCCGATATTGATTCTTGCCCCGCCATATTTTATACATCTCTCAAATCTTTAACTATTTTTTCTTTAACATATGGTGATTCTTTATTTAATTCCGCCATACCTTTACCTATTGAATCTTGAACTGTATCTATATAAGAAAAGTTATCTTTTCCAAATGAAGTTGATTCCGGTGCTTCATATTTTTCATATTTTTTATTAATAACAAATTTGTTATTAGATGGAACATCTGTATATTTATCCATTTCACTATTAATTGCATTAGTTAGATCGTTCATTTTTCTTTTTTCATTATACTTTGATAAATCTTCATATCCTTTTTTATAAAATCCAGATATTCCAGAAGCTGCTTTTTTAGTTAATGATTTTGCCCCTCGTCCAACTGGTTTTAACTCTTGATATGCTCCAGCAAGACCACCGTATCTTTCTAATGTCTGGCCAACTTTTTCGTGTTTATATCCAGTTATATTTCCTTCTTTATCGTATTGAGGAACTTTTCCATATTTATCTACTTTTCTTTTTCCCCCGGCAATCACATCCCATGGAGATTCGTATACTGGAAGCCCGGCTTGCATTCTTTGTTTATTTGCGGCTTCTCTATAATTTCTAATAATTTGTTGAGAAATTCCTTGTTTAGCTCTAGCTTCTTGCGCAAATGCACGCATTCCACCTTGTTTATATTGCATTTGGTGCGCCGCTTCTCTCCGCATAAGATTAAATTTGTATTCAGCCTGTCTTTTAGCAAATTTATCTGCTTCAGACATTGGTCTTTGCCCGCCAAATCCGCCTTGAGGAGTAATTCCAAAAGCACCACGTTCATAAGATAATTGTTTTTGAATCATTGCATCAAATCCTCCAAGATCATAAGGATTTCTTTGAGGTGCTCTTTGTGCACTTATTGGAGCCATTGCCATTGGGCTTATTCCTCCCATTCCCGCTCTTGGATCCGGAGTCAAATCTTGTGTTTCACTAACACCTCTTTCCACAATATCTTTAATTGTGCCTTCTCCTTGTTCATAATCTCTATATGCTTCTTGTGGGCTTTGTGGTTGTTCCGCGTAACTAGTTTCCGTGGGTTGGAAAATGTCTTGTGGAGTACTATCTACCTGTGGTCCGACAATCTGTGTTGCGGCCCCTCTTCCCCAAAATGCGTCTAATGAATCTGTAAGTAGATCACTCTTTTTTAAACCTAATGTTCTTATCATGCTAAAACCCACCCCTTTTGTTGCATATATCTTACGCCAAATGGTCTACTTGGAAATGTTCTAACCTGATTTTTTCCTGGTCCAGATACTATATACATTTTGCCATTGGCATAAACTTCACCTTGTTCGCCCATTGGGCCTGTCATTCTTGTAAATTTCGACTTATCATATACTCCTGATGCTCGTTTTTGTCTATCCGATTCGGCCATTTGTTGAGTTGTTTCACTAAATCGAACGGGTCCTTTAGATTGAGGTCGTTGTTTATCGCTTCCATAATTATATCCTTGCCAAAAATCGTCAAACATATTTCCACCCTGTTTTCATTAAATATAATGCGGCATCTTTTTTTGATTTAAATTTTACCGTTTTTATATTTCCATTTTTTATAATATCAACTTTTCCACTGTTATAAAGAAACGCCTTATCGTTATACTCCGTTACTAACAAATCAACATCTTCGGCATAATCACTTTTTCTACTAACCTTTTTAGAAAGGGGAACTACTGACATTGGTATATTTTGTTTTTTGTCCACCAACACATTAGTCTTTTTTTTAGCAAATAATGACATGCCTAAAAGATTTGGTATTCCGTTCATAATATACTTTAATTGATTGTTATTTATAAACCTTACTATTTAAACCTTTTGAGAAAAAGGATAAAGCAAAAAAGCTACGGTAAAAACATCATCCGTTTTTTGATCAAAC
>Ga0105051_10007516_pt1 | contig 11338 bp, 4 predicted proteins | sample FRY02_FD_78383 | JGI IMG/M metagenome (GOLD analysis project Ga0105051, IMG submission 78383) | Freshwater microbial communities from Lake Fryxell liftoff mats and glacier meltwater in Antarctica - FRY-02 (megahit assembly) | ecosystem: Environmental > Aquatic > Freshwater > Ice > Glacier...
CCCTACCCTTAAATATGTGTATCACCTCCCAAAGATAAAGCAGGATAAAAATTTTTTAGCAATGACGATGATTTTGAAATTGAGCAAAATTCGGAATAAAAAGATGATAATAAAATTGTGCTTTTTTAAAAAGAAAATGATGGAAATTAAGAATATTAACAAAACTCATAAGAATAATAGGAACATAAAAAAGAAAATGAATAAGAAACCATCGAAAAATCGGTTAGAGTAGAAGAATATGTTGTAGTTTAGGACAATGAATAAACCGAGTAATAAGAATAGAAATAAAAAGTAGAAATATCTGAAGAAATTTTATTGGTAAATAATTCAAAAGAAATCTAAAATGCACAATTTCAGGAAAAATAAGAAGAAGTAGAAAATTTAAATGGTGCATAAATTAAATAAGAACAGATATAAGAAAGTTAGGATTAATCATAGGATAAGTAATAATAAGATAAAATTTTGGTAAATAAGGAAGAATAATTAAATTAAGGTGAAAACCTAGATATATAAGTTAATTAATAAGATATTTAAGAATTCTAAAATGACAAAAAAGAAATTTAGGAAGAGAATTAAAAATAAGAAATAATAGAAAAATAAGATATTCAAGAAAAATTAGAAAATTTAGAGGAAAAATCAGAAACTTAGGAGGAAAATTATAAATATGATGAAAAATTGGAGGTTTAAGAATAATAGGTACCTTTATAAGAGGATGAGGAGAAAAAAATTGAAAAATAATAAGATATATAAGAAAGCTAAGAGGATAAATAAGAAATCTCAAAAGAAAATTAAAAATAAGAGTAGTTAAAAAAATCTGAAGAAAAATTAGAAAAATTAGAAAATTAAGAGGAAAAAATAATAATTTAAGAAAATAAGGAAGACTTACAAAAGGATTTAGAGGAAAAATAAGATAAAGAACAAGTTAGCCAAGAAGAATAAGTCTAATAAAAGGAAAATGAAATGTAATAAGAGGAGAAGTAAGAAACGGATAAGTAAGAATTAGGTTAATCAGATTAAATATAACTTTAAGAAACAATTGCTGTAGCAACAATTGCATCAACTATTATTTAATAAGATGAAAGTAAAATTAATTCAATATCAAATGATAATTAAGAAAATTAAGAGGAATAGAAATAAGATAGTTAAGATTTAAATTAAAAACCAAATAAATATTTAGAAATTGAAGACAAATCTAAAGGAGATGAAGAAGAATAGCATTAACCAATGATTAGGTCAAGAAGTTAAAATTTTGATTTGGTTTTTTAAAGAGATTTCAAGTAAGAAACTTAGATTCAATAGCAAGAAAAAGTTGAGCCCGTAGATTAAATAGGTAATTTTAAATTTTTAACTTATAAAATTACTATAGAATAAAAGTTGTAAAGAAGCTCTACAATTCAATTTTCAGGATTAGGTCTCAATAAAAAAAAGCAGCTTAAAAAAGAAGGTTTCATTTATAAAATTCCTTCAAATTCTGTTGCAGCTAAGAAAAAGGGTATTTATTTAAAATTAATAACACTAATATTAAGGTTGGACAAAGAAATTTTTACAAGTTAATGATATGGGACTATCATATTTTGAAAGTTTGAACCAAAAGAAGAATGAAGAATTTATTCCAACTAAGGATTTACAAAGGGCTGTAAAATAATTAATTAATGAAAAACAATTTTAGTGTCTATATTGTAATGACTTTAAAAATGCGAACAAACCAGCTGAAGAATTGTAAGATAAAACAAGATTTAATGTATACACAAAAAAGAGAGAGTATAAATTTAAAACTGATTTAGAAAAAGATGCTTTAGATTGGGTTAATTTATTAACTGAATTAATAAAATAAAATTGAAAAAAACTATTACTTTATTTTTTAATCCATATAAATAGTACTTATACACAATAATATATATAAAAAAGCGTAATGAACTGACGTAATTTGATTTTACTATATAAATTTAATAATACAAATAAAATATCCATAATAAACATATTGTTATAATAATAATAACCTAAAAACAAAATAAAATTTTCGAAATGTCTCAAATTCGTTTTGATAACAAAGTCGTCATCGTAACTGGAGCTGGAAACGGTTTAGGAAGAGAATATGCTCTATTTTTTGGATCTAGAGGAGCTAAAGTTGTTGTTAATGACTTAGGAGGATCTCACACCGGAGTCGGATAATCTTCAGCCGCAGCTTAAAAAGTTTGTGATGAAATTATCGCTAAAGGAGGATAAGCTGTTCCAAACTTCGATTCAGTTGAATTTGGTAAAATTTCTAATTTTTCTCAGAATTTTTTAATATAGGTGACAAAATTGTCTAAACCGCTATTGATAAATTTGGTAGAGTTGATGTTGTTATTAATAACGCAGGTATTTTAAGAGATGTTTCTTTCTAAAAAATGAAAGAAGTTGATTGGGATTTAATAATGAAAGTCCACGTTAAAGGATCTTTCTCAGTTTCCAGAGCTGCTTGGAACCACATGAGAGAATAAGGATATGGAAGAATTATTAACACATCCTCTTCCTCAGGAGTTTATGGATCTTTTGGATAAGCCAACTACTCAACTGCTAAATTAGGTGTCCATGGATTAACCATGACTTTAGCTAAAGAAGGAGAAAAGAGAAACATTAGAACTAACACTATTTGCCCAGTTGCTGCTTCAAGAATGACCTAAACTGTTATGCCAGAAGAAGCTCTTGCTAACTTATCCCCAACTTACATTGTTCCATTAGTTGCTTACTTAGCTTCTGATGTTTGTGAAGAAAACGGATCTCTTTTCGAAGTCGCAGGAGGATTCGTTTCTAAATTGAGATGGAACAGAACTGCTGGTCACTTATTCGATTTAGATAGCTTTACCCCAGAAGCTGTTAGAGGTAAATATATCCCATTAATTTGCAAATATTTGATTAGATAACTGGACAAAGGTTACTGATTTTACCAATAATGAATTCCCAACTGGACCAGGAGATACTTTTGCTAAAGTAACTGAAAACGTTGAAAGAATGAAGGAGTTAAAAGAAAAAGGAGGAGCCACTGGAAGAAGTGTTCCAAGCGAAAGTAAAATATTTAAAAATATTTTTAAATAATTAAATTAAAGTCCTTAACTCTAAACTCAAGAGTGATTAAATATTTTACATGATGTAATAATACTTGGCTATGGGTAAATAAATTTATTATATTTAATTTAAAATTTAAAGGAAATGGAAAAGATCTTCCCAAGAAAGTATAAGCCATTTTCACTTTCAATATTACTGAAAAGAAAGGTGGACCAGTTGTCAAATCTTACACTATTGACTTAAAGAATGCTGACGGAGCTGTTTCTGTAATTTATAGAAAAATATTAAAAGTTTAAAAATTTTAGTTTGAAGCCAGTAAATCACCAGACGCTACTTTCACTATGACCGATGGTGATTTTGAAGCAGTTTGCAATGGAAAATTAAACCCACAAAATGCTTTTATGACCGTAAAAATATTAAATATCTTAAATAAATGGTTTAGGGAAAAATGAAGATAAAAGGAAATATGGGTAAAGCTACTAAGTTCACACCAGAATTGTTCCCACCACCTACTCCAGAAAACATTGCTAAATATCAAAAAGCTAAACTTTGAGATTTTACTATATATAGAATTTAATATTACACTTTTCTATATTAAATTTATATATATATCTCTAATTACATACCATATTAAAATATAATATTATAATTATTCCATATAAAAAATTAAATTTTTTAACTGAAAGTAAATGGCGGAATAAGTATAACCTAAGAAAAAAAAGGTCAACCTTGGAAAGATTGAATTTAAGGGAGATGCAATGGATGATAAAATATTGGGTATTAACTTTAATAGTTAAAATTAAGTTTTTATTAGATTAAATGAAAAACTTAAGTCTTGATCATAAGGATAAAATTTCAGAGGACTTAAACTCAGTATTACATTAAGATGCTTAAGGATATAAACTTTCAGATTTTGTCACAAAAAAGGGATTAGGTAAAGGAGCTTTTGGAGAAGTAGATCTTGTTATACATTAATAATCTTAAAAACAATTCGCGATGAAAGTAAAACTTATAAATAAATAAATACATTTTTAAGAAAATTAAAGTCCTTGACGATGAATAGTTTAAAAAATAACTCAGTTGGGAGCTTAAAGCCCTTTTAGGATGCGATAGTCCAAATGTAGTTAAGTATTACGGAGCATTCTACGATGGAGGAATAGTATACATTCTTCTAGAGTATATGGATTAAGTAAATAAAATAATATACAGCAAAATATAAAATATTGATTTTTAATGTAATATGTGGTTGGTGGGGGGGGGTGTATACATTTCGATTTAGATTTTTTTTTAACGATTTACTCAGAGATTTAATTAAATAATGAATTCTATAAAAATTATATAGGGTTCATTAGACACAGTGATGAAAAAGGCAAAGTCTGAAAAGTAAGCTATTCCAGAACCAGTTTTAGGGTGGATAACTTACTAAACTTTACTTGGTTTAAGGTATTTGAATAAGGATATGAAAGTTATTCATAGGGATATAAAGCCTGGTATAAGAATATTTCTAATAAAAATATATATTTAGCTAATATTTTGATCAATAGTTAAGGATAAGTTAAACTTTGCGACCTTGGTATTTGTGGAAAGCTTTAGAAGACATTGGAAATGAGAGAAACTTTCGTGGGAACAACCATATATATGTCTGTAAATAAATATTAATTTTTTAAATAGATAAATTTAGCCTGAACGACTTATTGGAAACCCTTATAATGTTGCTACCGACATTTGGAGTTTAGGCATTACACTCATTGAATGCAAATAAGGGTCCCACCCTTTGACTGTATCTGGAAAGTATAAATTCTATAATTTAAAATATCCTAATTAATGTAATATTTTTAGAACTGAGTTTTGGGACATGTTATAGCTTATTACTACATTTGAAGTTCCTACTTTACCTGAAGGTACTCATGAGGTTTTTACAGATTTTGTAAAAAAATGCTGCATTTAAGACTAATCTTAAAGACCAACAGCTGACGAACTTCTAGTAAATGATTAATAAAATAATAATTTGATTAATAATAGGCTCATAAATTAGTTAAAAAGTAGGCTTAAAGCCCAGAAAAGTTCCAAGAGATGGTGGCTTCTTGGTTATCGACTATTTGAATTATTTTAAAAAACTTATTTAAATTGCATAATATTATATAATATAGGGTAATTTTATATAATAAATTTTTTACTCATTACTCATATATATTCAAATTATTAAATTATAGACTTAAATTAATAATAATAATTTTTGTAAACTAAAAATTAATAAATTATAAACAAAAAATTTGAAAATTTGATTTTAAAACAAAAATGAAACCAAAAAGGAATAATTAAATATGTATAAATCCGCAAAATCTATCTAAAATAAGAAAATATAATTTTAGTTTAATATAATGTCACTCCAGGAGCCAAAATCCTATGTGCACGTTTTGGAAATAGATCTAAAAGTATAATTGCTTCTGGGGACAATTAAAATAATGTATAAGTATGGAAAATAGCCAAAAAGGAACCTCATATGGTACAATTATTAACTTATATCTTTAAAAATCTTAATTTAGACTCTAAATCACAGTACATATTCATCCCAAACGGCTACTGTAGAAGTATCTGCAATTACATTTAGCAATATGGATAATGAAGTTATTTCTGGTTCGAATAGGGGAATAATTAACATTTGGGATATAGAATAAAGAAAATGTAAATTAAATTATTGGTGCAATAGTTATTAATTATCTAGTATCGACCACATTAAAGGGACATACTTAGTGTATAGGGGCTTTATAAACATCACCATTTTAAGAATTAAATAATTTACTAATGAGTGGAGCTAATGATACATTAGTTAAGATTTGGGATATTAGGGAAAAATAGGCAGTTCATACTTTTAAAGGTCACACGAATAGCATAAGCTCATTAGCAATTTCTCCTGATAACAGATTTGTAGCTTCAGCAGGTGGTGATGGAACTTGCAAAATTTGGGACCTCAGATTCTCTAAACTAGTCAATTCTTTTTAAGGAGAAGTAAAAAAATAAGATTTAAATCTTATATAAATAGCATCCTATAAATTCAATACAATTTAATCCTGGAGAAATGGCATTAGCAGTAGGAGGAGCAGATAGAGTAGTTAGGTATTATGACCTAGATAAATTTTAATTAGTAAAATTTTCAAATATTTAAAAAATTCTATAAAGATTTCAAAAACAGCAATTAATAGTACTTAAATTACATGTATAAGATTTACATAAGATGGAAAGGGATTATTTGCTGCTGCTGATGGATCATTAAAAGTAAAACATATAGAAAGGTTAAATTTAACTTTTTTTAGGTGTACGATATGGAATAATATTCAGATTTAATTGATAATGTGGAATCATCCTGGAAAGGAGTTTAAGATTTAACAGCTAGCGATCATTCTGATATGTTACTGGGAGTAACTTCATACAACTCCAATTTTGCACTTTGGGGTAAAAAATTTAAAATTTATTGAATTTATAAAAGGCTGTCCTTTTAATGTGATAAAACTACCCGACCAGTGCAGAGTCGGAAGCGATAAACCAGTAACTTTACCAAACTTAAGCAACCCAAATACATAATAGCCATAATAAAGTGTTCCAGTAAAAGTGATAGAAAATTTAAATGAATATCCAAATATTTAAAAGCTTAATAATTAAAAAAGTTATAATAGTGACCAGCAATAATAATAATAATAAAGTAATAGATAAAATTAAAATTAAAATTAAAGACATTAAAATGACTAAAATTTGAATCCTAATATAGATGATAGGGAGACTCCACCCAAGTTTTAATAAATGCCATCCTAGAAAAGTCTTCTAAGTTAGGCAAATGAGTATATTATTAGTCCATAAGAAGATTTAAAATACAATTAACAAAATAACAATAACGATATTTAGAAAGAAATTGAAAATTATAAGAAAATAGCTCAAAATGCGGTAGCAAATTTACCTAATATGGGTAATAATCAATATGATATAGAATGGGATCCAGAGTCTTCTACTGTGAGTTCTATGCCTAGAGTTACAAAAACTTAAGTAAAATACCCTTAAAATGAAGAATAGCAAAATGAAATTATCCCCAAGAAAAATCCCGAATATTAGGAAGAATTTCCTGAAAATTAACCTTAAAAATAGTACTAAAAGGACGACTATGGGAAAATATAAAGAAATATTAAAAATAATGAGGAAAAAAACATTGAAATAAAATAATAATAGCAAATATTTAATTAAATAGCAGAAAAACCTAATTTTTTATAATACGCTGAAGTTTTAAGTGAGGATGGATCGAACTAAAAGGACCCTGAATTTAACAACATGAATAATTTCAGATAGGAGGAATTCTTAGATGAATCCAGTCTAACTATTATTGATGGTGGAAAAGATTTTGGTCTATCCAAAATTTTGAAAGAATCAGAAAATAGTGATGAAATAAAATAAATTTAGTCAATAAATGAAGTAATAATATTTTTAGAAAATTGATTTTTTTTCTTAGATTATGGATTTACACAAGAAACTCCTTGACACTCTTTCAAATAGAGTTAAAACTGTTTAAATGTTCAACCATTGGTTGTAAAAGGGAGAATATGGAAGCTTCATCAATTAGATTAAACCGTAAAATTATTGGAAATTTGAAAATTTTGAAATATCCTCATAACAACTGGACATTTAAGTTTTGAATTTTTCTCCTCCTCTATTAAAATTCAACTTAAAAAATTTCTAATATCTAGATAAATTGACCCTATGGTTATTAAGGATGCATTTTCAATTTGCCTTACTTGCAATAAACTTGAGAATTTTAACTAACAATAATCTGCAATTCTAGTCGAAAAAGCAAGAATTTTGATTGAAAGTAAGTATAGTGTGCATATGCAATTTGGGCTCGATTTTGTGAGAACTTTGTTATAAATACATAAAGATGTAAAAAAAAAATATAATAAAATAAAATTTTTAGGAATTAATTACTTTAAAAACATTTCCTGTTATGGGGAATATGGTTGACCTTAAAAGAGAAGAAAGAATAAAAAAATGCGATGATTTAATCATAGAATTCAAACATTGTTTTTAACTTCCAAAACTTAAAAAGTTAAGTCACAAAGTTGATAACCCAGAATACAGAGAGGTAAAGATATTAATAGACTTACATATTTAATAATTAGTTAGCAATGTTGGCTGCAAAGTTGGAGAAGGATTTTAATTTCTTTTTTAATTAATTGGAGAAATCTCCTTAGCAGAAATAGTAAAATTTATGATAATTAAATCCTTAATTAGAAAATAATTAATTAGATTGTGTTTTTTATTCTAATATAATTTTATAAAGTATAATTTAAATTTTTTATACATATAGTAGCATAAAAAATCAAATTCGAATATATACACATAATATATTATAATGTAATATGAACTATTATTATTAAATATTATTTTACTATAATCAAATTCAAACAACACAACAAAATAATATAAATATTATTAAATAATTATTAAAATTAACCTTCTATCCAGATTTTCAAGAGCTTCACAATATCATTACTTAAAAATTTATGAAGCAAATTCTTCCAAACTCAACATATTAATCTTTGCACACAAAAAAGTCAAACCCCAACCTAAATTCAAATGTAAATTAAGGAGATATAAGACAATCAAATCTTAATCCACTTGATACCTAATAGAGCATACACAACTTTAACCAATACAATATAACATATAATAATTAAAGTCATGGAAAAAATATCTAAAACTCTTAAGAAATTTAAGCCAACTAGTAAAAACCTAGAGTTTAGAGTAATTTATCCTAAATTTTTAAGTATTATTTAAATTTATAGATTTTGTATAAAGTACTCCCACTTAAAATGCATAAAATTAGGGCGTTTAAGGCAATCAAAATCCAAATAATTCCAACCACTTTGCTAACTATGAAATATAGTACCCTAATTCTTAGGCAAAATAATAAAATTTGACTAATTTTAACAGCAAAAATTAAACAGCTAAAAATAATGAAGAGGATTACAATCCTTATTACGAAAACTATATGGAAATGGTTTAGTAAGGTTCAGACACCACCTAAAATAACGTTTCTAATTTTTAAGTGAATTAATTATAATAAAGCTAATTTTTGAACCAATTAAAGAATGAAGATGATAAAGAAATCGGAAATTTGTTCGAATAAACTTAAAAATTATGGGAACAGCTAGGAAAGGAAGAATAATTTAGTAGACAAGAGATTGATTAGGAAGCAGATGATTAGTATTAACAGGGATAATCGTAATAATAAGAAATTTAAAATGGAAAATTCTAGAATAAACTTGAAAAATAGTATATAGACTGGAAATAAGCTTAAGATATTCATGATAATAATCAAAAAATTTAATAAAAGAATGTTTTATAAAATCATTAGGTTATATAAGAAGAAGAATTTGAAGTAAACTAAAATGAAGATTCAGAAGAGTTATTATTGGTGATGACCGTAGATTTAGGGGATGGAGTTTCAGATGCAATTAATGTATATATAGGTCAGGATCCTTTAATATTAGCGCAAGAATTTTGCCAAAAACATGGATTGTAAAAGGATGCAGTTGATTTACTAGGATAAAATGTGGCAGTAAATATTTTGATAAAAATTAATGAATTATTAGGAAAATATGAGGGTAGTATTAGAAGAAAGGGCTCAGCAATTTTCTTAGAATAATATAGTTCAAATTAATAACTAAAATTCCTAACCAAATATTAACGATAGCTAAAATCAAGAATTTGATTAAGAAGCTTAAAAATATATGGAAAATAAAAAGTAACCCCTTACCATATTTTTTTAAACAAAAATTTTAGTAAACATGTAATGTCAATTAACCCTATATAAGAAGCAATTAATTCTGGGTAAATGTTAAATATTAGCAATAGTGGAAGATATAATGGAAAGGAAAACATGTAAGTTACTTAATAAATATATGATTTTTATTAAATAGGATGGAGTATTTAAATAACAGTAGAAATTAGAGCATATTTGATAGATTACATAGAGATGTAATTATATAATATTAATTGATTTTAATAAACTATAGGCTGTGATCAAGCAAAAAAAGAGTTAATAGATAGATAGAAAAAGAGCAGACTCCAAAAATACTAATAGAAGTCATAATACATCAACATCTACTTCCAGAATGACTTGTGGTAATGTAGGTATTTCACTTTATGAAAAAGGAGTACAAAGCAAAGAGCTTTAATAGTAAAAAAAGAATAATTTTATTTAAAATATTTTAGAAAATTAATTGAAAAAAAGAGAATCGAAAAAATTTAGCAATAAGAAAGGGACCTTACCTTTATGCCTCAAATTTCGGAGACTTCTAAAATGATTGTAAGCTAGGATTTTTTTAAGTTGAATAAAATTTTAGGCTACTCAAAAAAAAATTTAAAACGGCGAATACAATATTCCGGTAGAATATGATTTGATTAACTAAGGGAGAGAAACTTAAAATAAAAAAGAAAGAGCTAGATAAGAAAAGTTGTTTTAAGAGAATCAATAAAATTCTTTTTAACCTTAGATTAACAAAATGTAAATAATTTATTCAAACTAAAAATATTAAATATAGAAGCGAAAGAATTATTCAAGAAAAATATGGAAATTAAAGTAAATCTAGTATATTCGAAGAATTATACTATGATGGCTTAAAATAATAATAGAAAAAATTGGAAATGATGCCACCTGGGTAAAAATATTGCAAAAAATTAAAAATTCCCAAAATTCCCAAATTTCGTTAAAATTATATCTTTAGAGACTCTAATGGAACTTATTCATTCCACCCATCGACTGCGATATCACCTAGAATTTAATAAGGTATGTAAGAAAACTATCTGCCATTTTTGTAAAGAATGGAATTGTCAGTTTAAGAGAAATAAATGAGATAGAGGTATAATAATGAATTTCTTAAAAATTAAATTTTTAAAGGGCAATGGAGGAAGAATCTTAATGTTTAGATTAAAATTCTACCTTTAAACCTTAAATAGGTAGACCACCTAAAAATAATAGATAATCAGATAAACCAATCGGTAAATATATAATTAATACTTAAAATAATTCATAAAGGCCAATATTTATTCGATAAACATTAAGAAAAGTTAGATAAGCAATATTTAGTTGAGTAAGAGCAATCTTATATGTAGAACTAATCTATGATGGCTTAGAAGTCTACAGATAAAAGTAAAATCGTCTTATATTTTAATAAATTATTTAAAGGCAGATAAATTTATGAGGAAAAAAAGTTTAAAGTTATTTAGTAAATTTTTGAAGCACTAG
>Ga0105051_10007524_pt1 | contig 11320 bp, 8 predicted proteins | sample FRY02_FD_78383 | JGI IMG/M metagenome (GOLD analysis project Ga0105051, IMG submission 78383) | Freshwater microbial communities from Lake Fryxell liftoff mats and glacier meltwater in Antarctica - FRY-02 (megahit assembly) | ecosystem: Environmental > Aquatic > Freshwater > Ice > Glacier...
TACAAATTTCCTGTGAAGCACGCTTGAATCACAGGATCAATGAGCTACCAGTCAAAATTAAATCTCAAAAAATAAGGGAGCGGTATTTCAATTATGTATTGGCAATAAAAAACGATCGAATTCTGGTAAACAAACGTCGTTCTGGTGATATTTGGGAAAATCTGGTCGATCTCCCTTTGTTTGAGACAGTAAGTTGTACGGAAGTACCGGATCTTATTCAAACAGAAAGCTTTGTTAAAGCCTTTGGCAAAGAGGTGCAGATTCGTTCTGTTTCTAAACCGATAATACATATTCTTAGTCACCAGAAAATCTATACCCAATTCATTGAAATCAAACATTTTACTGAAGATTTTATGTTAGATAAATCTTGGTTTTATGTTAACAGAGATGAGCTCGAAAAACTGCCGCAGCCAAAACTTATTTTTCAATTCTTCGAAAATTTCTTTAAATTGACTAATTAACGATCTATAAAAAAAACATGTCAGGAATTAACAAAGTCATTTTAGTTGGACATTTAGGCAAAGATCCTGAAGTCCGGCATTTAGATGGGGGAGTTACTGTTGCTAGCTTCCCTTTAGCAACTTCAGAAACCTATAATAAAGACGGTAGAAAAATAGAGCAAACCGAATGGCATAATATTGTTATGTGGCGCGGTCTGGCCGATATCGCATCAAAATACCTGCAGAAAGGCAAGCTAGTTTATATTGAGGGGAAATTACGAACCCGCTCTTTTGAAGATAAAGAAGGGCATAAAAAATACACCACAGAAGTGGTTGCAGAGAACTTCACCATGCTTGGACGGAAAAGTGATTTTGAAGGGCAGGGCGAAAATAATCATCAAAAATCTGATGAAGAGAACGGTTCAGTTCATAGTAATGATATCGTTGCCAAAGAGGATCAGCCGATGAATTATGAAAAAGGGACTGATGATGATTTGCCGTTTTAGGTTGGGAATTGAGACGCTGGTAGATAATTGAGCTTAGGCTGATTTAGATTTCAGCAATAAAAGTCCTAATTAATTGAAGAGAATGAAAAGCGGGTGGTTAAAACACCAACCGCAGGAAAATAGGCTCAAAAGGCGAGCTTATACTACATAAAGCACGAGATTTTCATAATCAACTGTTCAAGTTAATCAATAAAGATTTTGCTTTGGAAATGAACGGTACTGCCAGTGGCTGCCGCTAGTCCCGTGATCCATTGCAAGCCCGGCATTGAAATCAGAATAAATAAAATTATTATTTTTTGCCGGGGCTTTCCATTTCTCCCTGGTTTAGGAACTCTGTTGGAAACGGGTGGTGAAAACACTTACCGTGGTAAGAGTATCAAATGATGTTAGTAATTACGACCCAAAATGGGTCGCATGTTTATAGAATATCTTCATTGACGTGAATTTCGATTCCAAAGGCGGTCGTATGTGAGAATTTTAAATACATTCGACCGTCTTCAAAGTCAGGATTTCCGTACTATCGTAATTCTCCCAGATTTAGAAACTCCCTTTATAAGCGGGTGGTGAAAATACCAACCGCAGGGAAACATGAACTAACTATTGTACGGTTTATGATGGGTCTGACGAATTCGAATTACCTTCACTAAGCGGAGATTTCATGTCTGCTGGCGAAGACGAAATCTAATTCCGCTCTGTCATGTGATTTCAAGTATGGGTATGCAGACTTGCGAATTTACTTAGGCGTTAAGCTTGATAAATTCGTCTTCTCTTTTCCAGAAAGTGACTGACGAAATCTAATTCCACTCGTTTAGGTGATTTCGCAAGTCGGAAATTGCAGACTTGCGAATTTACTTAAGCGAAAGCACGACGAATACGTCAGTCACAATGTAGAGTTTCCATCGATTGCCAAAATTGATTAGTAAGTAAACAATAATTAGCTGTTGTACAGTTTAAGCGAAGGTAAAGCGTGTGGTGAAAACACCAACCGCAGAAAAATAGGCTCAAAAGGCGAGCTTATACTACATAAAGCACTAGATTTTCATAATCAACTGATCAAGTTAATCAATAAAGATTTTGCATAGGAAATGAACGGAACTGCCGGTGGCTGCCGCTAGTCCCGTGATCCATTGCAAGCCCGGCATTGAAATCAGAATAAATAAAATTATTATTGTTGCCGGGGCTTTCCATTACTCCCGGGTTTAGGAACTCTGTTGGAAACGGGTGGTGAAAACACACTGTCTGTAGAGTTTCCATCGATTACGAAAATTGATTTTCTAGTACAACAGATATTAGCTGTTGTACAGTTTAAGCGCAGCGTCTCTACGGAAAGTCGAATAAAGCGCAAGTAAAGCGGGTGGTGAAAACACCAACCGCAGGGAAATTGGTTTTAATGTAGCTTGTGAGGTGTAATTTATTTCATAAAATCGATATCTATTAATTAAATAAAAAAAAGATCGATGGTATTAAAAAAAGATATTTTTTGTAAACGAGTCTGAAGACTCTTTTTTATTCAATAATCCGTAGAGACGCTGCGCTTAACTCTACGGAAAGTCGAATCAATCGCAGGTAAAACGGGTGGTGAAAACACCAACCGCAGGGAAAACCGCAGGTAAAGCGGGTGGTGAAAACACCAACCGTAGGGAAATATTCCAACACTCTGTCCTATTTCACCTCCATATAATCAAGCGTAAGCCCTGCAAGAGCTTTTACACCAAGTTTAAATGAACTTTCGTCGATCATAAAATCAGGTGTATGATGAGATGGAGCAGTTTTGGGATCCATACCTTTAGGCATTCCTCCTAAGAAGAAGAATAAACCCGGAACTTTCTCCTGGAAAAACGAGAAATCTTCAGCACCGGTTATGGCAGGTATGAGCTTCACATTCTCAGCTCCTGCAACTTTTGCAAGGCTGGGAAGCATTTTTTCTGTTAATTTAGGATCGTTATATGTAACCGGATAATGATTACTGTAAGGGATCTTTATTTCAACTGTTGCACCACCGGCCTCAGCCGTTTTGGTCGCAATAGTTTTAATTCTGTCAATCAGCATTTTTTCATCTTCAGCACTAAAAGATCTGATAGTTCCGAGCATTTCTGCGCTTTCAGGAATAATATTAGAACGAACACCAGCATGTATGGAACCAATAGTAACAACGCCTGCGTTTTCAGTTATGTTCAAATTACGGCTTACAATGGTCTGCAGACTATTGATAATCTGCGCAGAGATTACAATCGGGTCGACCGATGCCCATGGAGCAGCGCCATGAGCTTGTCTTCCCTTAACAATAATCTGCATATCATTAACTCCGGCCATCATTCCGCCTGGACGATAGGTAATCTTTCCGGCTTCTGTTTGTGCCCAAATATGTAATCCAAACGCAACATCCACTTTAGGATTTTCAAGTACTCCCTCTTTAACCATTAATTCAGCACCCCCCTCTACTCCAGGAGCAGAGCCTTCTTCGGCAGGCTGAAATACAAATTTTACACTTCCTTTCAGATCAGCTTTCATCCCGGCCAAAACCTCAGCAACACCCATGAGTATGGCAACATGTGAATCGTGTCCGCAGGCATGCATTACCCCTACTTCCTGACCATTGTATTGTGTCCTCACCTTTGAAGCAAAGGGGAGGGAATTTCTTTCTGTAACAGGAAGTCCGTCCATATCAGCTCTCAATAAAATCACAGGCCCTGGCTTAACTCCCTTCAAAAGACCAACAACCCCTGTTCTTGCTACACCAGTTTTTACCTCAATGCCCAAACTTTCAAGATGTTTTGCTATAATTCCTGCCGTTCTTATCTCATTATTACCCAATTCCGGATGCTCATGAAAATCGCGGCGCCACTCAATAACCTTGGCTTCTATTTTATCTGCTGCACTATTTAACTTCGATTTTGCAGGAACAGTCTGGGATATTGCGGGTATAGAAAACAGACACAAGCCTGCGAAAAATAATTTATTCATATGAATTGATTTGTTTTTAAAAGTAAGGAAATAATGAGTAATTCAATATACCCAGCCAATCTGTTTAAGTATCTCCTTGAGCTTCTCTACCTGCTCTCCATCTGTTTCTATTTCACGATATGGCGTTCCATTAATCGGATCCGCTTCATATTCCAAAAGCTTTTTAGCGGTTGTATGAAATTCATATGCTCCTGAATCGGCAGCAATTTTCTGTAAATTACGATGGGTTATTCCCGAACCTACCATAATATTGATTCTAAATCCTGCCTGCCTGACCAAAGATTTTATTTTTTCAGTTCCATCCGGGGCAAATTCCTTCCCACCTGAGGTTAATACACGATGGCATCCAAGCTCAACAAGGTCTTCGAGCGATCTTTCCATAGCAATACAACGGTCAAAAGCCCGATGGAAAGTGATCTCCATCTTTCCAGCAAGGCTTATCAACTCAGCACATCTTTCCATATCTATTGTAGAATCCTTTCTAAGCATCCCAATTACAATACCTTCACAACCCATTTCTCTGCAGCAGAGTACATCTTGCCTCATTATTTGAAATTCATCGTCGGTATAAACAAAATTGCCTCCTCGCGGACGAATAATTGGAAAAAAGGGGATTTTAAGCTGAGTTTTACATCGTACAATCATACCATAAGAGGGTGTGGTTCCACCTTCAGCAAGATTATCGCAAAGTTCAATCCTGTCAGCTCCACTGGCTTGTGCAATCAAAGCTGAATTAATGGTGCCAACGCAGATCTCGAGTTTATAAGACATGATAAATTGAATTATTTGCTTTTAACGGAAACTGAATCAGAGTTGCTATCTGGCACTGGCCTCATCTTATGCATAAAAGAGCTTAGCTTTTTTGTAAATAAATCTAAATCAGATGCAGAAGTTTTAAGGTTAATGATCAAATCTAAACTTTCTGGATCCAAAGTATCAGCCTCCTGAAGCAGCTGAACTATCCCTAAAATCTGAGAAACCAGATTCCTTACTTCATGTGACACCATAAACAGCATTTTTTCCAGATTTTTAACATATTCTTTCTGTTCTTCCTCTATCCTTTTTCTGTCGTCTATAGGTGTGCGTAACGAGAAATACTCTGTAATCATCCCATTATCATCATGAATGGGAACAATTGTGCTGTCGAGCCAGAAAAATGTGCCATCCTTTGCCCTGCTCTTTACATCTGAGCGCCATACTTTTCCACTTTGTATGGTGTCCCAAAGTTCTTTAAACATGGAAGAAGGATGATAATTTGAATTAACAATCCGATGATCCTGTCTAAGTAGCTCTTCTCTGGTATACTTACTTATTTCACAGAAATTATCATTGACGTAAATTATCTTCCCTTCGGGGTCTGTTACTGAACAAATTGCATTAATGTCAATGATCTCCTTATAGGCTTTGAGGAGCTGCATCAATTCCTTTTCTGTGCTGCTTTTGTTTTCAAACCATGTCCTCATCAATATTTTGCTTAATAATAACTTGGCGATTTTATTAATTGCTTCTGATCATTTTGATCACATACTGCAAAACTGAACCCTTTTTGGATCGCATATCCTCCAAACTGACCTTTTTTATTCAACGCTAGGAAACCTACCTGAATTTGTTTAGCAGTTTCAGGTTTCTTTCTGATTATGCGCATAACCGATTCTTTACAGGCTTCCTCAGGTGAATAACCTTGTCTCATTAATTCAACGACTAAAAAACTTCCTACATTTCTAATCACTTCCTCGCCTACACCGGTAGAGGTTGCGCCACCCACTTCATTGTCAATATATAGTCCGGCGCCAATAATAGGTGAGTCACCCACACGCCCATGCATTTTGTAGGCCATACCACTAGTTGTACAGGCACCAGATAGATTACCTGATGAATCTATTGCCAGCATCCCAATGGTATCGTGATTGTATTGATTTCCGGGAAGTTTCGCCGGACTGAAAAGCCTGTTTTCTATATTTATTTCCGGATTATACTTTGCAGTTTTAAGCCATTCTTTCCACGCTTTTTCTGAGGAAGGAGTCAATAGATTTTCCTTTTTAAAGCCTTGCTCAAGAGCGAATTGCAGAGCACCGGAACCAACAAGCATCACATGAGGAGTTTTCTCCATAACTCTTCTCGCAACAGAAATGGGATGAATAATATGCTCTAGAGCTGCAACACTCCCACAATTACCAAATTCATCCATGATGCATGCATCTAATGTAACCCGGCCATCTCTGTCCGGTAATCCACCATATCCCACTGATTGATTGTTAGGATCTGCCTCGGGAACATGAACCCCCACTTCAACTGCATCAAGGGATCTGCCATTATTTTTTAATATTTCCCAAGCTGCTGCATTAGCAGCAATTCCGAAATCCCAGGTTGAAATAACAATGGGTGCTCCTGTAAGTACTGAATCAATAGTTTTTCCAAGCGTTTTTTTTCCGGATAGTACCGAAGCACCTGCCAATGAACCTACAGTTAAAAATTTACGGCGACTGATCATTCTTAAAGTTAACTAAAGATCTTGTTCACAGAAATAATTAGAAACAAAAATCCCCGTAATCTGAGGCCTCAGATTACGGGGATTTAAAATTAAAATTCAATTAGATTTAAACAGTCGTGCTAATTTTCAACTCTTTCAATTGCTCATCTGCAATTGTTGAAGGTGAATCAATCATTACATCTCTACCCGAGTTGTTTTTAGGGAAAGCAATCACATCTCTGATAGAATCAAGTCCGGCGAAGATCGAAACAAGCCTGTCAAACCCAAATGCAATTCCACCATGTGGCGGTGCCCCATATTCAAAGGCATCAAGCAAAAATCCAAATTGCTTTTGAGCATCTTCAACACTAAATCCAAGATGTTTGAACATCAACGATTGGAGCTCTCTGTTGTGTATCCGAATTGAGCCTCCTCCAATCTCGGTACCATTTACGACCATATCATAGGCATTTGCACGTACTTCACCCGGTTTGGTATCCAGCATAGCGATATCTTCGGGCTTTGGCGAAGTGAATGGATGGTGCATCGCATGATATCTGCCACTCTCTTCATCCCATTCTAAAAGCGGGAAATCAAGCACCCATAATGGTGCAAAAACATTCTTATCACGTAGGCCTAATCGGTTTCCCATTTCGAGGCGAAGTTCACTTAATTGCTTACGAACCTTCTCTGTATTTCCTGCCATTACAAGAGTCAAGTCACCTGGCTCTGAATTAAATGCAACCGACCATTTCTTCAGATCATCCTCACTGTAGAATTTATCTACTGATGATTTTAAGCTGCCATCCGCGCCATGACGCAAATAAATTAAGCCTGTAGCACCAATCTGGGGACGTTTAATAAAATCTGTTAGTTCATCAACTTGCTTTCTGGTGTACTCGGCACAGCCTTTAGCGTTAATACCAATAACGAGCTCGGCCTGATCAAAAACAGGAAACTCTTTCCCCTTGACTATATCATTCAATTCAACAAATTTCATGTCGAAGCGTGTATCAGGTTTATCAGATCCATATAAACGCATTGCATCAGCATACTGCATCCTTGGAACCTCTTCAAGATCAACACCTTTTACATTTTTGAACAAGGTTCTAATAAGTCCTTCAAAAACATTTAGAATATCCTCCTGCTCAATAAATGCCATTTCGCAATCAATCTGGGTAAATTCTGGCTGTCTGTCTGCACGAAGATCTTCATCGCGGAAACATTTTACGATTTGAAAGTATCTGTCAAAGCCAGAAACCATAAGCAATTGCTTAAAGGTTTGAGGAGATTGGGGCAATGCATAGAATTCTCCCGGGTTCATACGGCTAGGAACTACGAAATCACGTGCACCTTCAGGAGTTGACTTAATTAATACTGGAGTTTCAACTTCAATAAAATCCATGCCATCGAGATATTTTCTTACCTCTTGAGCCATTTTATGCCTTAATACTAAGTTATTTCTAATCGGGTTACGGCGTAAATCTAAATAACGGTATTTCAATCTTAGATCATCTCCACCATCAGTTTCATCTTCAATCAAAAAGGGAGGAAGTTTTGCTGCATTAAGTAGTTCAAGTTTCGAAACCTTAATCTCGATTTCACCAGTTAGCATTTTCAGGTTCTTATTTGAACGTTCAATAACTTTGCCACTAACTTTTATCACAAACTCCCGTCCAAGTTCACGTGCTTGGGCTCTCATTTCTACATTATCATCCGAATTGAAAGTAAGCTGCGTAATTCCATACCGATCACGCATATCAACAAAAGTCATTCCTCCCAGATCGCGTGATTTCTGCACCCATCCGGTAAGAGTTACTTCTTTATTCAAATCAGCTATGGTTAGTTCTCCGCAAGTATGTGTTCTTAGCATAATTTTGTCCTACTCCGCAAAAGTACAGTTTTTAAAAAAATGATAAGTAATTAATTGAATTTTTGTAAAATCGATTAAAATTTCAGGCAAAAAAATGAATTTCGGGATACTTTATGCTGAAATGATTATGAAAAATGTAAACAAAAGAGCAAACAAAAAAATCGCTGAAACCATACTTTGAAATAGCACGGATTTATTTCTCATTAATTTAATGCCTGCTAAGCCCATTTGTATAAACCTTTGGATACCAAAGAGAATAATAACGTAAACACCTAGGAAAACCAAGTTGGTAAATTCAAAAATTCCGACAAAGCTATATTTAGCTTCGTCTATATAGAAAAAATAAAATGATAAAGAGATTCCTATGAGTAGTGGAAATACCAGTTCAGGTTTGAGTTTTAATGTTAAGGATCGTATCATTCCTTTTCGATTTGTACGAAACTAACAATTTTTCTATATATTTGTCGAATCAATAGGGGTGCCTTGTTTGCGAAATCAAACACAAAAACGGGCTGAGAATATACCCATCTGATAAGTTGAGAGTTGAAGTTGAGAGTTTCCGTGCGGCACTTTCACCCTTCAACATTAACCTTTCAACTTACAGAGCACCTGATCCGGATAATGCCGGCGTAGGGAGGTACAAGTTAATGAACTGCAGTTAACCCCATTATGCAGGATTTTTAACTAAAAAACTATTCATTTGAAAAAGTTATTAATTATCGCTTCAGCGATTCTGTTGCCTTTTATGGCTTCAGCACAATTTTCCATTTCTGGAAAAATTATTCAAAAAATTACCGGTTCGCCACTCAGTGCTGCCAGCATCAGTCTAGAAGATCCGGTCTTATCAATACGGACAGATGCGAATGGAAATTACATCTTTAAAAATTTAAAGGCTGGAAATTACAGGATTAGAGTCAGCTATCTTGGATATAAAACACTCGAACAATCCATCAGTCTGAATGAAGATATCAGTCTTGATCTGGAGCTTGTTCCAAACAGTATGCTAGCAGATGAGGTGCTGGTAAGAGCAACCAGAGCTTCTGAAAATTCGGCTAGCACCTACAGGAATATCAGTAAGGAAGAGCTTGAAAAAAATAATCTCGGACAGGATTTGCCATTCCTATTAAATCAAACTCCCTCGGTTGTTGTCAGTTCGGATGCCGGAAACGGAATCGGATATACCGGGATCCGCATCCGCGGAAGCGACCCAACCCGTTTAAATGTAACAATCAATGGTATTCCATACAATGACCCTGAAAGTCAGGGTACCTTTTGGGTAAATCTACCGGATTTTGCATCTTCGGTTGACAATATCCAAATCCAAAGAGGTGTAGGAACATCTACAAATGGCGCTGGAGCCTTTGGTGGCAGTTTAAATATACAAACTACTACTAAACAGGATTCAGCCTATGCAGAGCTTAACAATACCTTTGGATCATACCAGACTGTCAAAAATACGATCAATGCCGGTACCGGACTAATCAATAATAAGTTCAGTTTCGATGGCAGATTATCCAGAATCAAGTCGGATGGCTATATAGACCGCGGTTCATCTATGCTTAAATCCTATTTTTTAAGTGGCGCTTATTATGGGAAAAAAGATCTTATTCGTTTAAATGTTTTTTCAGGTTCTGAAAAAACCTACCAAGCGTGGAATGGAGTACCTGAAAACCTGCTCAAAACAAACCGGACGTTTAATGGCTTCACCTATGATGATCAAACAGATAATTATACTCAGGATCATTATCAATTTCTATATTCTCATACTTTTTCTGATAAAATTTCGGCAAATACAGCTCTTCATTATACTTATGGAAGAGGTTATTTTGAAGAGTTTAAAGAAGATCAGAAGCTCGAAAATTATGGTGTAAATCCGGTAGTACTTGGAGGGACTAGCATTTCCAGAAGTGATTTGGTAAGGCGCCGTTGGTTGGACAATAATTTTTATGGCTTGACCTATTCTCTAAATTATACTCCATCAAAACAACTTACTTTCACATTAGGTGGCGCCTATAACGAATACGATGGTGATCATTTCGGAGAAGTGATTCGCGGACAATTTATTCCACTGGCTACTACTATCTCACCATATTATAAAGGCAATGGCTTTAAAACTGATTTTAATACCTACGCTAAGGCAGATTTCGATCTTGGGAAACTGAAGTTATTTGCCGATTTGCAGTATAGAGGTGTCAATTATCGGGTGAATGGGACGGATAAGAACAGAATGAATCTGGATCAGGTTGATCAGCTGAATTTTTTCAATCCGAAATTCGGACTTAGTTATACTCTCAACTCCCATAATAATATATATGCCTCAGTTGCAGTTGCCAATAAAGAACCCAATCGCGACGATTATATCAATTCCAGTCCGGCAACCCGACCATCTTCAGAAAACTTAGTGGATTTTGAGGCCGGATACAGACTTGGGGCAAACAACTATACCTTCGGAATAAATGGCTATGCTATGATTTATAATAACCAATTGGTTTTAACCGGAAAAGTAAATGATGTAGGTGAATATATCCGTCAAAATGTTGAAAAGAGTTATCGTTATGGAATTGAGGCTGATGCTAGGGTACAGATCAGCAATAAATTATCTTGGGCTATAACAGCATCAATAAGTGATAATAAGATCAAAAATTTTACAGAATATGCTGATGATTACGATAATGGAGGTCAAATCGTGAATCAATTTAGTAATACAGATATTGCATTTTCTCCGGGATTTATTGGTTCAGGAGATCTGAGTTTTCAGCCCTTCAAAAAAACAGAAATTGCATTGTTGAGTAAATATGTGAGTAAGCAATTCCTTGATAATACCAGCAATTCACAGCGAAGTTTGGATGCATTTTTTGTTAATGACCTTCGTTTAAGGTATAATACTTCAATAAAAGGTTTAAAAAATATTGGGTTAACGCTCCTTGTCAATAATGTGTTCTCTGAACTTTATGAAGCTAACGGATATACATTTAGCTATATGTATGGTGGAGATTTTACAACCGAGAATTATTATTACCCGCAGGCTCCACGCAATTTTTTACTTTCGTTAGGTTTGAAGTTTTAA
>Ga0105051_10007525_pt1 | contig 11318 bp, 8 predicted proteins | sample FRY02_FD_78383 | JGI IMG/M metagenome (GOLD analysis project Ga0105051, IMG submission 78383) | Freshwater microbial communities from Lake Fryxell liftoff mats and glacier meltwater in Antarctica - FRY-02 (megahit assembly) | ecosystem: Environmental > Aquatic > Freshwater > Ice > Glacier...
AATTGCCTATTCATCGCTCCCTCCTTGAGGAGAAAAAGCGTCAGCTTTTGAAGACCAAGCGTTAGTGCAGGGAAGCTGGGGAGGTGGTCTGCTTCGATACAATACATTACATGGTGAATTTGTCCAATCACATCGCCAATGTTGTTTAAAACATCTCCTTCTGTAAATCGGATTAATAGATATCCTAAACCCTCAAGTTTATCCTGTCGATACCTATCATATGATCCTTTATTTACATGAGAATTCCCATCAATTTCAATTATTAGCTTAAGTGATGGAGAAAAGAAATCTACAATGAAATTAGTTATTGATCTTTGTCTTAAAAATTTATGACCAGATTGTTTTTTAGATAAAATTGCTTTCCAAATATATTTTTCAGCTTTTGATTGGGTATTCGTTCTTAATTCTCGAGCATACTCTTTTAAGTTTTTGTTGTAATGATGATTTAGGTGCATTTCGTTTTTTTATTAAATATAACTAAAAACTTTTGAAAATATACAATTGTCACCCCTCTTAATCTCTCCGCCAGTTGTCGGACAAGCTACTCGAGGGGGAGAGACCTAAGTATACTATTTTCACTATTTGTTGAACAAGTATCTTGAAATTAGAAGCTGAATTAGATACTCCCTCCTCGAGGAGAAAAAGCGTCAGCTTTTGAAGACCAAGCGTTAGTGCAGGGAAGCTGGGGAGGTGACCTGTTAATGATTAATTGTGAATTATTTTTTATGATTTTTGCCGCATGATAACACCCTATGTTTTTGATGAGGTTCAGATTAAAAAAAAACTTTTTCCGATTATTCGTGCGGCAATCGATAAAAAAAGAGAAGCTTCTCGTTTTATATTGTTAGAATTAACTCCTTTTCATTTTGAAGAAATCAAGTCGGAAATTAGTTATTTTAGAAAGTGCATTTATTGTTCGTTTGCTTGAGCCGTATTATTTTAATATCAGTAAGCGTTTAGTGAAATCGCCTAAAATATTTATTAGAGATACAGGTCTGCTTCATAGTTTGTTGGAAATCGATGATATGGAACACCTCTTCGGTAATCCAGTTATTGGTAATTCATGGGAAGGATATCTTAAACCTATTATGGGGATAGAAATAAAGTTTAATTCTCATCCAAAAATAAGTGTTGGTAATGAAATAAGTATGGCTGATTTAGGTTTGAAGCATTTATACGTAGTGGTTCCAGAAACGTATAGCTATCATCTAAAACCTACTATAGAAGTTGTTTCTTTGCTTCGTATTTTAGATCTTATTAAAAATATTTAACCTTAAAAACCATGTAATATTAAAGTTTTATTTTAATATTACATGGTTTTTTGAATGGAAATAATTTTGTTCTGTCTGTTTTAAGTGAAAAATAAAATATTTGAGTTTTGTAAAATCTCTTTTTTATTTTTATTTTTGCTTGTAATAAAGTATTATCGCTATGGCTAAGAAGAATCAAACATCACTTTTCGAAAAAGAATTTCCGCAACAAAAAGAGCAAGTATCTCATGCAATTGTTATCGTTCCGAAAGAAAATCGACCTCTTAGTAAAGAGCAAGATCGGTTTAATAAAATAACAGCTCGTATTAAAAAGTTGGAGGAGAAGTTAATAACAAAAGAAAAATCGTATGAAAGATTATTAAGTTATTATTCTGAAAAAGTAGATCCTTTAATATTGGAGGAGGCAAAGCAGAAAATTAAGGCTGCGTTTATGTTGGATAGTAAAATTAGCGCGTTAAAAAAACCTGCCAAATACTTACAAGAAAAAACTTATGACTTGATAAGTAAATTGTTGGATGATGGGTTTACGCACATAGAGCCAAATAAAGAAGAGGAAGAGTTGTATAATCGCTATTCTGACATTAGTTATCAAGAAGAAAAGGCAATGCAAATGGAGGAGTTGAAGCAACATGCGAGTAGTATGTTCTCCGAAATGTTTGGGATGGATGTCGATTTAGAAGATTTGGATTTAGATGATCAAGAAGAAATGGCGCGTTGGCAAAAAGAACTTCAAGATAAAATAGAGCATCAATCTAAAAATAAAACTGAAGAAGAGTCAAAGCCTAAAACAAAAAAGCAAATTGAAAAAGAGTTGTTGGAAGAGGCTAAAACAAAAATGCAAGCAAAAAGTATAAAGAGTGTTTATTTATCCTTAACTAAAGTTCTTCATCCTGATAAAGAGTTAGATACTGTTTTGAAGTTGGAGAAAGAAGAATTGATGAAAAAAGTAACTGCTGCTTATCAAGCAAAAGATTTTCCTGCTTTATTGCAATTAGAAATGGAATGGGTTGCTAAAACAGAAGATGAATTAGCTAGTTTGGGAGATGACACAATTAAAATCTACAATGAACTTTTAATAGACCGTGAAAAGCAGTTGAAATCAGATGAGTTTATGCTTAAGCGAAACCCTAGATTTCATAACATTGAACAATTATTGAATAAACAAGAAAAGTCAGCAATGAGAGAGGTTGATAGCACCTATTTTCAACTTAAGAAAGAAATTCAAGGATTTAATGAGAATATGTCAATTTTAGAAAGATTAAAGACAAAGGGCGATATAGGAAATTTTATCAGCGATTTTCACACCGATATTGTAGGTTCGAAGTATGATGAAGATGATTTTTTTGATTTCTTAGACTTTATGAGTCACAAAATGTAAACCAGATGAAGATAGATAAAGATTTTAAAGAAGCATTAGCAAATTTACCTTCAAAAGAAAAAGATAAATTAATTCTTCGTTTATTAAAGCGAGATGTAGATTTAGTAAATAAACTATATTTTGAGTTGATGGAAACGATGTCTGTTGAAGAAAAACGTACTGAAATGGAACTTAACATTTCTAGATTGACATCTGTCTATACTCAAAGATATTATTCTCCTGGTTATCTATTGATGGAAATACGCGACGTCAGTGGGAGTATAACCGAGCATGTGAAAACAACAAAAGATAAATTTGGAGATATAGCGTTGAATATTCAAATGTTGAGTGAAACACTAATGCGAAATGAGCCGAATTTGTCAAAGGAAACTTATGGGAAATCGTACACTTTCAATATATATGTAGTTGCAAGGGTCTATAAGATATTGACTCAAATCAAAAAGCTTCATGAAGACTTACAATATGATTTGAAAGAATCTTTGGCAATTTTAGCGGAACATATCGGTCGACAAGACAGCTTGATGCGCGTTTGTATAAATAATGCTTTAGATATGAATTGGTTGTTTCAGTTTGAAATTCCAAGTGACATTGAATTTCGAGTTAAAGAATTGAGACGAATGGGTTTTTTGAAATGAGAAAATGAATTAAATACTCCCTCTTTTGGGAGGGTCGGGGAGGTGACTTTTTAATGTTTAAAGATAAATTGAACCAACCTGTCAACCATTAACCATATTGAAGGCATAAGCGGTATAATCTCCCCTAAATAGTCTTTATTTTTTAGGTTAAAATACCATGAAATATTAAAGTTTGGTTTTAATATTTCATGGTTTTTTTATTTCAGACCATTGTAATACTATAACTCCATATTGAGTTGAATCTTTTTTTTAAATGATTTGAAATTGTTATTACATCTTGTTTCTTTTCCTTTTCAATGTGAAATTAAAAAATTATCACTTTCTTTGAAGTATGTGTGGGATAACAGGTTATATCGATTGGACAAAAACGTCTTCGGAAGAGGTGTTAAAGTCTATGAATGAGACGCTCTATCACAGAGGTCCAGATAGTGGGGATCAGGTATTGTTCAATAGTGATAGCTCACAAATAGGTTTAGGACATAAACGGCTGGCTATTATCGATGTAACGGAATCAGGTAAACAGCCTATGCATTATAAAAATTGGTGCATAACATACAATGGTGAAATCTACAATTTTCAAGAAATAAAGAAAGAACTTGAAGCTTTAGGACATGTATTTATAGGGAATTCAGATACTGAAATGATTTTACATGCCTATGAAGAATGGGCTGAAAAAGCATTGGATAAGTTTATTGGAATGTTTGCTTTTGTTTTGTTTGATAAAGTGAAGGAAACGTTCTTCTGTGTAAGAGATAGAGCAGGGGTAAAGCCTTTTTTTTATTACTTAGATGAAAGCGTATTCTTATTTTCTTCTGAATTGAAAGCTTTTCATAAACATCCTTTATTTAAAAAAGAAATTGATTTACAGGCTGTTGCTTCTTTTATGCAATACGGTAATGTACCATCAAATCAATGTGTTTTTAAAAATACACACAAGCTAAAACCTGGTCATTACCTTACGGTAGATCTGAAATCAAAAAAGATTGAAACAAAGCAGTATTGGAATGTTTACGATTATTATAACAAACCAAAAATAGAATTACCTTTTGAAGAGGCAAAGAAAAAAACGGAAGAAATTATTCAGTCTGCTTGCGACTACAGAATGGTAGCAGATGTTCCTGTAGGGGTGTTTTTAAGCGGAGGGTATGACAGTGCATGCGTAACTGCATTGTTGCAAAAAGATAGAACAGAAAAATTAAAAACATTTACGATAGGTGTCCCTGATATAGGTTTAAACGAGGCTCCTTACGCGAAAGATGTGGCTAAACATTTAGGGACAGATCATACTGAAATTTATTGCACCGAAAAGGAAGCAATTGATTTGGTTCCTGAGTTGTCATATTATTACGATGAACCTTTTGCGGATAGTAGTGCTTTACCAACGACTTTGGTCTGTAAATTAGCGAGAAAAGAAGTGACAGTGGCTTTAAGTGCTGATGCAGGGGATGAAATATTTGCAGGATATAATCGCTATGATTATTTGATGCGCTACGGAAAGAAAATGCAGCAAATTCCAAGTTTTGCTCGAAAAATTGCTGCTGGAATGATGGAGAAAATTCCATCGAATTCATTGCCGATATTACGTGATAAGTACAATTTTCATAATCGTTATGAGAAATTGAAGAATATATTAAAAGACCCTTCTTCTGAACGGATAATGTTGAGTTTAAGCGAACAATTTACAGATCGACAATTAAAAGAGTTGCTTCGATTTGAGTTAATAAAATCGCCAACTGCTTATACGAGTAAAGAATTAATTACAGATTTTTATTCTCCGCTTTCATATATGATGGCGATTGATTACCAGACCTATTTAGTGGATGATATTTTACAAAAAGTAGATCGTGCTTCAATGACAGTTAGTTTAGAAGGACGAGAACCTTTTTTAGATCATAGAGTTCTTGAATGGGCAGCTACTTTACCAAATGATTTCAAATACCATAACGGAGAAAAGAAATACATTGTAAAAGAAATCGTTCATGATTATATTCCGAAAGAATTGATGAATCGACCTAAAATGGGATTCGCTATTCCAATTGCAGAATGGATGACTGATGAATTAAGAGATTATGTAGAGTCATTTGTCAATCAAAAAAATATTGAGGAGCAAGGGATTTTCAATTGGAATTATGTTGAAAAGATTAAGAATGATTTTTTCAATGGTAAAAAAGAGTACGACGTTAAAATGTGGTATTTATTAATGTTTCAAACGTGGTATGATAGATGGATGAATTAAAACAAGTGTTGGATATCGAGAACAAGGATGTTTTGTACTTGTCTTATGATGGAATGACAGACCCTTTAGGTCAATCTCAGGTTTTGCCATATTTGATTGGATTAACAAAAAAAGGATATTCTTTTCATATCATAAGTTTTGAAAAACAACAGCGTTATTTACAATTTAGAGATCATATTCAAGCAATTTGTGATGAGAATAATATCGCTTGGTATCCTTTAAGGTATTCAGAAAAATCACCAATTGTTAGTACTGTTTGGGATGTGATGAAAATGAAAAAACTCACCAAACAATTGCACAATAAACATCATTTTGACATTATTCACTGTCGAAGCTATATATCTGCTTTGGTTGGAGTTTATATGAAGCGTAAGCATGGCACAAAGTTTATTTTTGATATGCGAGGATTCTGGGCTGACGAAAGAGTGGATGGTGGGATCTGGGATTTGAAGAATCCTGTTTTTAATATCGTTTATAAGTTTTTCAAAAAGAAAGAATTACACTATTTCAAAACAGCTGATTATACGATTTCTTTGACGAAGAATGGTAAAGAAGAAATTGAAAGTTGGGAAGCTTTTGAAGGAAATATACCGAAAATTCAAATTATTCCTTGTTGCGTTGATTTGAATTTATTTAATCCGGATAAGATTTATAAGGAAGATAAAGAACGGCTTCAAACGCAATTAGGAATCAAAAAAGAAGACTATATTTTAGGTTATGTTGGTTCAATAGGAACATGGTACATGCTTTCTGAAATGTTAGATTACTTTAAGGTTTTAAAAAGCGAAATACCAAATGCCAGGTTTTTATTTGTAACAGGTGAGAAATCGGAGACGATAGAAAAAGTGGTTAAAGATAAAGGGATCAATAGTGACGATTTTATTGTTACTTCCTGTTTGCATAAAGACGTTCCGCTGAATATTTCTCTTTTCACGAAGTCTATCTTTTTTATTCGCCCTACATTTTCTAAAAAAGCATCATCACCAACAAAGCAAGGGGAAATTATGGCAATGGGAATTCCTTTGGTTTGTAATTCAGGTGTGGGAGATACGGATTATGTAGTGCAAGAATACAAAGCTGGCTCAGTAGTAAAAACGTTTGATTCGAAGAGTTATTTAGATACAGTAATCAATCCTTGTGCTGTAGATATTGAGTTTATGAAAAAAGGAGCAAAAGAATTTTATGGATTAGAAGAAGGTGTTGAAAAATACGCCTTTGTTTATAAAGAAGTTTATGGAGAATAAGAAAACAATTATCGTTACAGGTGGTGCCGGATATATAGGGTCACACACAATTATAGAGATTTTAGAAGGAACGGATTTTAATGTAGTCTCTATTGACAATTTTTCAAACTCAGCACCCATTACATTTGATAGAATAGAAGAGGTTACAGGAAAACGAGTTGAAAATTTTAATATTGATTTATGTGATAAAATTGCCTTAGATGAGGTGATGAAATCAATTTCAAATTGTGTGGGAGTTATTCATTTTGCAGCTTTTAAATCTGTACCTGAATCTGTTGATAATCCCTATAAATACTACCACAACAACATAGAATCACTTTTAAACATGTTAGAAGCTTGTTTAAAAAATAATGTACAACATTTTATTTTTTCTTCTTCTTGTTCTGTTTATGGAAACATCGATAAGCTTCCGGTGAATGAAGAAACACCATTTAGTATTGCTGAATCTCCTTATGCTTATACCAAACAAGTAGGGGAAACCATTATTAAAGATTACGCTAAGAAGTTTACGTCTCTAAAAACAATTTCATTACGCTATTTCAACCCTGTGGGAGCGCATCTTTCGGGATTAATAGGCGAGTCGCCAATTAATCCACCAACTAGTTTAGTTCCAATAATTACTCAAACAGCTATTGGGAAAAGAGAGAAAATGTTGGTTCATGGAGAAGATTACCCTACAAGAGATGGCTCATGTATTAGAGATTATATTCATGTTTCAGATATTGCAAAAGCGCATGTAATAGCACTTTCTTATTTGTTAGATGGTAAAAATAAATCAATAAACACGATCTTTAATCTAGGTACTGGCGAAGGTGTTAGTGTAAAAGAAGCAATAAACGTTTTTGAAAAAGTAAGTGGTTTAACCCTGAATTATGAAGTTGGAGAAAGAAGAGAAGGTGATGTAGAAGCAATTTATTCTGATACAACCAAATCTAAAAATGAATTAGGTTGGGAGACAGAAAAAAATATTGATGAAATGATGCTTTCAGCTTGGAAGTGGCAACAAAATCTTGATAAATAATCCTGAAAGAATTTTAGACTAAAAACATAGGGCAGAAGCCCTATGTTTTAAATGCTTAATTACGCTTTTACTCTTCAGAAGCAATATCCCAACGTTCAACCCTCTTAACACCTTCTTCTAATTCAAATTTCCGCATTAATTGTTCTAAGTGCTGTGTATCATATACTAGTACTTTAATCCTTCCTTCAAATAATCCATCATTTGTTTCAAATGAAATAAATTTCATGTTCACATTTTGTTGATTAGATATAATTTCAGTTAAGCGATTCACAATCCCTAAACTATCGATACCATGTAGTTTGATTGCAGCTAATCGTTCTGTTAATTCTTCATCTTTCCATCTTGCTTTTACTAATCTGTATGCCATTTTAGACATCAGCTGTTCAGCGTTAGGACAGCTATTTCTATGAATTTTAACACCTTCATTTGTGGTGATAAATCCAAATATTAAATCTCCTGGTATTGGGTTACAACATGTGCCCATTGAGTATTGAATGTTTTTAAAATCTTCTCCAACAATTAAAATATCTTCTTTTTGGTTGATTTTAGAATAAACATCTTCTTCTTTTTTATCTTTCGTTTGTTTTACAATTTTTATAAAACCATTGTGAACTTCTACTTCTCGAAGTTTCGATAATGTTATTTTTTTCTTAGCAATTCTAAAGAATAACTCAACATGATTTGGAGTGCTATACAAACGTTGTACTGCTGTTATGTTGTCGTTATTGAGTTTTATATTGTATTGTTTGAACTTTCGCTCCAATATTTCTTTTCCATCTTCTGCAATGTGCTTGCGATGCTCATGGATTGTGTTTTTGATTTTTTGTTTAGCACGTGCAGAACTAACCATCAATAACCATTCAGTTGTTGGTTTTTGTTTTTCTGATGTTATGATTTCTAATTGATCTCCACTTTGAAGCTGGTAACTCATTGGAACCAATCGGTTATTGACTTTCCCTCCTATACATTTATTTCCAATGTCGGTATGTAAGTCATAAGCAAAATCAAGTACCGTAGAACCGTTAGGTAATACTCTCAAATCTCCTTTAGGAGTGAAAATGTAAATCTCGTCTCGGAAAAGATTCAATTTGAAATCATTTACGAAGTCCATCGCATCTATATCTGGATTTTCTAGTAGATGCCTAATTTCGCTGATCCATCTGTCAAATTTTGAATCTTCGTTTTTGCTATTATTTTCTTTCTCTTTGTACTTGTAGTGAGCAGCAAGTCCTTTTTCGGAAATTTCGTCCATTCTTTTTGAACGAATTTGAACTTCTACCCATTTTCCTGTTGGCGACATTACGGTGGTGTGTAATGATTCATAACCATTCGCTCTAGGAGTAGAAATCCAATCCCTTAATCTGTCTGGACTTGGCTGATAAAAATCAGTAACGATACTATATATTCTCCAAGCATCAGGTTTTTCTAATTCAATTGGAGTATCAACAATAATTCTAACAGCAAAAATATCATAAACCTCCTCAAAAGGAATACCTTGAGAAATCATTTTTCGATGAACAGAAGCAATTGTTTTTGTTCGAGCTTTAATATCAAACACATAGCCTTCAAACTGAAGAGCTTCTCGTATTGGATTTACAAACTGACGGATAAATCTATTTCTAGCGTCTTTGGTAGACTTTAATTGCGCTTCAATTGTATGGTAAATATCTGGCTGAGTATAAAGCATTGCTAAATCCTCCAACTCCCCTTTGATGGAATATAATCCTAACCTGTGTGCTAAAGGAGCATAGAGGAATTTAGTTTCTGAAGCAATTTTTAACTGCTTATCAGGAGCCATACTTCCTAAAGTTCGCATATTGTGCAAGCGATCTGCTAACTTTACTAGAACAACTCTAATGTCGTCAGAAATTGTTAGAATCATTTTTCTGAAGTTCTCTGCCTGAATAGAAGCATTTTCGTCGAAAACTTCTGGGATTTTAGTCAAACCGTCAATAATCAGACGTACTTTAGTATTGAATAAATCTTCAATGTCTTCCAACGTTATATGAGTGTCTTCAACAGTGTCATGCAATAAAGCACAAGTAATAGAAGTTGCGCCTAAGCCCATTTCTTCACTTACTATACGTGCAACAGCAATCGGGTGATAGATGTATGGTTCACCCGATTTTCGTCGCATATCTTTATGAGCATCAACAGCAACGTCAAATGCTTTACGAATCATTTTAGAATCTTCTTTCGAACGATTAGAAGTCGTTCTTAAAAGTCCTTTGAAAGCGTTGAGTATTTCCTTTCTCTCTTTTTCAATATCGATGAATGGAAATTGTTTACTTTTTTCGCTCATATAAAATTATAAATAATTATTTTGCGGGTAATATTTTTGCTTCTACTTCTCCAAATCCAATTCTAACTCCATTTTTAGAGCTAAATCCTTTCATGATAACTGTATCGTGGTCTTGAATGAATTTTCTTTCAGTACCGTCATTCAGTTTTAATGGTTTAGTACCTTTCCATGATAATTCTAGCATTGAACCATACGAGTTTGGTGTTGGACCTGAAATTGTACCAGAACCTAATAAATCGCCACTACGCATGTTACAACCGTTCACTGTGTGGTGAGCTAATTGCTGTGCCATGTTCCAATACATATACTTGAAGTTAGACTCACAGATAAGTGTCTCTTCCGATTTTTCTGGTTTGATATAAACTTCTAAATTGATGTCATAAGATTTTTGACCTTTAAATTCTAAATAACTTAAAACCTTAGGGTCTTGAACTGGACCATCAACTTTATAAGGTTCTAAAGCATCTAATGTTACGATCCAAGCCGATACAGAAGAAGCGAAATTTTTAGCTAAAAAAGGTCCTAGTGGAACATACTCCCAAGACTGTATATCTCTAGCTGACCAGTCGTTAAATAAACACATTCCGAAAATGAAATCTTCTGCTTCCTCAGTTGAAATAGAATCACCAAGAGGCTTCCCTTCATAAGTGATAAAAGCTGTTTCTAATTCAAAATCCAACATTCTACAAGCTTCGTATAATGGTGGTTGTTCTGGATTTGGTTTAATTTGTCCTTTTGGTCGGTGTATGTTTTGACCAGATAAAATCACAGAACTTGCTCTCCCGTGATATCCTACAGGAATCCAAAGCCAGTTTGGCAGTAATGCGTTGTTTGGATCTCTAAACATTGTACCAACGTTTGTAGCGTGCTCTTTGCTTGAATAAAAGTCAGTATAGTCTCCGATTTGAATTGGGAGTAACATTTCAATTTCTTGAACGGATATTACAACTTGTTCAGCATGATGCACATGACTTTTTAAATCATTGTGTTTTTCATCTAATAATTTTGAAATACGATTTCTTAGATCACGCGTTGCTTTTTTTCCTTTTTTCATCAAAGGATTAAGGTAATTTGTATCAAAGTCCGATAATTCGAAAGGTAAGTTTTCAAGGTACCCTAAAACAAATAACGTCTTTAAATCAATTACAAAATCTCCGATTCTAACTCCAACACGAGGAGTTAGACTTGATGTTTTAAATATTCCAAACGGAAGATTTTGAATTGGGAAATC
>Ga0105051_10007528_pt1 | contig 11312 bp, 11 predicted proteins | sample FRY02_FD_78383 | JGI IMG/M metagenome (GOLD analysis project Ga0105051, IMG submission 78383) | Freshwater microbial communities from Lake Fryxell liftoff mats and glacier meltwater in Antarctica - FRY-02 (megahit assembly) | ecosystem: Environmental > Aquatic > Freshwater > Ice > Glacier...
GCAAAAAGAAATAATAATAGGACATTTAATCCAGCTAAATCATTTAATAATCCTTCATATTTTAATGATGTAAATTATCCAGAACTTGATGCAAAAAGAAATAATACTAGGACATTTTCACCTGAGCAAATTGCCGCAACACCACAATATCAACAACCCGCACAAGCCCCATTACCCGGCACGCAATCAACTAGTGATAATATAATCAACGCATTACCCGCGTTACGATTATTGCGCGGTAGTGCACAAGGTGAACAGGATTACCGCAATTTATCAACTGGTAACGCACAGGGTGCATTTGGTACCCAACTACCCCTAAGTGGGCAAATTAATGCTCGCGATGCATTAAGGGTTGAAAATGACCCGCAAAGCTACGGGGTATTAAGTAGCTTATATAATAGTGCTAGTCAAAACTTGCAAGGTATATTTAATGCCGCTAAGGAACGTGGACCGCAAGGTCGCGCACAAAACATCATTAGGACACGCTAATGGCAACAGATTATCTAGCACTTATAGATAGTTACCGCAATAAGCAACCAACTGCACCTAAGCCATTTCCGTATATTGAACCAAGTGTTCAGCTTGATACTAGTCAAACTGATGATAAGCGTGGAGTTAGTGGTCCCGGTATATTTGGTGGTTTATTTAATGATGCAAAACGTGGTGCGGGTGTAGTTGCTGGTGGGGCGCTTAATGTATTAGGTGCATTAGACAAGCCTCGTGGTGGTGCGTTTGGATTTATTAACAACATTGACCAAGGATTAGGCGCGGGGTTAGAGGGCGCAGGACAGGGTTTTAAAGACCCTAGTCAATTTCGTGGCACTGATATATTAGGCATCAACAACCTTAATGACAATAATCTATTTGGCACTGATATTAGTTTGCGTGATACTGTTGGACTTGTTGCTGAGATTGGGTTAGACCCAATTAATATTGCAACTGCTGGTGTTGGTAAAAGTGTTGCAACTAAATTAGGTAAATATGGACTTGGTGCAATTGCCGGTTTTGCTGAACCAGTAGCAAGTGGTAATATTGTACGTAGATTAGGCGCTGAATATGCAGTTGGTGCGGGGGCTATTGCTGGTGGTGAAGTAGGTAAACGATTATTACCCGGCGATAAATATGATTGGTCCGCACAGTTAGTTGGTGGTTTGGCGGGCGGTAGTACAGGTGCTATTGTTAGTAATCGTATATTACCGCGCGATGCAGTCCCTACGCCGGTTAAGCCGTTTGAAGATGTTTATACTGTGCATGATGTAGACCTTGGTGCTGTTGAACTTGAAGGCCAAATTATAAAGGCAAATTCAGTATCTGGTAGTCCACTAATTGATATTAGGAGAAAGTTATTAAATGAGGCAGAACTTGAAGTTAATAATCCTTTACTAGATACGGCTGAGCAATTATTATCTAATAGATGGATTGATTCTTGGATACAAAATTCATCTAATAGTAGAATTAGAGATCATTTAATAGAACTTAATAATGGTACAATAGATATAAATATTGAAGATACTTTACGTGACTTATATAGTAAGGGTGAAAATTTCAGGAATTCTATTAGAAAATCAGACCCATATTATAATAAAGCAAAAGATACTACTGTACTATATAGAGGAGAATCTGTACTAACGCAAAATGCATCTGGCAATTCAATTCAATCATCATTAAATGATCCTCAAATAGTACAACCGTATACGGTTGACCCTGATGTTGCTGGTAAATATGGTGTTAGGCTTAATCCAGGTATTGATCCAGTTACTCATACCTTTTTTGAGGGTGATAAACTTATTATTTCACGAGAAATTCCAGTTGATGATATTATAACTTCAACTAAGGGGACTCATAATGAATATGAATTAATTGTAATGGACAGCCGCAAATTTAAAGATGAATCATATACACGCTTAACTAGCGGTAAGCCAAAGTCAACCTACCAACAAAGTGTAGTTCGTGACCGCCCGTATGCTGATGAGCGCATTACTGTAACTAGTGGTAAAAGTTTCGCTGAGCAAACTCCGCAAGAGAATATCAAAGACTTAGTGCCAATTAAGTCACAGAGTCAGATTAATAAGGAAAATTTACAAAAGGTTAACTTTATCACACAGCGTGATGCAGCTACTGGTCGTATAATAAGTTCACAACGTATTGATGCCTTTGACCACGAGGTTACGCGCGCAATAGCATTACGTGATGATGGCAGGCCAGTTCATCAACGCGGTAGTGTACAAATTGAAACTGTGGGTACACCAACACCAGAATCTATTGCTGCTGCACGTACAGCTAAATTAAACGAACAAGTTGCAGCTAGTCGTAAGACCGGTGAATCTGATGCGCTGAAGTTCTTTGAAGCCGAAGATGAAGCAATTAAATCTAGGTTTGCGCAATATAGAGCTGGAAAGGGTGATGTGTTACCCTTGGGTAGTACTGAAGTAATTAACGTTGGTACTATTGCAGGTGAATCGCCGCAAAATATACAAATCCCGCAATATGACAGTGGTACTGAATTACCAGTACCGACACAGGCGCGAGCATATAATTCAAGTGGTAACGCTGATTTTACTGCGGGTGATGCTGGTGTTGTAAATACAAAGCGTCGGTTTAACCCCGAGCGTATACGTGCAGCACCTGAACAAATTGCCGAAGCATTACAATCTCGTGTTGAGCAATTGAAAACTTTACGCAAAGCTGATATACAGGCTATAGCTACCGAGCAAGGATTACCGTTTAAATCATCGGCCACTAAAGCTGAGTTGATGGACCTTATATCTATTAATGAATATAAGGGTGAGTTCGTGCCATTATATGCAGGTGTACCTGAATATACACAAGTTCCTAGTAAAGTTGTTGATAATATCAGCACTGATATGCCACCGCTATTGTCACAGCGGGTTCAAAGTAGCTATTATAATATGACTAACGGTCGTGAATTACCGCCAGTGTTGCAGGAGATTGTAGATAAAGCGCGTGCTGATAATAGTGAAGTCCCGCAAGATGTATTTGAAAGACTCAACCAAAGTCTTAAAATGGGCAATGCCACTGGCGATATGAGTTGGTCAGGTATTCAAGGGTTACAATCAATTTCACAATGGGCAGTAACTGGACAATTTGGTAAGATTCGCGATTTTGTTAAACTAAGCGCAGATGCAGTAAAAGACCCCAAGGTTATTAATGAAGTTTATAATGGCGCAAATCAGCGCGCTATAGTAATGGGCGCACCAACGCTTGATGTGTTGCAATCACAGGGTTTAAGCTTACAGGCACTAACTGGTATTGAGGACATTGGGCGCGGGTTAAATAATCCAATTACTAATGTGCCAGTTGTTGGGACGGCGATTGAACGAACTAATAAACTATTTGCCATTCAGGGTGATAGTGCACGTATTACTAATTTCTATGATGCATGGGCACGATATGGTGGACCAAACTTAAACGATGAAGAAGTAACATCAATTATTAATGCGGTTAACCGCATGACTGGGGTTAGTAGTAAAAATCGCCTTGGCTCACATGCTAACATGATATTATTCGCACCTAGGTTCTTTCAGTCGCAAATTGAAACTTTGGTTCATGCGTTTGCGTTTAATAATAGTATTGAATCACGCATGGCTCGGCGTGGACTTGGTAGCTTAATTGGTACTGGTGTTGGCGTTACTGTGCTTGCTAATGAAATGTTAGCAATGCAGCGCGATGAAAACTATGTGCCATTTAGTGACGTGACCGCAAATACTGACTTTACACCATGGAAGGATGGTCATCCTAACAATAACTTTATGCGAATCAAGAATGTATTCGGTACTGATGTTAGCGTGTTTGGTCCGTGGGATACATTAGTACGTGGCGCGATGAGTATATATGATGACCCAGTTGAGGGTACAAAAGATGTATTGCGTAGTAAGTCTAGCCCGATGTTGGGTATTGCATGGAACTTGTTTAGTGGCCGAACATTCATGGGTGAGAAGTTTGATGCCAGACACCCTGATTGGAATATGGTTGAAGAAACATTCTTGCCATTCGCGTTTCGTGATATTGGTAGCGAACCACTAAGCGGTAATGTGTTTGGGTTCTTTGGTGTGAAGGCAACACCATTAACATCTAATGAGCAGCTTACTATTAATATGCGTAATGCTGGCGTGGACGCACAAGACCCGTTACAACGCCGACAATGGTTAGCTGACCATCCTGAAGATAGGGCTAAATCTAATGATGAGGACCGGCAACTTAGTGACCTTGTTCGTGGTGATTTAGAAACTCGTAGCGCATTGAATGAATCTCGCGCATTAACTGATAATATCACACTGGTTGAGTATCGTGAAAATCGGCGCATACTATCTCGTGAGTTACGAAATAAGCTGGATACTATATTTGGAGACGACTTTAATACTCGTACACCAGCTAATGAAAAAGAGCGATGGATACAGGAATACTATAACCTATTCGACAGCGCGACAGACCCGATTACACACGATGTTGTTGGCGGTGCATTTGACTTACTGTTAGCTAATTGGACAAAAACTAATGGTCCAGCAGCGTTGGAGTATGTTAATCAGTTTAACTTAGTTGGTAACCTAAAGCTTGAGAATGAATATCTTAGCGCAATGAGCCAGCTTAATGATATTGGTTACTTTGATGCGCCGCGATTACGAAATATGAATAGTGGGTTAGATGAGAATACTATCTTTGAATTACGCAATCAAGTTAGCGCAGCGAGGTTAGGTAATCCACGATTAGCTGTACTTGATTATTCAACTGCCGCATGGCAGGTATTACGCGAACAGGGTTATAATGGCAATGTTGTTAATGACGTTGTTAATGCAGGAAGGGACGCTTACCAAAGTAAAGAATTCACGAGTTTGAAACAGCAGTATCCAGATTTAATTGCGTGGTTTAATCCAAACGCAACTTACAGTACATTGCAACAGTTACGGGGACTGAGTACGGGTGCTACACGTCAGGCCGCTACACCTTATGTACCAGCAACCCGGTAACATAGTTGACAAAGGAGCTACAATTATGACAACAGATAACGTTAACGATAATCTTGATTTTGAACAGCCGCCAAATTTAGAACCCAATAATAATGATGATGAAATTATTGATGAAACACCAGATGAGGTTGTTGAACCAAAACAAGATGAAGTTGTAACACTGGCATTAGACCCAAAGGACATCAGCGGTAGTTTAGACAAGCTGATGCGGGAACAGCCAGATGTGTTAAATGTTGTCAACAGTTTAATTGGTAATAAAGCACGCAACAAGTACCAGCCTCGCATTAGTGAGCTTGAGCTAGAACTAGAGGCAATACGAGCTAAGGATAATCGCAGTTTTATTGATAATATGCCAGCAGACGAACTTGCGGAAAATTTAAAGAGTCCGCAATTTGCTGAGCAGTATTCTCAAACAATGTCGGCCGAAGATGTATTAACATCAAAGCGACAGCAAACCGCGATTCTTAATCGTATTGGCGCTACTATTGACCAAGCGCAAACTGCGGGGCTAAGTACAGTTGCCGCTAATAGTATTATGGAACGATTGAGTAATGGAGAATTTGATACTGACGGTGATGGCAATATGATTGAGGATGCGGAAACTGCGTTCGCTAATTTGAATACAGCAATTTATGCTGCTATGCGAGATGGAACGCAAGTTGTCGCACCAAGTACTAATCGTGCATCAATTGCCGATGTTGAAGCTACACTAGATGAAGCTACACCTGATGTTTCATCAAGTGGTAGTACGTCATCGACTGGTCCAAGTTACTCCATTGATGAAGTTAACAAAATGAACCCACTTGAGTTTGAACGTGTATTTCCTAATGATGAAGATTTTGACAACGCAGTTAAAGCTGGTCGTATTACTGGATTAAGTTACGACCCCGCAACAATTTACGAAAGGTAGATTACTTTGGCTAACATGACAATTACTACTGCCGCCGCACACATTGACCAAGTTTGGCCTAAGGACGTTATTCGCGCCCAAGAGTTCAAGCTGGTTATTGCACCGCGAGTTTATCGGCAGTGGAAGTTCGCCGGACACGGCGATACTTATACAGTTGAGCGAATTGCTAACCTGACGGCTAATACTAAGGCCGCCAGTACACCGTGGACCCCCGAGGCACCTACTGACACTGACCAGACGGTTAGTATTAATGTGCATCAGGTTTGTGGTTTTGAGATTGAATCAATTACTGAAGTGCTGAGTCACAATAACTTAGCCAAGGAATACAAGCAGAAGATTGGTTATGCGCTTGGTCGTGCGGTTGATGTAAACCTCGCAACTTTGCCGCAAAACTTCAGTCAGGACGCCGGTACGGTACTTGGCAGTGAGTTAGTTTATGATGATTTAGTTGCTGCATGGGCGTTGATGGCTGCTGCTGGTATTGATGTGAGCGATGGTTGTACTTGGTTTATGAGCCCCGGTGCTATTGCTGGATTACTTAAGCAGAATATCTTTATCCAGAGCTTATATCAGGGCGATAACCCCAAGGCAGTACAAACGGCTAAGGTTGGTAATGTACTTGGTGCCCCGATTATTCAGACTAACTTAACCCGCGCACCAAGTGCTGGTCAAAGTGAGTCGTGGTTACAGTACAAGCAGGCTATTGCGCTTATTATGGCTATGGACGTTAAGATGGTTAGCGAGAGTATCGCGCTTGATTTGGCGCAGGTTATTGGCGGACACCAGATTTATGGTTTCGCTGAGGTTGACCGTTATGATGAGACGCCGAGCAACGTGACCGCTACTGATAACTGGATGGTATTGCTTAACACGGTTGCGTAAGGAGATATTCAATGCCAGGCAATAAAGTAAAAGATGGTGTAATCTATACACCTGACCGTGAATATGGTTTAGAACAAAAGCTAGAGCGATTTGAAATGGCGTACAGTTCAACGTTTAGTCCGCAGTTTCCAGCTATGTTAGAGGCTGCGGCTAAACAAACTGCGCGATTAGCTGCCGAAAAATATGAGCGTTTAGGCCATCATTTTCGCAGCGATATGCCAGTTAGTGTGGACCAAAGTGATTTGCAAGTCGATGTTGAGGATTTTCGCTCATTAGATGCAGAACACAACTTAGCACAGGATAAAGGTAATTGGCACACTAGCCAAGATCGTATTGCTTTTGTGGTTAAAATGTGGTATGTAGTGCCGAAAGTGCGTGTTGATGTTTTTGAACCGCACGAATTAGCCGAACCTGATGGCTTTGTTGAAACACTGCCTAATGAAGGTGAAATTGAGGAACGTTTATGACTACTGATAGTATTGTCGCTGATGAGCTAGATGTTGAAATGAATTTATCTAATGCGATTATTAGCGCAGGGCCACGTAAGCGCGACCGTACACGCGCGGTACAATATTGGCGATGTTGGACACAGGATGCTACTCACAGTCGGCATAATTGGGTTAGTGTTGGACCTGCACTTAGCCCGAGTACAGCATTAGAATATATAGAATTTGCAGAACGTAAGCAAGCTGTACCGTTAAAGCAGTATGGTACTTTTAATGGCGTAAAGAATAAGGTTGAGGACCAAAGTGAGGTCTTTCAAAACAACAAGCGCTTCAATCCACTGATTCGCGCAAAGGCTATACATGAATTAGCGCGTAGTCAGTTTATCGCGTATAGGTGGCACAAAGACCCAGTATTGCGGGCAATGGCCCCTGATGAGTGGAAGCTTGATGAGATTGAAGAGTTTGTTTGCGAGATTGACGGTCGCGCATTTAACACGCTAGATGCTATGCGTAAGCATGTGCGAGCAATGTATCCCGAAGCTAATGCCGCTGACGCAGTTGGTCGGGAAATGGCTGGCGCAATCAAGGCACTTAATAGCAATAGCATTACACCTGAGACACTGCTTGAAGTGTTCAAGCAAAGTAATACTGCAAATGCTGAAATGATGGCGGAAGTGCTTGCTGCTGCTATTAGCGCAAATGCTGAGGAAGTTACTAAAGCTACAAAGACTAAGGATAGCTAATGACTGATTATGCAGTAGCTCCACGAGATAATCGCGTTGGCGTTAATACTTATATTATGGAACACTATACCGTTGCTGCGCTTACAACTGGAACTAATAAGCACCAATGGATTGCACCATTTAACTTGCGCATTGTTGATGTAATTGTCAATAGTGAAGCTGGTGGTAGTGGTGGGACCAGTACTATTGTTGATGTTAATCGCAATGGTACTACGATTTATACCACGCAGGCAAATCGGCCAACGTTATTATTAGCGGATACAGGTCAATATGCTGAGGCACCCGATGCAACGCTAAGGTGTAATGCGGGTGATGTTATTGCTTATGATATTGACCAGATTACTTCAACTGGCCCAACGTTAACTACGGTTACGGTTGTTTGTGAAGGTTTATAACAAGGTTTGTCAGTTATTGCGCCGAGGGGCGTACTGAGGAGTTTTAAATGACTGAGATTGCAGGACGAGTTCAGCAACAGAGCGATAGTATTGCGGTTGATGGAACTGGCGCAACTACTATTCGCGCAGACCGTGAAGGTGCTTTATTTGATGGTAGTATTAGTTCCAAGTATCGCCAGTGGTTAGTTGCCGGTAAAGTATTTGAAGCTCATTTCGCAACTGAGGGCGGCACTAGTACAATTGAAGCTAATGGTACTGTTGATTTAACTGAACCATTATTTAGGTTAACTGTTCCAAGTAGTAAGATTTTAGTTCCAATTAGAGTTAGATTGTCTCCTACGACTGTATGGACTACAGCGGATGCTATTTTTCAGACGACTAGTACTGGTGATACTTATTCCAGCGGTGGCGCAGTGCCAGATGTTCGTAATATGGCCGCTGTTAATGCTAGTGATAGTGCATTAGGTTCTACTGCTTGTACAAGCATTTTTGATGGTGACAGTGGGATTACTGAATCGGCATTAGTCTCACCGCGTGCATTCGGCCATCAATCTTATGTTACTGGTAATCTTGCTGCAAATTATGATTATAGCATTCTAAAGGGTGACCCAATGATTATGATTCACGGTAGTAGCTCATGGCAAATTCACGCTATTTTAACTGGTGCCCATGAGGTGCATTATAGTATATTGTGGGCCGAGCTTGATAAAAATGCCCTAGTTAATGGTTAAGTAAAATATATAGGCGGGGTGTAAAAGCTCCGCCTATTTTTTTATCTACGCGCAATATGAAGCCTCTGGAGAAGTATGGACAAGTTAGAGCGAATTGAAGATTTGAATTCAATAAATAGTTTAAGTGATAATAGAATTAGACAAGCATATCCGGTTGGGGATGGGTTTGGCCAGGTTGTTCAGGCGGTTAGAGATTTACCTGTAGCGATTACTTTTCCTGAGTTTTTATCAGCGGTTATATTAACTGCCACTAGTGGTGATAATGAGATTATTGCAACTGCGCCACCGGGGTTCAGGTATGTTATTTGGGGATGGAATTTAGTTGCTGAAGGGGCTGTGGAATATAGCTGGGAAAGCGGCGCTAGTGGTACGCCTAAAACTGGTGATTATGCGCTATCTGATACTAGTGATGGTATGCTTATTGGCCCCGCTTGGCCTATACCGCAATTTAAATGCGATGGTAATCAAAGTCTTAATTTAGAATTATCAGATGCGGTTGAGGTTAATGGTGTTGTTCAGTATTCATTAGAAGCGGTATAATGGCTGCGCTAGAGGCTAATTGGACAGAATATGAAGCATCAGCAGGCGCTAGTACAGGGCATGCCCCACTAGGGGAAGATTTTCTTGTAGTTAGTAGAATGCTTATGGGAGTAGGGTAATAAAATGACAATGGGCACAATGACATTGTTTGACAAGACCAAAGAATACATCGGTGATGGTACTATTGACCTTGATGGAGATACATTTAAAGCTGCTATTGTAACTAGTACTGGCGCGGTTGATGTTACTGATGATGTATGGGCGGACCTTAGTGGTAATATTGCAGCTAATATTGCGGCAATTACATTAACTAATGTTACTTGGATTGAAAGTTCCGGGGTTGTTACATTTGATTGCGACCCATTAGTTTTTACCGCAAGTGGGGGCAATGGTACCGGGCGGCATGTAGTTATTTATGATGATACAGTAACTACCCCTATTGCTGACCCGTTAGTATGTTTTGCATTACTTGATGTAACCCCCGCTGATAAAACTATACTTAGTGGAGATACATTAACATTAACCCCACCGACTGATGGGTTATTCCAAAGTAGTTAAGGATTAAATATGGTTGCAATTACTAGTGGAATGACTTGGGCTCAGGTTAATACCACTATTAATGCCGCACCATTACTAAGTACCTTCAACTGGGAAACAGGTAAGTGGTATTAGTGATCAGGCGGGTGACATTCATATTGGCGCAGGCTCAGCCGGTTGGTGAAGCTAATGCCACTATTATAACTGGTGCAGTTAACTTATCTAGTGGTTGGGTGGGTGCTAATGAGTACAGCTTCTATACTTGATATATTTGAATCTGTTAACGATTTGGATTTTTCACCAAGTACGGGTAATAATCGTATGATTCTACTTGCGGCAGCTAATGAACATGAAGGTGCAGCTAGATTATTAAGTAGCGTGACATTAGGTGGTCAAAGTATGACGCGCCTTGATGAAAAATCTGCAACTAGTGGTGCATTTGCTAATAGAGTAGAATTATGGTATTTAAATCATGCTGGTATTAATGCTATGGTTGGAACTACATTAGTACCTGTATGGAATTCAACCCCAAGTGGTTCTAGTAACTTTGAAATTGGAACATTACAAGATGTAAATCAAACTACACCATTTGGTACTAGCGTTGATGGCAATTCATTCAGTAGTAATAGCGTTACTCCTAGTAGCGCAATTTCAGTTAGTGCTGGTGGAGTTGTTATTTATGCTTGTGATAATGGTAGTCAGCGTAACTGGTCAGCCGCGACGGGTTATACATCTATTCAAGTTGCGGGTTTGTCAGAAAACATAGCTGTTGGTTATAAAATTATTACAGCCACTGGTAATGAAACACCCGCGCCTACATGTTCTGGTAATCCAGCTAATAGATTGTGTATTGTAGCTGTACAGGTTAATCCAGCGTTAGATACACCGTTAAATATAATATCTGGTACTGTAACGTATACGGGTAGTGTTATGGCGCTGGCGCTTGGTGAAGGTATTGCAGTTATACCGGGTAGCTTGATATATAGTGGTAAAGTTTTAAGCGTTGGTGAAGGTAGTGCAATAGTATCAGGTGCTATTAATTATAGTGGTAAAGTTTTAAGCGTTGGTGAAGTTAGTGCAGTTATACCGGGTAGTTTGATATATACTGGTCAAGTTTTAAGCGTTGGTGAAGTTAATGAAATA
>Ga0105051_10007551_pt1 | contig 11292 bp, 11 predicted proteins | sample FRY02_FD_78383 | JGI IMG/M metagenome (GOLD analysis project Ga0105051, IMG submission 78383) | Freshwater microbial communities from Lake Fryxell liftoff mats and glacier meltwater in Antarctica - FRY-02 (megahit assembly) | ecosystem: Environmental > Aquatic > Freshwater > Ice > Glacier...
AATTACACTAGACTCAAGGCACCTTAGAAATAAGACAAGCCTTATATCTATGAATGTAGGAATAAACACAACTATTACAACAATGGCAAGTACATCAGAACCGCTCGTTGGTCTGAAGCCAGGACAGTCTTTTGAAGTTTATTTCTTCAATGCGTCAACGACAGCTGGTTCAACTGCAACATTCGCAGCTGGAACAGGAGTTGATATGCAAGAAGATGAAGGAGAGACTGTTATTGTAAACGGACTTGAGATATCAAAGCTAACCTTCCTAAAGAAAGCGGATAGTAATGTTATCTTCTGGGTAGAAGCAGGTCAAGTAGCAGATTAAGTTAATTAGTAAGGGACAAAACCCATAAAAATGAATAATAGACAAAACTATGGAAAATGAAACTACAGACGACACCACTGTTAAAGGTGTAGAAGACAAAACTTCTGAAAACAATGAAGTCAACGTGGAATCACTCCAGATTCAAAAGGATAAATGGAGAGAGAAAGCACTAGACCCCGATAGTGGGAAAACATACAAGGAATTGTATGAAGAAAGTAAGAAGAGTGACAAAACACCTAAAAATGAAACCAAAAAACCCAAATCAGACGATGAAATACTAAGGAAATTTGACAAACTAGCTCTAAAATCGGAAGGGGTTATAGATCAGGACGAAGTGGATCTAGCTGATAAGCTCAAAGAGGAGACAGGTAAAGACATGGAGGACTTACTTTCAAGTAAATACTTCAAGTCTGAACTAGCCTCGCTAAGAGAAGACAAAGCTAACACTAAGGCAACATCAGATGTAAGAGGTGGACAAGGTCCATCAGAGGCTAAGAACACCAACGCATACTGGCAAGCTAAAGGGGTTCCACCTACACCAGAACAAGTCCCTGACAACAAAACAAGACGAGCTATCGTAAGATCAATGCTCAAATCTTCGTCTACACAGAAAGGCAAAATGTCATTCTATAGCGACAAGTAAACACCGTCTGGTTATTAAAAACTAACTTTAATAATCATGACAAATATAGTAACGTACGGCACACAATACGACGACGTATTGCAAGACCGACTAGATCACCCAACCACATGGAAAGAAATGTGTGATGTTCAGGTGAACGACAGTCGAGTATGGTCTACATCATATATGTCAACCACACCATCTGTTCAATCAGTGACACGTGGAACAGCAGCAACTCTTCAAGACTTTGCGGAGACAGCTGAGACTATGACTATCTCAACAGGTCGAGATGTACCTATCTACGTTGATTGGGCTGATTCAGCACAATCAGAGTGGACAAAACACGCAGAAATCTTCGATCGAATCGGTGCACTTCTAAACGAGTACATTGAATCAGCAGTTCTAGCTCGACACGCTAGCTGGACTAACTTCGGAACATTAGATATTGGAGGCGGAGGAACTTCAACATCTGCAATTACTGTTACTGCTTCAAACATCGATGACATCATTCGTGGTACGAAGCGAAAGATTCGAGAAGCTAACGGGCAGACAATGTGGAATATGAAGGGAGCAGGATTCGTATGGCGACCAGCAGACTTTGAATATCTCGAAGCATTTGTTCAAGCTAACGGATTCGCTACAGCAGATCAAGCTCTCAAGGAGGGAACTGTTGAAGGACTCCGTTACCTCGGAGTTGACCACTACTGGTCAACCGAGCACACAGCAGGTCACGTATTCGCTGGAGTAAAGAAGATTGAAACTCTTGGTATCCTTCGGCGTACATTCGGAAGAGCATTTGTAATCGACTTCCCAGCAGGTCCTTCAGATGGAAATGCTACTAACTTCCTCTCAGGACAATCACTCTACAGTCGTGTAGACATTGGACACATTACACCTACAGCACACAAGACATTGGTATTTGATATCAACGTAGCTTAGTGTTCTTACTCTGTCCCTTTCGGGGGGCAGAGCTAAAAACATTAAACAATGAGAATATACGACATATCCAACCCAGAGCTATCAATCATCGCAGAAATATGGGATCTCTGTGACGCTGATATAAATAAGTTCCCACTAGCTGACGCTATAAGGAAGGTAAATGCTGGCTATGAGACATTAGTAGGTATTATTCTTGGTGCAGACGGTAACTGGGAATTTGACGACACTAACTTCACAGACCTACCTAGAGGTGTAGCTACGCTAGTAGATGGACAAGAAGCCTACTCATTCTCTTCTGTATACCTCAATATACGAATGATAGAGGTATTGAATAAACAATCACCAGCCACTTTTATAAAGCTCAAGCCAATAGAAGAAACTGATCTAGGTGATCAGGGACCAGAACAATACTTTGGGCTTGAAACAGATGGTAGCCCTAAGAAGGGAACACCACAGTATTACTCAAAGGAAGGGGACACTATACGACTCTATCCAGCACCAGATACAGATGATGTGACACTAGTAGGAGGGCTTAGAATCACCTTCCAACGAACTATAGACCTATTCACTACAGCAGATACGACACAAGAGCCTTCAATACCTTCTCCATACCACATTCTACTAGCTTACTACGGAGCTATTTCTTACTGCATGAAGCACAAACAAGACCGTGTTGCATGGCTTGAGAAGAAATGGGATGAGGGAAAGGTTGAGATGATGAAGTTCTACGCTAGAAGGGAGAAAGATGTCCGTCCAGTGATGAAACCTAAACGAATTAGATTTATATAATATGGTAACTACTATCACAAAAGAAACAAAAGACAATCTCTCAGTAACTAATGAGACAAAAGGTATCCCTGGAGTTATATGGGCTACTGGTTCATGGGGAGAACAAGGGGATAGTATATGGGCTACACACAGACCAGTAATTACAGAGGAATCAAAGAACAACCTCACAGTAACTAACGAAACAAAAACATGATGAAAAACATCCTTATATCAAGCATAGTGTTCATAGCAGGGGTCATAGTCCTATTTAACTATGTCCCTCTTTCAATTATAGATATTAGACCAGATAATCTTGGAACTATTGCTAACACAGAACTTCAGTCAGTTAATCTTCTAACTGAATTCCCAACCTTCTACAATGCACAGTACGCTCTATTGAATAATGGAAAGGTAGATGTATCTTCTACAACATGGGACCAGCTAACAACAGCTAATGGACTCACAACAGCAAATTCTCTAACATCAGCAACAGCACTTGCCACTATAGGAACAATTGGAACTGGTGTGTGGCAGGGAACTACTGTAGATGAACTCTTCGGAGGAACAGGCTTTGCTACCTACACAGCGGGAGATCTTATCTACTCAAGTGCTTCTAACGTCTTGTCTAAATTGGGAGTGGGTTCAAATGACCAAATATTAACCCTAGTAGCTGGATTCCCTGCATGGGCTTCAGGATCAGTAGATGAGACACTTTCATATAACTTCACTGGTTCAACCTTTAGAATAAAGAACCTTAATGCTTCTTCTACACCAGCTAATCCTCTTGTATTGAATGGACTATCATACAGTTTTCCATCGGCTTCACAGCCTACATCCACAACGACTCTAAGGGTAGATTCTTCAGGAAACGTAACAGCAACAGCACCAAGAGCAACTTCAACAGTATTTACAGCAAGTGGAGTTTGGACGAAACCTGCTCATTTAAACTATGTGAGAGTTCGTGTTCTTGGAGGTGGAGGAGGAACTGGGGGAACAGATGGTGATAGTGGTGACGGTCAAAATGCTACTGGAGGAGGAGGGGCTGGTGCTTATGCAGAAGGTTGGGTGTCTGTCTCAGGTAACGTAACTGTTACAGTGGGAGCAGGAGGAACGGCTGGAGCTTCGGGAGCACCTGCAACAGCTGGAGGTACTGGGGGTACAAGTTCGTTTGTTGCAGATGTAACCGTTAGTTCAGCAGGAGGAGATGGTTCTGGTGGAGACAGTTTGAGTGCAGGAGCAGGAGGAACGGCTACTGGAGGAGACTTAAACATTAACGGGGGAACAGGTAAAGCAGGGGGACAGATTGGTTTAAGTTGGGTCGGTGGACATGGAGCAGATAGTCCATTTGGTAATGGAGGTTTGATCAGATTTTATGCTGATGGAAATGGTTTTTCACCATCAGGGTATGGAGCAGGAGCAGGAGGAGCTAAAGGTATATCTAACCAAGGGGCAGCTGGTTCACCAGGATTCGTAATTGTTGAATGGTACGAATAATATGGGAAAATCAATTGAAACAACAATAGATAGATTCGATGGAGGGATTGTAAATGACTCCAGAGATATTCAAGCAAATACATCTAGATATGTAGCTAACTTTGATATTCTATCCTCACCTTGGAAACTATGCCCCTATCGTGAATCAGATGATGGTGATAGTTCTTCTTCAACTAGCAGAAAACAGAACTTCTGTGTAGCTAAAAACGGTTCATCGGTTTACAACATATATGGTCTTGGTGTAGTCTCAGGAACCCCTAGAGCAGAAATACTAAGTAAAGCTACTTCAGGAATTTCTAATGGATTAGAGGACGCTACATGGGGAGCACCTGCTAATAACCAATCCACAACAGGATCAACCGCCTTTGACCTATTTGTATACTATGAACAAGCAGCACTTGTTATTGGTGCTAGAGCAGGAACTAACTTATGGGCTTTTTCCCCAACAGGGTCAGAATGGTTAGACTCATGGAAAACCCTCTCATATACAACTATACGACAGGGACTTGTTCACTCTAAAGACGACATTCTATACATTCCCTACGATAATAAGATAGCTTCATATAATCACGTTGGCACAGCATACAACGCTACTGCTCTAACCCTACCTGCTCACCTAAGAGTAGAAGCAATAAGTGAATATGGAAACTTCCTTGCTATTGCATGTTCACCTAAGTCTGGAGTAGGAAACTCTATTGTCTACCTATGGAACAGAGACGACTCACTTGCGACTCTTTCAGAGAGCGTAGATTGGGGACCTGGAGTAGTTAAAGTCCTAGAACAGCTAGATGGAATCCTTATAGGTGTTACACACAATGGAGGGACAACTACCAAGTTCCAAGACAGAATTACTGTTAAGGCTCTTAATGGAAGCTACGCTGTAACGATTAAAGAGCTTGTTGCAGATGATAATGATGCATTAATGACTAACTATTCTCAGGTAGAGAATGGACGGCTATTTTTCACACTCAAAATAAATTATAATGAAGACGGCACAGCTGGTTCAGCAGTTAAAGAAGGACTCTGGAGTATAGGACGTTCGGGACCAACCCAACAGTTCACAATAATCCACGAAAGAACTCTTAACAACAGTACAGCGTTGATAACAGGGCAATCGTTGGGATTTTTAGTAATAGGAGACTTCATATTTCAAGCATACATTAATAATAATGTTTATAAGGTAGGTAGAACAGACCACCAAGCTAATTACTCAGCTACTTCTATATATGAGAGTAAGACATTTAATAATGGTGGATCATTTAACACTGTAGACCTTATGGGAGTATCCCTAATGACAGAGCCTATGCCTACTGCTGGTCAGGTAATACTGAAATACAGAACAGATGAAGCCATTAAGACTAGTACATGGACAACGATCTTTACAAACGCAGTAGATAATTCTATATCATACTCAGCAACGAAGAATGAAGACGCTGGAACTAATTTACCTGTCAATTACAAAGAGATTGAGTTTAGAGCAGAATCAACAGGTGGAGCGTGTATAACAGGGATACATTTTAAAGAAGACGTAACGGATACTAAACCTTATTAATATGGATAAAGTAGAACTTCTAGAAAACAGAATACAAACACTAGAGAATATGCTCAGTATTCTTGTTAGAAGTGATCGGTATACCTTTCAGAAGGATCTACAGTTTTTAGATGGTAGAAACATACAACTTAGCTCTGGCACAGGAACAAAGATAGGAACGAGTGCTACTCAGAAACTAGGATTCTTTGGAGCAACACCAGTAGTTCAGCAACAGGTTCTAGGATCTCTTTCTGAGTCAGGAATAGACTCTGATGGAACTGCTAGAATAGGAATCAACAGAATAAACACAGCATTAATAAACTTAGGCTTAGGCTTTAATACATAATATGGATCCTTCAGAAGAACAACTAAAGAACAGAGAGCAAGCATTGAACAATATCAATGCAGGTGTTCCACAAGATCAGGGGATAACCTCTACGGCTCTTGCTGATAGTCCGAGCCTCGACTTTGGAAGCCCTGGAGAGGTCCCTGTAGCCGATGTAACAGGTCTTAACAGTGATTTACCTACCCTAGGTGCTACTGGAGCAGAAAATCAAGCACAGGGTGTAAATGAGCAATTACAAGCTCTAAACAATCAACTACTTGGTGAGAGTGCTCTTACGACACAGCTAGAAGAAGACGCTGGAATATCAGAACTTATACAACAACAAACAGACCTTTCTTCAAGGCTAACAGGGTTAAAGAATGAAGCTCTAGCAATACCATTACAACTACAGCAAGATGTAACTGGAAGGGGAGTAACATCAGGTGGATTACAGCCACTACAGGCTTCTGCTCTTAGGAAGAACGCTATCCAAGCATTAAGCGTATCTTCACTACTAGAAGCTACGAGAGGGAACCTATCTACTGCCTACGACCTCGTAGACAGAGCTGTTGCACAGAAATATGATCCTATTAAAGAAGCAATAACTGTTAAGCAAAAGAACTTACAACTTATACTTGATTCACCAGAGTTTGATAGGCAGGATAAGGAGAGAGCACTACAAATGCAAGCTAAGCTAGATGCTGAAGCTAAGGCGGTTGCAAAACAAGAAGCAGAAACTAAAAGCATATCTGATACAGCACTACTAGTCCTCAAGTATGGAGGTCCTCAAGAAGTAGCTGAGCGAATAATGAATACTGCTACCTCAGAGCGAGAAGCATACCTAATGGCTGGTAAACATTTACAAGATCCTCAGGCAAGAGCTGACCTTGAAACTTCACGCCTTACAAATGAACTAAGAAAGTCTCAGATAAATCAGACACAGTATGAGACAAGCCTCTTAAAGAAATATGGAGGACTGACTCCTAGCCAGTATGCTGATACTTTAAAAGCAGATCAAAAGGCTATAGATGATGCAGAGACACAATCTGAAAAAGATCGACTTCAAGGGCAAGCTCTTGATGGACAGGTTACTTTGCTGGGAACCATACTAGATAGTAGGGCTATTGATTCAGTAGTAGGTCCTACTGCATTAGCTAGAGGAACAACAGGGTTTGGAGCTAGGGCAACAACAGGAGTTGTAGGAGGTGCTGTGGTAGGTGCTGGAATAGGATCAATAGTCCTAGGAATTGGAACTGTTGTAGGAGGAGTTGTGGGAGGAGTTGTGGGAGGTATCGCAGGAGGTCTTGGACTAGGGTCACAAGGAGCAAAAGATCACTTCAGTGGTGATAGTGACGCTTTGATTGGTCAAACTGAACAGTTTATATCAAAGAAATTCTTACAGAGCCTTATAGATGTTAAAGCTCAAGGAGCAACATTTGGAGCTTTGCAGAAAGCAGAGCAAGACGCTCTTACCGCAGCAGCAACTTTCGTAGGACAGAGACGTATCTATAAAGGGAAAGGAGAAGACAGGACTGTTGTTGGATATGATATGTCTGAGGAAGACTTCAAACGAGAGTTATCGACAATACAGACGCTTACAAGGACAGCATACGAACGAGCTGTAGGTAAGTCATTCACTGATGATGAAGACAAAGTGTTAAATGATTTCTTTGATAACACTCTAGGCTTTAATCCAGAATTTTAAATATGGCATTTAACGAACAGGAAAAACAAATACTACAATGGTCCATAGAAAATGGTAAGTCTAAAGAGGAAACTAAACAGGCTATCTTCAGATTTCGTACAACAGGATCACCAAAAGACCCTAATGCTCAAGTAGCACAAGAGGTTGAAGAACAACCTTCCTTCGGACAGGAGATCGCAACAAGTGCAAATACAAGGGCTGATAGGTTTGGAGAGATACTAGGGAGGGAAGACACTTCTGCAGGTAGAAAAGGTGTTCAGCTATTTGGACAAGGTGCAGGTTTAGCTTCTGGCGTAATAGAAGCAGGAGTAAGTAGGGTCCCTGGAGTTAAGCAAGTATTTGAAGGACTTGGAAAGGGTATTAACTTCCTTGCAACATCAGAAAACTCACCAATAAAGAAGCTAGGAGATGTAATAGGTGAAAGTGAAGCACTACAAGGAGCAACAACCCTCTATGATACAGACCAAGACTTCAAGGATACTGTAGACGCAGTTGCTAATATTGCAATCCTCTCAGGAGACGTTACAGGAGCGATGCAAAGTAAGGCTTTCATTAAGAATGTAACCAAGAAACTAGAAGGACTCATCGATGGATTGAAAGCAGGAACAAGTATTTCTACTAAGATTGATGATTCAATCACTGGAGCAAGCAACCTAAGGACTAAAATACAAACCACACTAGCAGGTAAGAATGTAAACCCTCAACTTGAAGTGTCAGCACGAAGGTTTGCACAAGGGACTGACAGACTACAAGATCCACTTACTACTTACGAATCATTCCTAACTCAATCAAAGGAGGCTGTTGTAGATATTAAGAAAGACCCTGCAATCTCTGTAGTAGGAGAAAAGATAGGCGATAGTTTTGGAAGTGTTGTTAAAATGCGTAGAGGAGTGGGTGAAGTAATGGGATCTGAACTTAAAAAGATCGGAGGTGTAAAGACTAATATAACTGGTCTAGCAGATGATTTTGTTGATGAATTGGGTAATGTTGAAAGATTCGCAACAAGTGAGCAGAAAGTCCTTGAAGAATACCTGAACGGACTACTTAAACTTGGTGATAACCCAACAATTTCACAAATAGATGACTTCTTGGTGCGAACAAATGCAGAACTACAGCTATTCAAAGGGAAACAAGGCTTAACTACAACAACTAACGCTGAACGTATCATAAAGGGCAACTTATCTAAGTTAAGGAAACAATTTGACCCTGAAGTTACAGGAAACACACAATTACAAGCTTATTCAGACGCTAGAACTCAGTATAGTGAATTGACTAATTTTATTACGGAAGGAGAGCGACACTTAGGTAAACTTACCCAAAGCGGTGACTTCGCTAAAGACGCTTCATTGGCTAAGAGTTCAGTCCAGAGTGTCTTAAACAACGGTAAAAAAGATTGGTTACTTGAACTTGAAGGACTGACAGGTTATCAAGCAACTGATGAGGCTGTTCTAGCACTACAAGCGATGAAAGACGCTGGTGATTTTAGAGGACTCTCACTCCTTGAGACATTTGCTGACTCTCCTGCAATAACACCAACAGGAGTTGTTGATAAGATCGTAAACTTTGGTATTGAGAAAGGTAAGAAGGCTATTATAGGAAGTCCTGAAGAACAAACTAGAGCTTTCCTGAAATCACTGGGTAATAATAGTCCTAGCCCTTCTAACTCTATTCTTGATAGGGGTCGTAAGTTCCTTCAATCTGTAAGGGATGAGGCAAAAAACAATGGACAAAGGGGATTCGTTAAGAATCCTTTGAAGAAAGCACAATTCAAAAACATACCACCAGATGATCTAGGTGAGGTACTAGACTTTATAGATGGTGCAAGAGGGATTAGAGAGCTATCACCAGACACCTCAATATCAGGTAGAAGAATACTTGAGAGATATGGAGGTAACCCAAACCAAAGTGATATAAAAGTTGCTAATGACTTAGCGAAGCTGATAGAGGGTAATCCAGGAGTATTAAAGTGATGAGTATTCTGAAACTATGAGAGCACTACCAAATATAATTAGAGTTGTTAATACTGCTATCCAAATACTGAACAAAAACCCAAAGATAAAGACAATAGCTACACCAATCAACCAACCTATAAACTTAAATATATTTAAAATCATAACCAATTAATACCACATGCCAGAAGAAAAGTCACTAACAAGACAGACAGGATAGATAACAATAACAATATGGCTTCAAACCTTAAAAAACTAGATAAAGATTCTCTGCCTTTCTTTGGAAGTAAAGATAAGAAAGCAAAGTTTATACAGGACATGCTCACCTATTTGAATAATGATGGCTTAACAAGTGAACAGATACTAGCCTTCTTTAAGAATGTTGTTGACCTCGTTCAAGGAATACAGAAGCAGAATGTAGATCATAAAAAGCAACTAGATGAGATAATTGAACAGAATAAGACTGATTTGATTGGGGATAACAAGCTATTTAATGAAGATACTCTAGCCTTTTTGAAAGAGAAACAAGAGATACTTTTCAAAGAACAAGAGACAGCTTTGAACTTTATAAGGGATAAGGTTCGTAAGATTAAAGAAGGGAAGGATGGTAACCCTGGAAGAGACGCAGATGAGAACGCTATCTTTGCTCGTTTGTTAGATAGGATTCCAGAGCCAATAGAACAAAAAGAAGAAACAGCAAAAGAGACACGTGATAAACTAGAATCAATAGAGGATGAAAAAGAGAAACTTAATATCTCTGCTATTAGTGACCTACAAAAAGAGCTAGATGATCTTAAAAAGATACGAGCAACTGGTGGCGGTGGTGTAAGTGATATGAGAATACGACAGTCATTTAAGACTCTCTTCCATACAGAGGAGCCAGTAGGGCTAATAAATGGCTCTAACACTGCATATACTGTGAGTTCAGCTATATGGTTTGTCGTTGGATTTTCTCTCAACGGAGAAGAAATAGCTGAACTTCCAAACTTTACATACGCAGGGAAGACCATCACGTTTAGTAGTGCTTTACCAGCAGCATATTCTGGTAAGGATTTTGAGGTTAAGTACATAGGATAATGAATAAACTAGCGATAAAAGCATTTATAATAGGATTCATAATAGCAATTGCTATTCTTATATTCATTAGAGCTGAAGAAGCTAAAGCCTTCTCTTTCAGAGATTGGTTTGCTCCACAGGAACAACTAGGTGCTTTTGGTGATCCTTTCATTTCAATACAAGTAGGAACCACTCCAGTAAGCGGTGAGATACTTACTACTAATGGCACAGACTCAGACTGGGTGACACCAGCTTCTCTTGGGCTAGGTGCAGGTGGAAGTGGAGCAACAGTATTTGGTGATCTAGGAGACGTATCAACCTCAACAGACGCAACTGGAGATGTGTATTACCTCAACTCAAGTGGTCAGATAGTCAATCTAGGAGTAGGAGCAAATGGGACCGTACTTAAACTATCTGCTGGTATACCTTCATGGGGTACTGACGCTACAGGAGGAGGGGGAGCCTCTTTCGGTCAAGCATGGGAAGTGACAGTAGCAGGATTCCTTGCTCCAACAACAACAATCACAACACTTTTCAATAATGGTTTTCTATCTCAAGCAAGTTCAACGATTACA
>Ga0105051_10007555_pt1 | contig 11289 bp, 8 predicted proteins | sample FRY02_FD_78383 | JGI IMG/M metagenome (GOLD analysis project Ga0105051, IMG submission 78383) | Freshwater microbial communities from Lake Fryxell liftoff mats and glacier meltwater in Antarctica - FRY-02 (megahit assembly) | ecosystem: Environmental > Aquatic > Freshwater > Ice > Glacier...
AGCCGCTAACTTTAAGAAAAATGCTGAAGCCTATGGGCCTCAATGGGCACAACAAAAGGGTGGTGAGTTACAGAAAAAGGAGCAAGAATTGTCGTATGCTCAACAAGCTATGTTGCGGCAATTACAAGATGAAAGCGGAAAAGAAATGGATACCTTAGTTAAAGATGTAAAGAAATATATTAAAGAGTACGGCACTGAAAAAGGTTATGATTATATTTATGGAACTGGCGATGCTGCTTCTGTATTATTTGCGAAAGAGCAATTTGACATCACGAAAGATATAATCAAATTGATTAACGATAAATACAAGTCAGGTGAGAAGAGTGATGCAAAAAAAGGAGATACGACAGAAGCCAAGAAATAAGAAAAATAGTAGAAAGTAATTCATATTTTGAAAAACCTCTCCGTTACGAGAGGTTTTTTTGTAACTTATATTTTGGAATATAATAAAATTTTGTACTTTCACTTCTTAAATTAAACGCCATATGGAAATTACAAACGATGCACGCCATGTTCTTCAATTCATCAACCAAACGCAACAAGCTATTTTCCTTACAGGAAAAGCCGGAACGGGTAAAACTACCTTGTTGCGGAAAATCATCGAAACCACGCACAAAAATACGGTAGTGGTAGCACCCACAGGAATTGCCGCTTTAAACGCAGGCGGAGTTACGATTCACTCCATGTTTCAGCTCCCACTTTGCGGATTTATTCCTGAATATCAAGCTTCTATTTCACTTTCGAATTACCAAAAGTTTGAGACCAAAAATACGCTCGTCAAACATTTTAAAATGAGTGGTCAAAAGAAAAATGTACTCCAAAACATGGAACTTTTGATTATTGATGAAGTAAGTATGTTACGAGCTGATTTATTAGATGCCATCGATTTTACCTTGCGAAAAATGCGAAAAAATGATACGCCATTTGGAGGAGTTCAAGTGCTTTTTATTGGCGATTTACAGCAATTGCCACCCGTTGTAAAAAACGAAGAATGGCAAACACTTCGCAATTATTATCGAGGAATTTTCTTTTTTAATGCCCGCGTTATTCAGGAACAACCACCTTTATACGTAGAATTATCTAAAATTTTTAGACAATCTGACGAACGTTTTATTGGTGTTTTAAATAATTTGCGAAACAATACTGTCTCGCAACTCGATGTAACGCTCTTAAATCAATTTGTAAAACCTGACTTTGATGTCAAAAAAAATAAAGGGTACATCACGTTAACAACACACAATGTCAAAGCAGATCAATTGAATGCTGTTTCGTTAAATGATATTAAAGAAAAAGCACATTTTTATAAAGCTGAAATCTTGGCTGACTTTCCCGATAAAATTTATCCTGTAGAAGCCGTTTTAGAATTCAAAGTGGGAGCACAAATTATGTTTATTAAAAACGACTTATCTCCTGAAAAAAAATATTTTAATGGTAAAATGGGTTTTATCAAGTCACTTTCTGAAGCTGAAATCTTAGTTTTTTTCCCAGAAGAAAATAAAACCATTGAAGTAGAAAAGTATGAATGGAAAAATATTCGTTATTCTGTTAATGCCAGCACTAAAGAAATTGACGAAGAAGTCATTGGAACTTTTGTGCATTATCCGATAAAATTAGCTTGGGCAATCACCGTGCATAAAAGTCAGGGACTCACATTTGATAAAGCGGTTTTGGATGTTTCTCAGGTTTTTTTACCCGGACAAGCTTATGTTGCCTTGTCGCGATTACGCTCGTTAGACGGGTTGATTTTGCTAAAGCCGATTCAAATGAATGGTATTTCAAATGATGAAGATGTAATGCAATATGCTGAAAATAAAGCAGATGAACAAACCATTTCCACAGTATTACAGCAAAGAACTAAACAGTTTATTCATCAGTATATCAAAAACAGTTTTGATTGGGTTAATTTGGCTCAGGAATGGCGAAATCACCGCTTTAGTTATCAAGAAAATGCAGAAAAATCAGAGAAAACAAAGCATCAAAAATGGGCAGAAACGCAAGAGGAAGTTTTTAATGAATTGGTAGAACCTGCCAAAAAATTTAGAATACAATTAGACCGCTTGTTTTTAGCAGAAACCGTTTCCTATCCGTTCATAGAAGAACGTTTGGCTGCTGCTTATACTTATTTTTATCCGAAATTAGACCAACTTTTATTTGATTTATTATTAAAAATGGAGGAAATAAAACGGTTAAAACGGGTCAAAGAATACTATCAAGAACTCTATGAGTTAGATGAAAAACTAACCTTAACCATCTTGCGACTTTTGAAGGCTGTTAAACTTTTAAAAACGATGATGAACGGTGATGAAATTAATAAAGAAAACCTTTCATCAGACAAAATTCGATTGTATAAACCAGAAAAACTAGCGGAAGTTCAAGCTCATTTTAAAACGCTTAATCAAGATTTAATCGAAGAGGAAGTGACTCATTTTTATGATTATGTGCCGCAAAAGAAAAAACCAAAAACAGATAAGAAATCTACGTTGCAAGAAACCTTTGAATTATGGCAACAACAAAAATCGATTACCGAAATTGCTAAAATCAGGTTGTTAACGCCACAAACTATTTATGGCCATTTGGGCAAATTGATTCAAGCAGGAACGATTACAATTCAAGAGGTTATGCCAAGAGATACGATTGAACAACTTACCGAAGTTTTTTATGGCTATAAAGAAGAAAGCTTAAATAATTTGAAAGAACAAGTAGGCGACAAATTCACGTGGGACGAATTGCGATTGTTTAAAGCGAGTTTGAATTAGCATTAGTTCAACCAATAAACTGCTAAAACGGCAGGAATAAAGTAAATTACAATCGTTCGAGCGCCGTCATAATCTTTTGCTAAACGTTGTCCAAATAGCAAGAGAGCCAGCGTAATGCAACTTAAAACAGCAGCATAAAAACCATAAATGCGGTCGCCATTATACAACAATTGAACCATTCCAGCAATGGCTAAAATTCCTGTGACTAATTCTAAAATTAAAATAGTTACCAAAGCCAATGGAACAGTGTTTTTTAAAATTGTCTTCGAAAAATGACCAGTTAACCAACTTACATTGTCTTTCCAGTAAAATAACTTATCGTAGCTAGATTGCAAAAAAGTAATCGCTAACAGGAGTAAGATTAATAAAGAAGCTGGATTATTCATGGGCTTATTTTTTATGAATTAAACGAGTAAGTTTGATAGATAAATCGGTTAAGATTATTTTGGCATTACCGTTGCGTTCAATGTGATAAATCGCATCATTCAATTCTTTATAAATCGCTAAAATATTATTTCCGTTTACAAAAGGAGCAAAATTTTCTAGTTTAAATTTCTCCACTTTTGGTTCTAAATAAACCAATTCTGTAGCTTGATAATTTAACAATAAAGCTTGCCGAAACATTTCTAAACAATAAGACAAGAATTTCTTCTGCGTTTCTCGACCAATTTTGGCAATTTCTTCACTCCATTCAATCAATTCATGAATAGCAGCCGCATTTCCTTTTGCTTTAAATGCAGCACGGACCCAAATAACAAACCATTGTTCAAACGGTAATTCTTCATCGGTATCACTTAATAGTTTTAGCGCTTTATTATAATTTCCTTGAGCTTGATGGGCAACTTTCAACGCTTCTTTTGGCTCTAGTTGTTTGCGGTCTACCAAGGCATCTGCAATAAGTTTTTCGGGTAAACCGTTAAAATCTAATAGCTGACATCGCGAACGAATGGTTTGAATTAAATCTTCTTCATGTTCAGTAATCAAGATAAAAACAGTTCGATCAGTTGGTTCTTCTAAAATTTTTAGTAGTTTGTTAGAGGCTTCAATATTCAACTTATCGGCCATCCATATTATCATCACTTTATAACCACCTTCATAAGATTTCAAAGCAAATAGCCGAATAATTTCTTGAGCATCGTCAACTCTAATTTCGCCCTGTTTATTTTTAACATCTAAGATTTTATACCAATCAAATAAACCACCGTAATAATTTTTATTTAAAAATTCTCGCCATTCCTTTCCAAAATCGGTACTTTTTGGTTTGCTTTTTACTTCGTCTGTGGTAACTGTTGGAAAAATAAAATGTAAATCCGGATGTCCAAAATGACTAAATTTTAAGTTGCACGCTTCGTTTCCTCCGGAATTATCTGTTCCCGTATTGGTACACAACAAATATTGTGCATAAGCAATTGCCATCGGTAAAGTACCTGATCCTTCGGGGCCTACAAAAAGTTGTGCATGCGGAATTCTACCCAACTGGATACTTTGAATCAAATGGTTTTTGAGATGTTCTTGCCCGATGATATCTGAAAACTGCATAGAGCAAATATAAACTATTTTTAACCTAAAAAAAGAGCGTGAATTAATAGTTTCTGTTTCACATTCTTCACAAATAAGCATTTTCTATTCCAACTAAATAAAAACACATCATTTTCTTACTTAAAACCTTAAAATTAATTTTTTCTCAATCCGCTTTCTTACCTTTGCAATGTGAATGAATAAACTCACAGCTTTATATCATTCAAAATGAGTACGTATATGGATCTAATCAGATATAAAAACGCACTTTTATTTATTTTATTTATCTTCTCCGCCTGGAGTCATGCACAGCTAGTTACCCCATTTAAAGAACGTTATAAAGCAAATGTAAAAGGCGACATGACTATTATTGCTAATTCTATCCTTAATAGAATTGACCGAGAAAATTCCACAAACATGCCGTTTAACGACACGTCGTTTGAAACACCTTCAAATGACGAAATGGATATGGAATATATTGATATTGATGATGTGGAAGAAACTTTTTCATCCAGTAGCGCGGCTCTTTTTCTAAAAAAAGAAGAAACAAAAAAAATTGTTTATGCGGGCTTATATTGGTCGGCTACCTATAAATTTGAAAGTGGTTACAAAAAAGGTGAAGACAAATTTGTGGCTTTTGACAGTGAAAGACTAACGTTTGACGAAATTCTTGTAAAATTTCCTTCAAAAAATGAATACCAACGCATTAAAGGCGAAATTATTTTTGACGGAATTAAAGATAAAAACTTTAAAGAAGTGGCTCCTTATGCCGTTTATGCAGACATCACTGAATTTGTTAAAGAATTACAAAATCCGTTTGGATTTTATACGGTTGCCAATGTAAAAGCAACGCAAGGAACGTTAATTGGTGGATCAGCTGCGGGTTGGACTATTCTTTTTGTCTATGAAGATCGTTCCATGTCTGAAAAACAGATCATATCGTATGATGGATTTGGAGGAGCGTCTAGCAATAGTATTGATATTTCATTTCAAAATTTCGAAACCAAAGCAGAAGGCGATGTGGTCGTTAAATTGACTTGTTCTGCGTTGGAAGGTGATTTAAATGTGGATGGCGATTTGTTGATGTTTAGTTCTTCTACCAATACAAGTCTTTCCAATATTAAAACGATGACCAGAAAATACAGTAATTTCTTTGATAGCACCATCACCGTTGAAGACGAAGATTTTAGATATCGCATTCCAGATTGCAAAAACACGCTCGGTTATGATGCCTTTTTAACCACATTGTATAATCCCCGAAATTCTAAAATTGGAAATAAAGCAACCAGCGCTCGTATCCGATTTAAGTCTTCTGGCGATGTTTTTTATCTGTTTCATTGTGCGTTAAATATTGAGGTAAAACCTTCTGCCCGTCAGTTTGAGCAACCCGAAGACACCACTAAGTTAGTATATGAAGACAAAAAGTTTAAACGGATTGATAAAAAAACAAATAAAGAAATTATCGCCAAAGCGGAAGAAGAACCTTTAGCTGTAATTACAGAAATCAAAGAAGTTCAAAAAACAATTGAAAAACCGTTAGCAACAATTGTAAAAGCAGAAAAACCAACGACTCTACCAAAGGAAGCTGACGTTGCCGTAAAAGAAAGTAAACCAGCAAAAAAAGTAAAGGAAAACAAAGTCGCTGTAACAGCTTTAGAACCTAAGAAGGAAATACATAAACCGAAACCTTCCGTAGAATCGTATGCAGAAACAGTTCAAATATTAAATAATATTGATGTGCCAAAAGGCTATTATTTGGTGGCAAATGTGTTTAATGAACGGGTAAATGCTGCAAAATTCATGATGCGTTTACGCGATGAAGGACTCAATCCAAATTATTTCACGAATCCCGAAAATAATTTTATGTATGTTTATTTGGATTTCGTCAATAACCGAAAAGCAGCTGATGCTTTACAACAAAACAAATTAAACAATTCGTATACAGAAGAATTATGGATTTTAATTGTCAATATCGAAAAATAATCAAAACCTGATTCTATCAAATTTTAGCAATTTATAATCGGTTATGTTTGTAAAAATTTAAAAACAACTACTTAAAAAAAATAAAATATGAAAACCCTTTCTGATTTTAACTTTAAAGATAAAAAAGCCCTAATCCGCGTCGATTTTAATGTGCCCTTAGATGAAAATTTTATGGTTACGGACGCTAATCGAATTGAGGCAGCAAAACCAACAATAGATAAAATTTTAGCAGATGGCGGAAGCGTAATTTTAATGTCGCATTTAGGCAGACCAAAAGGAAAAGAAGAAAAATATTCTTTAAATCATATTGTTGCTAAAGTAAAAGAAGTTTTAGGCGTTCCAGTTCAATTTGCTACAGATTGCATTGGCGATGTGGCTGAAAATGCAGCCAAAAACCTTAAACCGGGCGAAGTATTGTTGTTAGAAAACCTTCGTTTTTATAAAGATGAAGAAGCTGGGGATATTGATTTTGCTAAAAAATTAGCTTCTTTAGGCGATATTTATGTAAATGATGCTTTTGGAACGGCTCACCGGGCTCATGCTTCTACCACTATAATTGCTCAGTTTTTTCCAAATCAAAAATGTTTCGGTTTGCTTTTAGCGAAAGAAATTGATAGTTTAAATCGTGTTTTAAGTAACAGCGTAAAACCTGTAACCGCGGTTTTAGGCGGTTCAAAAGTTTCTTCAAAAATCACCGTAATCGAAAATATTTTAGACAAAGTAGACCACTTGATTATTGGCGGCGGAATGACTTTTACGTTTATTAAAGCGTTGGGTGGATCTATTGGAGATTCAATTTGTGAAGATGATAAATTGCAGTTAGCCTTAGATATTTTGCATTTAGCGAAAGAAAAAAATGTGCAAGTGCATATTCCAATGGATGTCGTGTCGGCCGATGCTTTTTCTAACGATGCTCATACAAAAATTGTAGATGTTCGTGAAATTCCTGACGGATGGCAAGGGTTGGACGCGGGACCAAAATCACTTGAAAACTTCAAAGAAGTCATCATGAATTCTAAAACCATTTTATGGAATGGACCACTTGGTGTTTTTGAAATGCCAAATTTTGCTCACGGAACAATCGCTTTAGGCGAATATATTGCAGAGGCAACAGCCAACGGAGCTTTTTCATTAGTGGGAGGCGGCGACTCGGTTGCGGCAGTGAAACAATTCGGTTTAGAAGATAAGATGAGCTATGTTTCTACTGGTGGTGGAGCGATGTTGGAAATGTTAGAAGGGAAAACCTTACCCGGAATTGCGGCCATTTTAGATTAAGTTACTTTTAACAATAAATAAGCAACATTTATCGTTGTATATAATTATGTTTGCATGAGCAGATAAATACTTGATAAATAAAAGCTTACCCAAAACGATGAATTTACGAAATACCACATTCGCCACGATACTCATTTTTTCTTCCTTGACCTATGGGCAAGAAAGTACGATAGTCAGCATAAAAGAAACGGCTGGCGTTCCACTTTCTTACTTGGATTCGCTCAAACAGACCTTTGTGAAACACGAAATTGCAAGTTGTGTTGACGAACGTTGGATGAATGAATTGAGCAATCAAGACTTGTATAATGAAATGATTGCCGATATTGAGAATCTTAATCTGGATACAAAAGTGGATTATGATATTTCAACTGAATTATTAAAAGAACGATTGAAAATGCTTGATGATAAATCGGCTTTTCATATTGAATATAATCCAGGTTTAGAAAATATTATCAAACATTATTTAAAAAATAGAAGTAGAGCTTATGAACGTTTGATGGCTTTATCACAATACTATTTTCCAGTCTTCGAAGAATCATTGGCTAAATATAATGTTCCGCTTGAAATTAAATACTTAGCGGTTGTTGAATCTGCTTTGAATCCACTGGCTGTTTCTAAAATGGGAGCAACTGGTTTATGGCAGTTTATGTATGCCACCGGAAAACAGTACAATTTAGATATTACAACCTATACCGATGAACGAAGCGATATGCTTAAAGCAACCGAAGCCGCTTGTAAATATATGGTGAACATGTATGCGATTTTTGGCGATTGGGATTTGGTTTTAGCATCGTATAATGCGGGACCAGGAAACGTTTCTAAAGCCATTCGTCGTTCAGGCGGAAAACAAAATTATTGGAATATTCGCCCGTTTTTGCCAAAAGAGACACAAGGCTATGTTCCTGCTTTCATCGCCACGATGTATGTTTTTGAATTTCATAAAGAACATGGAATTAAACCGAATAAAGCCATTATCAATCATTTTGAAACAGACACTATTATGGTGAAAAGCAAAATGACGTTTAAACAATTAGCTGATTTATTGAGTATTTCGGAAGACCAAATTCGGTTTTTAAATACGCAATATAAGAGGGATTTTGTGCCTTATCAAGCTAATAAAAATCATTATTTGCGTTTGCCTTTAGATAAAGTAGCCATTTTTACTTCAAATGAAAGTAAAATGTATGCGTATGTATCACGTGAATTTGACAAAAGAGAAAGACCATATGCCGCTTCAGACGATTCTGATTCAGAATCGTCTGGAATTGTGTCAAAAACCAAGCACCATAAAGTAAAAAGAGGAGAATCGTTGGGACTTATTTCAAATAAATACGGCGTTTCTGTAGCAGGAATTAAAAAATGGAATGGGCTGCGTTCTAACACCATTACGACTGGAAAAAGCTTAAAAATCATCACAGAAGAACGTGTTGTAGTTACTCCTAAAAAAGTTAAACCACCAATTTCAAAAATTGCTTTAGCTACAGCCGATACAACCAATTCTAAAACAGTAAAAACAAAAGAGACGGCGAAATCACATTTGGTTGTAAAAGGCGATAATCTTTCGCAAATTGCTCAGAAATATGACATTTCAAAGGAAGACCTTAAAGAATGGAATAACTTAGAAGACGATAACATCAAATTAGGGACAAGCTTAGTCGTAGCGGCTCTTTCTTCAGACCGTTTTGAAGATTACATTGTGCAAAGCGGTGACTACCTAAGCACCATTGCTAAAAAATATAACGTTACTTTAGAAGAGTTAAAGAATTGGAACAATTTGGAAGACAATTCTATTTTGACTGGAAGTACGTTGAAAATTTTGCAACTGGAAAAAGATAAGACCGTTGTAGAAGTGAAAGCTTCAACAGCTGAAAAGCATACCACTTACAAGAAAGAAAATACGTACATTGTTAAAAAAGGGGATTCGTTATATAGTATTTCTCAAAAAATTAAAGGCGTTACCGTGTCTGATTTAAAAAAATGGAACGGTATTAGCGGTGGTAATATACAACCAGGAATGAAATTGAAAATTAGTGGATAATTTTTAATGTTTCTATTTAATTGTTTATCATGAAAAAACTATTTTCTCTTTTTTTAGTGACGCTTTTTTTTATCTCTTGTAAAGAAGAAAGTACTGGTACAGCTTATAAAGAATCATCGGGAAAAATCAACCATCTTTCGGTTATTATCGATACCCAACTATGGAATGGCGAGGTGGGCGACAGCATCCGAAATAAATTTGCCGCTCCCGTTGACGGATTACCTCAAGAAGAACCGTTGTTTACCATTAAACAATATGCTCCCAATTTATTTGAAGGTTTTATGACCAATAGCCGAAATATTTTGGTGGTTTTAAAAAACGAGGATAATGGTTACGAATTAAGAAAAGATGAATTTGCAAGACCGCAAAATGTGGCTCATATTTCGGCTTCGACTATTGCAGAAATTTTGAAATTGTTAGAACAACATTCAGATGAAATCATAGCAAAATATAAACAAACCGATATTGCTGAGAATCAAAGGAGAATCAACAAATCGTTGTTAAATGATTCCAAAATTGAAAAAACGTTCAAAGCGAGTTTAAAATTACCAACGGCTTACAGCTATATCATTGAAGAAAATAATTTCTTTTGGATTCGGAAAGAACTTACCTCTGGAAATTCGAGTATTTTGTTGTATGAAGTGCCAATTGGCACGATTGAAAACGAATCGAATACGATGTCAAACATCATTCGCATGCGGGATTCAATTGGCCAAAAGCACATTCAAGGAACGTTGCCCAATACATTTATGATTACCGAAGCGGCGTATTCTCCTTATTTTTCGACTATAACTTTCAACGGCAAAAAAACCTATGAAACCAAAGGAACATGGGAATTGAAAAACGACTTCATGGCGGGACCGTTTATCAATTATGCCATTAAAGACGAAAAAAACAACCGTTTTTTAGTGATTGAAGGTTTTTGTTATAATCCGTCTCAATCAAAAAGAGATTTAATGCACGAATTAGAGTCGATTATTAAATCGATAAAATTGTTATAAAAACGAGAGGAAGTGCAGACTTCCTTTTTTTATGGAAATAAAATTCAAAATTAAGCGATTTAACGAGCTTTCGTTAGCTGAGTTATATGATTTACTAAAATTGCGTAGCGAAGTCTTTGTCGTGGAGCAAAACTGTGTTTATTTAGATGTAGATGGAAAAGATGAAAAAGCCCTTCATTTATTAGGAACATTTGGCGATGAACTCGTGGCTTATGTCCGTATTTTTAAACCTGGTGATTATTTTGAACAAGCTTCTATCGGAAGAGTATTGATAAAACAAATTTATCGCGACCGAAAATGGGGTTATGATTTAATGCACGAAGCGATCAGTGTTACCAAATCGGAGTTAAACCAAACCAACATCACTATATCTGCTCAATGTTATTTACAAAAATTTTATGAAAATGTGGGTTTTGTCCAAACTAGCGAAATGTATTTAGAAGATGATATTCCGCATATTGAAATGAAAAGGGTTTAATACTAATTTTTATGTTTAGAGCCGGTCTTAATCGATGTTCCATCTGGAGTAGGAGCTCCATTGAATTTATCGGCTTAATTTTTTCTATACGTTGTTGAATTTTTATCACCATTTTTCAAAATAATTCCCATTTCAACCGCTTTTTTTAAATCTCTACTGGCTGTTGCTGCTGATAAATCTTTATAATAATTTAAATAATCTTTTCGAGTAAATTCCTGAATAAAATCTTCAACAAAAACC
>Ga0105051_10007559_pt1 | contig 11286 bp, 8 predicted proteins | sample FRY02_FD_78383 | JGI IMG/M metagenome (GOLD analysis project Ga0105051, IMG submission 78383) | Freshwater microbial communities from Lake Fryxell liftoff mats and glacier meltwater in Antarctica - FRY-02 (megahit assembly) | ecosystem: Environmental > Aquatic > Freshwater > Ice > Glacier...
CACCTATATGGCGTCAAATGAATTTGAACTTTTCAGGTCAAAAAATAAAAGAGCGTTCTGCTAATTTAGATTAATTTTTTGTTAATCTTAAAATGGTTTGGATAGTTTATCAGAAATGTCATAGGTTCTGATACATCTAGCTGGAGGAAAACTAAAAATCTATCTTTACTAAAAAAGAGATGTTTAAAGACCATTGTTTGCAAAAGGCTATTATATTTCAAGCAATCTATTTTAAACTTAGGCTTAGTATTAGCTAAAGACTAGAAGTGACAGAACCACATATAGCTCCTTGCTTAAAAAGCTTAGTATTAAATACCAAACAGTTAAAACAAATCAACTACTTATATTTTAATCGAACTCAGGTTGATAGGTAACTAACTACAAACCTCAATAAATAATAGAATCGGTTGCTATTGTTGGTAATTCATAACCCCCATAATCAAAAAATATTTTCCCTTCCTTTGGTCTGTCAATATTATCTGGGTTTTTAATACGTGTGTTGAATAGATAGACTATCTGCAATTTTTTGAAACTTTTTAAACTGGCGAGATGGACTTCCTCGAAATTAGTCCCCATAAGATTCAGGTTCTTTAGATACTCTAGTTTTTCCAATGTTTCAATGTTTTTACCTGTTACACTGGTATTGCCCATTTTCAATACCGTAAGGTGGGGCAAAGTGCTTAATTTTTCAAAAATGGCATCAGTAATTTTGGTTGCACCTAGATCAAGGTAAACAATCTGATTTTTAACGGCAGAAAGTAGGTCAAAATCGCCTTCCGAAAAAGATGGTTTGTTGATACAGGATATCCTCACAAAATTACTCTCTTCGCTGACCCGTTCTATGTGAAACCCCTTTTTCTTAATAGTAGAAATAGTATCAGCTGCAATTTCTGCAACCTCAACATCAGGGTAGGTATCGTCCTTTTCCTTCGGGAAAAACATGTAAAATAATTCCTTTTTTAAGCCCAATTCACCAATACTCTTATCGAATGAATTCATATTGGCTATCCATGTTTTTATAATTTCTATTTCCTCTATTGAAGGCTGGGTCTTATCTTTTGGGGGCATGTGGTCTTCATGTTCTAATGGCAAAACTAATCTTGCGTAGAGGGCGCTGTTTTTAGGATCGTTCGGCTCTATCACGGCTCCGTCTTCACCCCCTTTAAGAATGCCATTTTCCTCCTCTAATTGCAATTTCCCTTTTTCTTTTTTGGAATTGTGACAGCTTATACATTTAGTGTTTAGGATAGGTTGAACCAAATCTGTATAGAGAACAGCTTCTTCCCAATTATCTTCGTCCAGGGTAGGCATTTCGTATATTTTAGGGCCAACACCCAACATAGTTTTTATGCTGTTTGGCAGCGGTTCCAAAAGGTAATCGGAACCACGCGTGATATTTCCGCCAAGATGCCCGGTAAATGATATTAAAAAAAATAGGGAGAAGGAAAATAGCAGTACTGGTATTCGCTTTAAGAAGTTAATTTTTGAAGGTATTACCAATCGTAAATACATCAAAAAAGAAAAGATTGCTGTAGTAATTCCCAGCCATAAATGATACTTTACCGTGTCAAAGGTGTATCCCTCGCCTTGGTATAGCAAGTAACCAGTAATGCATGCTATGGTGGCGAAAATAAATCCCCATTGAAATAGGATACCAATTATTTTGGTCCATTCATTGTTCTTTCTATCATACCATTGCAAAAGTAATCCTGCAACAATGAATCCTATCGGCAAATGCACTACAACGGGGTGTAAACGCCCTATTAATTGTTGAATAACTTCCATTGATTAACTATTATAGAGGCCAGTAGTTAGCTCTATATTTATTCTTTTTGATGTATTTTTTCATTGTTGACCACTTTTTCGGAGCTACAGATATTGTTCACAAAGATATATTGAAGGGACCTTGCGGAGAAATCCTTGCAATCTATGACGTTCTTGAACCGATCCGAGAACTCTAAAAGATTTCAACCCTTGAAAACATCCATATAATCCTTATATTTATTGGCTTTAAAAATATGAATTTATCTACTGACCTCTAAACTATTAATTTAATTTTAGACGCTCTTTTAAAGTCTTCATCATAAAAACATTGGCCTCCCACTGATCGGAAACCGGGACTCGAGTGTAGGGCAGCGTTTGCATATAGTCTGCGGGACCAAATTCCGTGGTCACTGTGAAAACGCCATTGTGTTCATTCCAGCCTTTCCGGATTACCTCTTCCCAGATGCCTAAATGTCTTTCTAAAGCATTGGCCCATTCAGGGGCCTTGGGGTCGTTAACTTGGGGGCCCTCGGCATAACCAACTCGGGCATGTATGTGGTGCGATTTTTTAATGACCTCCCCTAATAACCCTTCCTTGCCCTGTAGAAGTGATTCGTGGACCACCATCCAATGGCTGATGTCCAAGGTGAGTTTAAGATCAGGAATAAGGGAAAGATATGAATTAGTATCAGCTAAGTTAAAGCTAAAACGGCCTCGATGTGTTTCGTGATAAACTGGAATGTTGTGTTTGGCACTTATAGTGTTGGCTGCATCAATAAAAGCCTTATTTTCTTCTATTGTAAAAAAATCGCTGCCTGTCTGACTATTTATCAATACTGGTTTCCAAAGCATTAAGGCCTCCAGACCATTTTTGTATTGTTCCAAACTTTCCTTAAATGGCATTCCCTTATTGGTGCTATGAAGAAGATTTAGCAATAAGTTATTTTTTTTTAAGGCGGTCTTTAAGGATTCCTGTTTATCGGAACCAGAGGGCAACCATATTTCCACTCCATCGTAGCCCGATGTTTTTGTGCGTTCACAAAAGGCATTTAAAGACAATTGGTTTCCCCAATCCGTTTGAAAAAACAAGACCTTTTCTTGGCCATAGGAAAATAATAAAGATCCAAAAAGAATGATAAATAATCGCATAGTATTTATTGGTTTTTTTTAGGCAAGTATCTCATGTATTACATGACCCTCTACATCTGTTAGACGGAAGGGTCTTCCTTGAAAATTAAAAGTAAATTGTTCGTGATTAAATCCCAGTAAGTGCATCATGGTAGCATGCACATCGTGGACCGAAACCTGGCCCTCTAATGCCGAAAATCCTATTTCATCGGTTAGGCCCCAACTGGCACCTTTTTTTATTCCTCCTCCGGCCATCCACATGGTAAAGGCATCCCCGTGATGATCTCTTCCTTTATAAGCCATTTCCTGTCCTTCCCTGTTTTCCTGCATAGGGGTCCTGCCAAACTCGCCACCCCATACAACTAAGGTCTCCTCCAATAACCCTCTTTGTTTTAGGTCTAGGAGTAGGGCGGACATAGGTCTGTCTATTTCTGTGCATTTATTTCTCAACCCTAGATCAATGGCATTTGCATGGCTGTCTCCATGGCTATCCCAACCCCAATCGAATAATTGCACAAAACGCACCCCGTCCTCAACGAGCTTTCTAGCCAAAAGACAATTGTTGGCAAAAGATTCTTTTCCTGGTTGCACGCCGTACATTTCCTTGATGTGCTCGGGTTCATCATTGATATTCATGACTTTGGGGACAGCAGTTTGCATTCTGTAGGCCATTTCGTACTGATTTATCCTGGCCAAAATTTCCGGATCTGAATATTGGTTGAATTCTTCTTTGTTAATGCTATTTATGGCATCGATGGTACTTTTCTTAAGATTTCTGGTAATGCCTTTGGGATCCTCTATATAAAGCACTGGATTTCCTTTGGATCTACATTGAACCCCTTGGTATACCGACGGCAAAAAACCGCTTCCCCAAACACTCTTTCCAGCATCTGGTGTTTTACCGCCAGATGTAAGTACTACAAAACCCGGTAAATTCTGATTTTCGGAACCCAATCCATATGTAACCCAAGACCCTATACTTGGTCTGCCCAACCTAGGGCTTCCCGTGTGCATAAACAATTGCGCCGGCCCATGATTGAATTGATCCGTATTTACCGCTTTTAGGAATGCTACTTCATCGACTACCTTGGAAAAGTGGGGTAAGAAATTGGAGACCCAATTCCCTGATTCACCATGTTGCTTGAATTCCGCTTGGGGGCCCAAAAGTTTTGGAACTCCTCGGATAAAGGCAAATTTTTTACCTTCCAACAGCGATTGCGGGGTAACTTGTCCATCAAGTTTTTGAAGGGTAGGCTTATAATCGAACATCTCGAGTTGGGATGGTGCTCCGGCCATATGCAGGTATATCACTGACTTTACCTTCGCCGGAAAAGGAGGGGCCAAAGAGGCCAGTGGGTTGATATCCCTTTCTGTAAGAGTAATTTTTCCATTCTCCTGTTTACTACCAAAAGAATTACAGGACATAAAAAATGATCCCAAAGCCAATCCGCCCATCCCGGTGACGCAATTTTTTATAAAATGTCGACGGGTCTTTGCCTGTAACTCTCTTTCTATCTTTTCTTTTATTAATCGGTCTAAACTGTTCATAACTATGATTTTGTTAAAAACTCATCCAAGTTCATTATGGCATTGGCCACTACGGTCAATGCCGCTAAATTGGCACTTACATCTGTTTCATAGGGAATGAGTTCTTTAATGTTTTTCGGTTTCTCCGTAAATTCGGAAAGAGAACTTTTGTGCAATTTTTTTAAAAATGTTAGTTTTTTCTCACTAATGTCAGCAAAAACAGCTTTCTTATAACCATGTCGTATGCTTATTTCAATATCAGTGCTCTGGCCCATAAATTTGGTCAAATGATAGGCAGTTTCCATATAAACGGGGTCGTTTAGTGTAACTAAAGCTTGTAATGGGGTATTTGTTACCGTTCTACGTACCGTTGACACCTCCCTGCTTCCCGCATCAAAAGTCATAAATGTGGGATAGGGGCTAGTTCTTTTTAAATAAGTATAAATCGCCTTTCTATATTTGTCTTCTCCCTTGCTTTCTACCCAATTATCGCCATTGTATACGGATTGCCAAATACCCTCCGGTTGGGGCGGCATTACGCTGGGTCCGTACATTTTAGTGCTCAGTAGTCCGGAAACGGCAAGGGCCTGATCCCGTATTTGTTCGGCACTTAACCGTATTCTAGGTCCGCGGGCATATAACCTATTCTCGGGATCCAAATTATATAATGTGGCGTTGTTCTTGGAACTTTGCCTATATGTTCCGGACATCACAATATCCTTTACCAAGGCTTTTATACTCCAATTATGCTCGTTCATAAACCTTAAGGCCAACCAGTCAAATAGTTCGGGGTGAGAAGGAGGGTCGGACTGTGAGCCCATATCCTCCAAGGAGGCTACTATGCCCCGCCCATAGATCTGATGCCAAACCTTATTTACTAGGGTACGGGCCGTTAACGGATTCTCCTTGCTGACCATCCACTTGGAGAACCCCAACCTATTTTTAGGCCACGCATCATTCCAAGCATTCAAGCTTTGTGGAGTTGCCGGTTGAACGGTGTCGGTTTTCATAAGCCAGTTGCCCCTTTCAAAAACTTGTGTAACCCTATTTCTATAATCAGGGTTTTCGACCATTATAGGCAGGGAAGGGGTATCGGCATTTAATAATTTTAATAGGGAATCGTCAATGGCCCTATATTCCTCTTTAGGAGCTTCTGGCATATCCGGAAGAAACGAAAACCATGTAAAATATCCTAAGGCAGATTTTGGTGAGACATTATTATTTTCAGCTTCGATATAAAGGTTTAGTTTTTCGTCAATTTTTTTAAATGGAATCTTTCTTACTATGGTACCAGGTGTTCTGTTGATGACAAACTTGGATAGAATTTCGCCTTCAGCATTGTCCTTTCTTATCGTCATAGTGGTTCCGTCTACTCCGGAAGAATATTTTAAATACATATACCCACCACCTTGGGTATATACATTATTTAGAAAGCAGTAGCCATCATCCCTTAAGGAAAGACGACCTTCCACATTGCCATTTTTGAATTTTTTAATTAAATGTGAATGATATATTGGCTCGGTGTAAGTGAGAAAGTTTTTATATTTCTCAGCGATTTTTGGACTGCCTTGTTTGGCAATCCAATCCACTATCTTTTTAATTTCCTTTTGTTGTTCTGGAGTGTAAAATTTGAGATTCGGTTCGTCCTGGGATGTATCCTCATCTCGAGAATTGTTAAAGAACGCCATGAGGTTGTAATACTCTTTGTTTTTAAAAGGGTCATAAGTGTGGCTATGGCATTGCACGCAACCAATAGTGGTGCTCTGCCAAACTTCAAAAGTGGTATTTACCCTATCTACTACCGCAGCTACCCTAAATTCCTCATCGTCCGTTCCACCTTCACCGTTATTCATGGTGTTTCTGTGGAAAGCCGTTGCAATGAGTTGGTCTACGGATGGATTGGGTAAAAGATCACCGGCTAATTGCTCAACAGTAAATTGGTCATAAGGCATATCCTTATTGAATGCCCTTATTACCCAATCCCGATATTCCCACATAGACCTTCCCATATCACTTTCATAACCTTTGGTGTCCGCATAGCGGGCCTGATCTAGCCACCAGCTGGCCCACTTTTCACCATATCCATTCTGGGATAATAGTTCGTCCACCATACTTTCATAGGTAATTTTACCCATTGTATAATTGTTAAACAAGGAATTGTCAGGTGGTAGGCCCGTAATATCCATGGCAAGCCTTCTAGCTATTATATTGGGCTCCGCAGCTGGACTTGGTTCCAAGTCGTTATTTCCCAAGGTCCTTAAAATAAAATGGTCAATATCATTTTTAATAAAACCTTCTGAATCACCCGAGGAAATTCCCGCTGACTGTGTTGCTTCAGGGATTTCCACTTTTTCTGGTAAGGTATAGGCCCAATGCTTGCCCCATTTGGCGCCCTGATCTACCCACTTGGTCAATAATTCTATTTCCTCATTTGAAAGTTTAGATTTCTTGTAGGGCATTCTCAATTCAGGATCAACTTCTTTTAATCGCTGTATGAATGGGCTTTTTGCAGCATTACCTGGTATAATTGCAGGAACCCCAGATTCGTTATTGGCGAAGGCTTCCTCTTGGAACAAAAGACTGAATCCGCCATTTTTTTTAACTCCACCGTGACAAGTAATACAGTTTTTGTTCAGAATTGGTTTTATATCTGAACTAAAATCTATCATATCAGAGGGTTTAAGAATATTCCATAATACTACAACAATCACGCACATTATGGCAATGGACAGTACTGTTACTTTTTTTTTGGCCACTCTTTTAAATTTTATTCATTAAGGTAATGACATTTATTTTCTTACAGGCAAAGTGGTTGGGTCTTTCGCAAAGGTCTATAAATATTTATATTTATAGACCTTTGCAGCATAATTGGAAAATGCAAATGTTTGAATATCAGTGTGCTTATTTTTTAATTAAATTTATGACAAATATTGAGATAAATGATTTGTAAATTAAACTTATAGGATTTAATAACTAGTTTTTGTTTATAATTCTGACTAATTTTATTTTTTAAGTCTAAATTAGCTATGAAATTCGTTTACAGAACATCTCGGTTATATATGATCCTAAGGATAGGACTCCAAAAAGAAAAGTGATTCTATTTTACCCATGATGTGCTGCGTAGAATACAACACATCCAAAAGTTTTAGGTTTTAACATCTAACTACACAATTATCACACAAATAAGATGTTAAAAAATAAACCCTTGAAAATTAAATGATTAGCAAGGATTCTTGCACACTCTATTTAGGTATCTTCGAACTAAGTGTTGGACCTTTTGGAAGAGATTCAGGTTTTAATTGATTTTTAGGGAAACCTAAATAAGACTAAACCTTAGTTTAAAATAGACCGCTTGTAATATGATTGCCTTTTGCAAACAATGACCTTTAAACATCTCTTTTTTAGTAAAGATAGATTTGCTTTCCTACAAACTAGGTGCGACAGAACCAACAGCATACCATTTGCATCTAAAAATTTGTATGTTTCATTTTAAAAAACAGCAACAAGTATATTATTAATAATATAAAACACAATTTATGAGCAATCTGAAAAGAAGGACTTTTATGAAAAATGTGGTCGTCGCAGGAGTTGGAGCTACTGTATTACCCATTAATTCATTAGCCGCCAATGAAGTTGAAGAGGAGGTTGTTATCAAATCAAAGCCTCCAGGGTTTTCGAAAAAAATTATTGTTGGGGGTGCGGGAATCGCTGGCCTATGCTGTGCGTATGAACTTATGAAAAACGGGCATGAAGTTGTTGTCTTGGAAGCATCTGGGAGACACGGAGGGCATGTGTATACCACAAGAGATGAGCTTTCCGATGGTCTATACGGGGATTTCGGTCAGGAGCATATTGTAAAAAAACCTAGCTATGAAAGATATTGGGAATACCTTAAGGAGTTCAACATTACAGCACTCCCTTATCCTAGACGCAAAAATCTTAAACGTGAAATAAATGGGAAATTCTACACAGAACAAATGCTTAAAGACCCTTCCATATTAAAAACCTTTGGGTTTAATAAAAGAGAAATAGAATACCTATCCAGTAATAGATGGGCGGAATTGAAATTGCTTTACACAAAACCATTCCTAGATGCCTTTAAAGATGAATATCAGCCTTTCGGTGTTGGATATGACGCTTTGGACAAAATTCCAATGTCCGACTTTTATAAAAAAGAGGGTGCATCTTCTGCTGCTCTAAAGTTCTTGGGAGGAAATAATTCCTCTGCTCTTTATGAACTATGGGTTGCCGCCATCTTAAAAATGAGGGGCGTTGCTACCGACCCTACAGAAGTTTTTCGTTTAAAAGGAGGAAACCAAATGTTGCCAAATGCCTTTGCAAAAAGATTGGGTCCTCGAGTATGGTTGGATTGCTCCATTACCGCAATAAATAACGGAGAAACAGGGGTAACTGTGACCTACAAACGGCAAAAAGAAGTGAAAGAAATTACAGCTGATTATTTTGTGAATTGCATTCCGCTTCCTACCCTCAAAAACATACCCATACAACCTGCATTGCCAGATAAAAATCAGTATATCAATGATAACATAACCTATGATTCGTACCAACGTTTTGTATTTCAGGCGAGTACCAAGTTTTGGGAAAAAGATGGTTATAAAGACATTAATATGAACTTGGAGCATTCTGATTTGTGGGCAGTTTGGCAATCTGCCGAAGAAGTAGACACTCACAGGGTAATTATTTTGGGAACGGGACCAGGTGGTGTATCCCCAAATAGGGCATTGGCCGCATTTCGAGAATCCTATCCCGGAAATGGCGATTCTATCGAGTTGGCTATTAGTCGGGACTGGACCAAACAAAAATATTCGCCAAATTGTGAAAGAACTGCCTTTCCTATTGGAGAGCTTCATAAATTTTGGCCCCATATCATAGAACCCCAGGGACGTATCTATTTTGCTGGAGCCTATGCAGATAATCTAAATTGGGGAACCGAAGCAGCTACGCGATCAGCTAACAGAGTGGCGCAAACTATTGATAAACTCTAACCTTTTAACAATATGACACGATTTTCTATTATGGGGGCCGCATTTTTTGCTATCTATTATTTTGCCTTAGGTTTTTCACAATTTCAAATGCAAGAAAATAGACCTCCAGTAGTTAAGATAGTTGCGCCAACGACGAATAGTACATTTAGCTGGAGTTCTATAATACCCTATGCCATCCATGTTTTGGATAATGAGGATGGGAATTCGGAATATGGTGAAATCAACCCAACCGAAGTTCTTTTGGTAGGAAAGTATTTGAAGAGTTCTTCAGAGATAAAATCCTATTTAACCAAAGAATCCAAAATAGATTATAGTTCGTTAGTCCAGATGAGTCGTTCAACATGCTTTAATTGCCATAGAGCTAAGGGAACGTTGATAGGTCCATCATTTGAACGCATTTCTGCCAAATACCGAAAGAATCCAAAAGCAATAGAAATCCTTGCTAAAAAAATAATTAACGGAAGTACTTCTATATGGAGTGATGAAATAATGCCTCCTCATCCAGAATTGAAAGTTGCTCAAGTCCAGAAAATGGCACATTGGATTTTGGAAAATAATTCCGATCCAGATAAGAATTATTTTACCGGAATTGAAGGAACGATCAACACGAAAGAGAAACCTGTATCAGCTAATGAAAAGAGTGTTCTTGTATTGACAGCTCGTTATACGGATCAGGGCATAAACAATCAACGACAAAATAGTAAAGAAGCCCAGAATACTCTCATAATAAAAAACAACTAATCAATATGGCTTCTACAGAACCCCTTTTTCTTAACTAAAGGTTATAAATTATGAAAAACCTTTTTCTATTATTTTCTGTTTTTTTTCTTTCTTGTTCTTCTAGTGAGACAGAGTTAGAAGAAACTAACAGTTCTAAGTACTGTAGCGCTTGGGGAGAAATTGAAGCATTCTCTGGCTCAAGTGATATGAGTACAAAAGCAGATTGGGATAAAAAAATATCTTTAGTCGAAAAATTAGTCTCTAGCCTTCCTAAAGAGTGGGAGCAAACGGGTCTTAGGTACTTGGCTATTGTGAAAGCTAGGGCTGAACTTTTAGGTCAATATAATTACATTTCTCCTCAAGAATTGCCTAGTGATGTTTTGAATGAGTTTATAGCAAACTACTACAGCGATCAAGTAGAATCTAATAAATTAATAGATTTTTTAAAGACAGCATGTTAAGGTTCTGTCGTATTCGTGAATTTTTGTCAATATTTACGATAAATTTAAAATGAAGTAGGAGTATAGTATTGATTATACACCTTGTTGCCACGCGTTTTTATTTCGTAATTATTTTAGGTTAAGACAAGTCTATCGTTATTTATTTTACTGAATAAAACAGTAAACGACTTTGTTTATTCATTGGTAATAAGAGAAGGTTTTTTTCTTTTATATAAGCAATATCGCCTACACTTTGTCCAACTTGAAGTACTTGTTCTGTATTGCCATAATAATCTATTAAATGAATCTTTCCACTATTCCAATCCGAAATAATCATGATATTTTTATCATATGGTCGAATACCGTCTAAATTGCCAATGATAGTAGATATAGAATCGATAGATTTTGTTTTCATATCTATTCTAGACACACGACCACCATCCGGTTGACTTCCCCAAGACGCAACATACATAATACTGTCTTGTATCAACAATCCATTAGGGTTGTCTAATGCTGTATCGGCTAGCCATAAGCTGAAATCACCTTCTTTATCAAGTTTATATATCTCTGAGGTTCTTGTGTCTGAAACAAAAACATTTCCTACATTATCAATAGCCACATCGTTTAAAAACTGAATTCCGTCAATGGTGTGTTTTTTAATTATTTTCCCTGTTGCTAAATCAGCCTCTACAAGTTCAGTG
>Ga0105051_10007573_pt1 | contig 11267 bp, 7 predicted proteins | sample FRY02_FD_78383 | JGI IMG/M metagenome (GOLD analysis project Ga0105051, IMG submission 78383) | Freshwater microbial communities from Lake Fryxell liftoff mats and glacier meltwater in Antarctica - FRY-02 (megahit assembly) | ecosystem: Environmental > Aquatic > Freshwater > Ice > Glacier...
CTTCTGGGAGGCCTTAAAGACCGCCCCAGAAAAGGCGCAGTGGGCACTCGACCGCATTATCGCGCTCTACCGTATCGAGCATGCCATCGCGGATCGGGAGGCGCTTGGCACCGAGGTCCACACACTCGCCCGCAGCACGAAAAGCCGCGCGATTGTCGAAGAACTCTCGCGTTGGGTCGACGAACAGCGGCCTATCACTAGGCCCAAAAGCCCATTGGGCAAGGCGCTGGGCTACTTTCATCGACAGCGAAAGACGCTCGAAGCCTTCTTAGCGGATCCGAAGGTGCCCCTCGACAACAACGTCGCCGAACGCGCGCTGCGGGTCGTCGCAATCGGCCGCAAGAACTTCCTCTTCGTGGGTCACGACGAGGGCGGCCGTAACTTGGCAATCCTTCAAACCATCTGCCACACCTGCGTCTTGCACGGGATCAACCCCTACGAGTACATCAAAGACGTCGCCGTACGGGTCCGAACCCACCCGAACGATCGCCTCGACGAGCTCCTGCCCGGGAACTGGCCAAAGCTACTCGCCGCGAGCTAGGCGCTGTCAAGTGGTGGCCGGGTGATCGGTTACCGTTGACCACCCTTCCGCACGGAGCCTGGAGGGGTGCTGTCAACGACGGCCTAGCTGTTCTGCATCAACCGAAGCACGCCGCTGAGCCCATGCCGGTCGATCCAGCCGCGCGCCACTTCTTGCACGAGCACTTCCTTGGCCGCGGCGATCTTGGCGTATAGGCCGTTTCGCCCGGCCCGGCTGTGGAACGTCAAGCCCACCCGGGCACCTCAATTTGCTCCGGCAGGTAGATCCACAGCGCGCCGCTCTCCATTTCGATGCGGCTCAGAGGACCATCGATGCTCTACCCGTCACGACCGTTGCTATTGCGAGCTTCTTGTGACGGTGCGCGATGCGAGCATCGACGACAGTGCGCGCCCTGGAACGCGTTAAAGATTGTGGATGCGTCCGGGTTCGGGAATGCGGACTCAGTACCAAAAAGTCTACACCGAACCTTCTTGTTCGGAGACGTTCGATAGTAGGTCGCAGGAGAAGCTGTGTGAAACTTGTTCTCCAAGAATTCAACGTGTTTGCACCAATCCAATCGCCTGAGTGCGAAGAAACGGTTCGCCTGGATTTCTTCAATTGCAACCGGAATCCGGTCCTCTGGGAGTCTGAGCGATTCACACAAACCTCGCGCGAGACCCGCCACCCCGTCTTCCGTCATCGCCGCCCATTTGGAATCCGGATCCATCGCATCTTCGAGGGCCTTCTGCTCTTGTAGCCGCAGATAGAAGGAGCGTCCGGACGCAATCTCGCTCGCCTCATCTGCGATGTTGGGCAGCCCATGCAGAGTCGCTTCACGGGCCAATCGAATAGCCTTTACCTTGGTCTCTGCCGCGTCGGCCCTGTCAAGAAGACGCAGGAGTAGCATACTGCTCAAGAGATATAACCCTGTTTCATTGAGCTTCTTCGAAAGCGAAATCAGGTCATGTAGCCTCGCAGCCGTACCCGACGCCCCCAGAAGCGCGTCAAACGAAAGCGTTGTCTTGAGTTCGTCGTTTGGCGCATGGGAGGCCGCATTGGAGAGAGAGACAAGCAGAACCGCGCGGCCAACTTCGCGTGTGTACAAGACACCACATCGCAGTGGTTGATGTCCGCTCTCGACGGCAAACTGGACGAGGGAGTCGATGGACTTCTCCCACTCGATAATTCGCCGTATCGACGCGTCTACAACCTCTTCCAACGAGCGGCCACCAAAGACATAGTTTTGAATCGGTTTACGTGTACCTGAAAATAAAAGAAACTTCGTCAGGTCTCCCGCAATTCGTTCCGATTCAACCTCAAGCCGATAGCGCGTAGCAAAGGCGCGGACCAGCGCCGGAAGGCGATCGTTATTGGCAGCCAAACTGGCCATCTCATGTAGCTGCGCAAGCTCTTGTCGTCGCTCATAACCTGTCATGCCATTTGCCCGTCGATGCTGGGCGAGTAGGCGATACTGAACCTGCTCCGAAAACGGCGCGCCGTCCGCCCACGCTTCCACCTTTGTCGCGAACTCCTCAGGTGAAACGCGACCAGATGCCGCTTCCGCCGCTAAGGCGAGAAATTCCGCGAAGCCTCGATTCTCTGAGCTTAGTGTTGTAAGGTCAAGGTCAGCCAAGACGACTTCGGCATTCTTGTGACGTCCGCGACTATACTGGGCGTATGCCAAGGCGATAGCGATCTCTGGGTGGCGTTGGTCTGCACTTGAAAGGAGTGACGAGAGTTCTAGGACTCGTTCTGCTTCTCCAGCCGCGATCAAGAGCATACCGTTGGTGAGTATAGCGTCAAAAGCAGATGCCTCCGTCTCGATTCTCGCCGACGCAACATCCACCGAAAACTTACCAGGAGAACCTGGAGTCATTGAATGAAGTATGGAGAGAAGTTCGGCCGCGACGCGCCCATTGTGAACGACGACATCGTACAAGCCCGTGAATCCCGCATCGTCTAGCTGATTGCGAAGGTAGAGTGTCACCGACTTTTGTTGCCGCCAGCTGGGATTCTCAGCCTTGAGCCGAGCTTCCTCACCGCGCGCAGAGACATACCAAAGCGTCTCATCTTCGGGCCTGAAAAGAACGTAAAAAGGACACTCTCCGTTGAGAAGATAGTTTAGGTTGCTCGTTTCAACCGAAAGAGCAAAGCATTTCTGCGAGTTGGGCGTGAGCCCCGAGCGGCCTTTTAGTTGTATTTGTCCGCGATAGTTGAGTGGATGGTCGCCCAGGACAGCCTCGACACCAAGATCAACTCCGTAATCGGACACCGTCTCTTGGCGTACGATGAACTTGTCTTGCGAGACTCGCTCATTGAAGACCGCAAGGCTTCGGCGCTGAAGCTTTGCGTTGGCATCATCCTTCGGGAGTGGTCCATCGGCTTTCATATAAAAACCGTGACATGCCACGCAATGCCGGTCAAGAGATATCAACTCGTCGGAGGAAGCATGTTGTCGCCTGACGTGCGGTAGATGTCGCGTCCGTCTTCCGTTGTGACGACGATGCGCCCCCGATTCACTAGGTCGGCGATTAGTTCAGGGATGTCGCCTGACTCTACTCTTTCGTATTTCTTTCGGATTTGAGGTTCTGTGCGTCCTGTTCTGCAAAACGCTAGAATGCCGCGAGCGAGGTTCGGGTAGCGGACCGAGGCTGCTGGCCGTTTCCGTTGCGGCGATTGCCGCGCCTCAGTATATGCGGCGTCACTGGTGGTCGCGCGGAGCGGTTTTAGTGGCACGACGAACGTTCGCCCGAGGTTATTATTTGGCCCCCACTCATAGGTGGCGACAAAGCCGCCTTCCCGAAAGGCAAAAAGGAGAAGCGAGATGCTTTCCTGAATGGCACAGCCATGATGATACCCATGGACAACGAGATAGCTCTGGCTGCGGGACGCGCACCGGTTGTGGAAAGGTACAAACGCATCCATCGCGTCGGGCGCGTTCATGCCGTGCAGATCAATAAACGGGTGGTCGTCGTTAGGGTCTTGTCTCTTGCCCATTGAACGGTCGTCCTTGTGATTGGGGGCGGTGGTGAGGTCTCAATCGTCTCGGGGCGGGTGGATGTGGGTGGGCGGGGCGGGGGCGACGGTGGACCAAGGGAGGAAGGTTCCGTCGGGGGCTGTGGGGGGCGGGGACAGCGGTGAGGTCCAGGGTGTGGCTGTGCGGATGGCTGTGGCGAAGGCGTCGTGCAGGGCGAGTATCGTGTCTTTGGTGCGGTAGGTGTTGTGGGCCTTCTCGTCGTTTTTGCGGACTATCGGGAAGGTGTCCATGATGTAGTCGGTGTCATCGCGGCCGAGGCCGTAGAGGTGGAAGAAGGCGGCGTCGAGCTCGCAGCGGAGTTGGAAGCGGCGCTGGGCGTCCCAGCGGAACGGGGGCCGTCCCAGCCGACGTCTTGGGCGAAGGGTTCGAGGTCCCACGTGGTCTAGGTTAGCTCCAAGACTCTTGGGAGGATCCAGGCGACGAGGCTGAGCATTGGGTGGCTGAGACACCAACAACAGTGAACAGCTAGAACCCCAAGATATCCTTCCCGAGTCGGGAAACGAGACCATTAGTTTTCTAGCCTCAGGTCCTGTGCAAACAACCGGACGGCTGGCGCTAACCGGGCTACAATCTGAGTTTAGAAACGGTTGCATGGAGGAGGTTTCCTTGGGAGAAGAAGGTGCGTGTTCTTGGGTAGTGTAACTCACGTCACTTTGGTCAAACAACTCCCAAGGCCGCTCAGGAACGAAAAGTTCCGACAGTCCATCAATCAGGCGGCTTGGGCTTTTTCGTAGAGGTGCTTCTGGAAGCCGATGAACAGCTCTCGGATGGTTCCGACTGGGCCGAGCTTGCGCTGGGCGTCGTTGATGTCGCCGAAGTGGAGCTTGAGCAGGGGGGCCAGCTTGGCGTCGTCTAGCTCGTCGACGCCCTCGCGGATGTAATGGTCGAGGACGAAGTCGATGAAGGCGCTCTGGGGCGCGGTGAGGCCGGTCCGGGCTTTGGTTACGGCTTGGGTTGCCCGGGCCTCTCGGGTCAGCAGGGTGGAGGCGAAGGCGACGTAGGCGAGGACGTCGTAGATGTCGCTCTTTTCGGCGGCGACGGCTTTTTGCATCTCGCCGAGGTCGCCTCGGCTAAAGCCTGCCTCGGCGAGCCGCTCCAAGAGGGTCTTACGCGTGGCGGGGACGCTCCAGAGGGCGCGTAGCTCGGCCTCGTCGTTGAAGAGGGCAGGTAGGGCGCCATACAGGGACTCCAGGAACTCGGCGGCTGACATGGGCCTGCCGTCGGAGCTCCAGAAGGTGGTCGCGACCATGCTTTGGATGGTTCGCTCCTTGCCGTCGGCTAGCTTCACCCGGATGACCGAGGGGCGCTTTGGCTTACCATCGTCCTCGTCGCCTTCGCCGTCGTAACGCTCTCTGTCTTCTGCGACGCTCGCCGTTCGACCTGCGACGATGGCGCCGGGCTCGGGGGCCTCGGGCGGGCCGTCCCATTCGGGGTCCTGGAAGTGGTGGTGCGCCTTCACGAAGTCGTAGATGGTGAAGTAGTCTTTGCCGTCGTAGAGCCGGGTGCCGCGCCCTATGATCTGTTTGAACTCTATCATTGAGTTGACCGGCCGCATCAGCACGATGTTTCGCACGTTGCGCGCGTCCACGCCGGTCGACAGCTTTTGCGAGGTCGTCAAAATCGTCGGGATGGTCTTCTCGTTGTCCTGGAAGTCGCGGAGGTGCTCGTCGCCGACCTTGCCGTCGTCCGCCGTCACTCGTACGCAGTAGTCGGGGTTTTTGCTGGTCTTCGCCCGGTTGATAAGGTCGCGGACGATCAGCGCGTGGGCCTGCCTGTAGCAAAAGACGAGGGTCTTCTCCCGCTGGTCGATCATCTCCATGAAGAGTCTCACCCGCGCCCTCTCGCGCTCGGTAATCTCGATGACGGAGCCGCTAAAGTCCTTCTCGGTGTAGCGGCGGTCCGCGTCAATCTCGCCCTCGACCACGATGTCGTCCGGCTTGAAGATGTACTCGTCGATGGTCGTGGAGATCTCTTTCACGCGGAAGGGCGTCAAGAACCCGTCGTTGATGCCCTCCTTCAGCGAGTACTCGTAGACCGGCTCGCCGAAATAGGCATAGGTGTCCACGTTGTCTTTGCGCTTCGGGGTCGCCGTCAGGCCAAGCTGCACCGCCGGGGCGAAGTGCTCGAGGATGCCCCGCCACGAGCTCTCGTCGTTGGCGCCGCCGCGGTGGCACTCGTCGACGACGATGAAGTCGAAGAAGTCTCGTGGGTATTCGCCGAAGTAGGGCTTCGACTCGCCGATATCTTCTTCGTCGCCCTCCTCACTGTCTTCGGTTTCGTTCTCGCCGTTGCCCTTGCCCGACATGAAAGTCTGGAAGATGGTGAAGAAGATGCTGCCATTCTTTGGCACTTTCTTCTTCTTGCGGATCTCGTCAGGCGAGATCCGCACCAGCGCGTCGGCATCGAAAGCGGAGAAAGCGTTAAAGGCCTGGTTCGCGAGGATGTTGCGGTCGGCCAGAAAGAGGATCCGCGGGATCCGCTGTGGCCCCTCGGATAGGCTCCAGCGGCTGTGGTAGAGCTTCCACGCGATCTGAAATGCGACAGCCGTCTTGCCAGTCCCCGTCGCCAGCGCCAGCAGCATCCGCGTCTTCTTCGCGGCGATGGCCTCAAGCACACGCTCGACCGCGATGTCTTGGTAGTAGCGGGGTGCCCAGGCGCCGCTCTTGTCTTCGTAGGGGACGGCCGCAAAGCGGTCACGCCACGCGTTCTGCTCCTTAAAGGTCATGGCCCACAGCTCGGCGGGCGTCGGGTATTTGGTGACGGCCTCCTCATGGCCGGTCTCCATATCCACGCCGTAGATGCCGAGCCCGTTCGTCGCGTAAGTGAACCGTAACGTCATCTTTTTGGCATAGGCCTTGGCCTGGCCTAAGCCCTCGGTCACGCTTAGGTCGTTGCTCTTGGCCTCGATGATAGCGAGCTTGGTGTTCTGGTACACGAGCACGTAATCGGCTATCTGGGCCTTGCCCCTCTTGCCATGGCCTTCGAGGCGCCCGTTCGTGATGTGGTACTCGCGGAGGACGCGGCTACCTGCGTCGTCACCCCAGCCCGCCGCCTTTAGCGAGGGGTCAATCAGTTGGGCCCTGGTATCCGCTTCGTTCATGGCTGCTTTTTCCTTCGGGGCTTGGGCGCCGGCTTCGGCAATTGTTTTACCGCTTTTTCGAAATCCGCGTCTACGGCGCGTGGCGCGACGGCGGCGAGGGCCTTGAAACTGTCGTATTCCAGTCCTGCCTTCGACACGGCCATGTCGTGCGAGATGCGCCCCGCGTGAGTCAGGATGTCTCGTTCGTTGAGGGTTAGGAACCCATCCAGCTTCTTCAGCCAATCCACCATATACATCGGTGTCCGGCGCATAGCCTGGCCCTCCGCAAAGACCAAGTATTGCTCGATGAGGTTGTTCAGCGCCAACATCTCCGGCTCGCTCAGGTAGTTCTTCGCGACCGCTAGGTCCTTCTTGCGGATGGTCGCTCCGCGCCAGCTCGTGAGCCCGAGGTTCGGCTTGTTGGCGTCCACGCGGCTATGGATGATCTCTGCCGCGGTCTTCCCGGTGATGGCCCAGTGCACCTTGTTTTGCACGGTCTTGAAGAAGGTGATGCTGGTCTCTTCGGTCGGGTCATAGTCCACGCTGGTCGCGTAGATGTCCGTGATCTTTTGATAGAAACGCCTCTCGGATGTGCGGATGTCCTGAATCCGCCGGATAAGCTCATCGAAATAGTCGAAGGGACGGTCGGGGTTCTTCAAACGCTCGTCGTCAATCACGAATCCCTTGACGATATACTCCCGCAGTTGCTGGGTGGCCCAGATTCGGAAACGGGTCGCCAGCGCACTTTTGACTCGGTAACCGACCGAGATGATTGCGTCCAGATTATAGAAGTGGGTCTCGTACTGCTTGCCGTCGGCGGCAGTAGTAAAGAATTTCTTTACTACTGCCGCCTCGTCCAGCTCGCCCTCTTCGAAGATGCGCTTCAAGTGCTGGCCAATATTCTGTTTACTCGACTGGAACAGCTCGGCCATCAACTGCTGGGTCAGCCAGACAGTCTCGCCCTCAAACCGCACGTCGAGCTTCAGCTTGCCGTCTTCAGCCTGATAAACGAGGAAGTGGCTGGCCGACCCGAGGGGTTGTTTGGACTTGTCAGCCATGGTGGTAACTCCCGGCATCATGCACCCACTGCACAGAGACAAGGTCACGCAAGGTCCGACGACGCCAACGAACCATCCGGAACTTCGGGTGGATTCCAAGATGGCCTCGTATCCAAACCCGCGCGAAACTGCGATCTGTCTCGGCGCAGCTATCGATGTTCACGTCGCTGGTATCCTGTGCGTTCATGGCGCGTCACTCCCATTCCAGATAGCCCCGCAAATTCGCTGGATCAGCGACTGCCTTTCGTCGATGTCCACCCTGGCGAACGTCAAGTGCGCCTTGAATCCGAGACCGAGCGATTCAACCATCTTGACGAAATTTGGATTGTTCTCATACGCTTTAGGATGAAGGGACTTCGCGAGCAAGTTCTCCTTCAAGTAATGCTCGACCTTTTCGGCGTAAGGCTTTGCGCCATAAGACTGGTTCGTGCCCTGGGGCAGCAACAACAAGGCGCCGATGCGGTTTCGGTAATCTTCGAACTCATGAACCTGGCTAAACTCGTCTCGGTGTTCCCCGAACTTGCCAGCCCAGATATGCTCGATCTCATAAGCTTTTGCTTTCGTGTTACTGAAATAGTTTGAGAAGCTTGTGGAGGGTCCCGTCTCTTGCTCAATAAACCCGGTGACTCTCGAGAGCAGAAATTTCACAAATGACTTATTCGTGCCATTTAATCGGAAGTTGGCCAAGCCGTCCCATTTCTCGTCCATGCCTGAGAGCTTTTTACCTAGGACCGTCTTCAAGGCATCGAGGCCCATCCCGCGGATTTCCTTGACGAGTGAATACATGGTGTATCGGATCGAGCTTGCCGCGAACCTACGGGAGTTCACGGCGCGCCGGACGGCGAAGGTCTCCATGTATCGAGCCACGGTGTTGATTTTTTCCCGCACAGTTTCCGGTGAGTCCGTGGATTGCAGCGCAGCGAGCAACAACGGATAGCTCAGCGAGTCAGCGATACCGAATTGTTTGTGGTAGAAAACATGCTCCCACTGGGGCCTTTCCTCCTTCTGTGCAGCGAGGATGTCGAGATAAGCACGTAGGTAGAATTTCATGTCTCGGTGCACGAAGGTGGAAAAATTGGCCGATGAACTGGCGTTCAGCCCAACCTTTCCCAAGTTGTCGCGAAACCAGCTATGAAATCGGGTGCCAATCTTTTCAAAGTCCTCATTGGATGCCCCGGCTTTGCCTTGCCGGATGGTGTCGGCATACTGGCTACGCATCCAGGCCTGAAAGAACTTTTGGTCCTCATCTTTGCCGTGGCCATGGAGCTCTTGAATCTTCTCTTTCCAGAATGCGTTGGCTTGTTCACGGTCCTTCGGCAGAGCGAAGCGCGAAAGGATGTAGCCTTTGAGCATCTCTGTGGAGTTCAGATTCAGACCGCGGTCGTTCATCGATTCGAAGATGGCATAGGCGTTATCATCTGAGTAGGCGGTGATCTCGACTAGCACAACGTTGTATTTCAACCAATCGAGGAAGTAGGGGAACGCGTTGCCTTTGATCTCTTCGGGGAATGCTTCGATAATATCATTGTAGCGACTCACCATGTTTCGTGTGGATTCATCATCGTCCGGCTGGACATCGTAGCTGCCCGTTTGAAACAGCTTCTCTAGGCATGCTTTCCGTTCCTCGACTTGGATGTTGAAGGATTTCTCGCCGTACTGCTCCGAGAAGATGAGCGGCTCGATGCTTTCCTTTCCGCCGGTCTCCTTTTGCAGGTTGTTGAGGAAGATTAGGAAGAGCGTCAAAGACGTGAGGCGCTGCTGCCCGTCGATAATACTCTTGGCCCCATCCCTTTCGCTGACCACAAAAGGTCCGAGGTAATAGTTGTTGTAGTTCGCAACAGCGGTCCGCTGGTCGCCCGTGGTGTAGGCGCCGAGGAAGGTCTCGGTCAGGTCGGTGACCAGTTGGGCTATGTGCTTCTGTTCCCAACTGTACTCGCGCTGAAAGTAGTCGATGGTATATCGGCGGGCGTTCAGGACTTCGAAGACCTTCCGGTCGTCCGCGTCAATCTTGTGGTTTTCTTTGTTCATCAATGATGTCTCACAATGCGCTGGTGACGGCGCGGGGCTGCGGTTACGGACCTTTCAGTCAATGACCTGGGACGACGGGCGGTTGATCTTCTGCGACATTTGTCGTGTATGTAAACCTAGCCTCGTTAGGATTCGATGGCGTCCAATACTCACAACCGGCGCGAGGATCCTTCGCTATGATCCTATAGCAATTACAGAAACGGACCGCTGAGTAGTTGTCGCGGGATTCAGTTGTAAAGGAATCCTTTACAACTGAATGGCCGTCCATCGCGCCCTCAGTTCGAACTTGTAAGTAGTTCTTACAAGTTGCTGCCGCGCTCAGTTCGCCCTCGGCCAAGACGGCTTTGAGGTGGCGCGTCACGGCCGTTGTCTGGTAGAAGATGAGGGATGACTGGCTGGTCTCGGCGTGAGGCATGGGCTTAGAGTTCTCCCGCGAAGGCCTTGTGTAGGAGGGACTTCTTTAGTTCGGCGAGGGCTTGGAGCTTTTGGGTGTAGATGGCTTCGAGGCGTTGGGTTTCGGTGGCGATGGCGTCGAGTTTGGCGACCACTTCCCGTTGGGTCGTTTTCGGCGGGAGGTTGATAGGGAAACCTCGAAGATACCCCAAACCCACGAACTTCTGCGTGGTGCCCTTGGCGTCCTCCATCATTTTAGAGATGACCCACGCGGACGCGAGATAGTGTCTTAAGAATGCGGTATCCTGTTCGTGCGGGTTCTTGAAAAGCGCGACGTTCTTAATGGCGAAGTTTGGCTCTACGTCCACAAGTGTCGGATTACCAATTGTGCCAATCATTGCGAAAAGCACATCGCCTCGACTGACCGCGCTTCGTTCGTTGATCTTGTTATAATCATCCGCATTGATTAGTTTTACGTTATCGAAAGACAGCCCGTCTCGTTTTAGGTTCTTGGAAGTAATGAGGGGGAATCCAGTTAAGTGGTACTTCGGTGAGTCGTGAGTTCCATCACGTACGTCAAATGCTTTACCGAGGGTTGTTTCGACCCAGCCGGGGCCGCGGTGGGTGAAGACGGATTGGAGGTGGCTTTCAAACAGCGCACGGGCGTTTTGGAGGTTCTTTTCGGCGTTGGCTTGGGCGGTGGCGAGGGCGGCAAACGCTTCGTCCAGCACGTGGACGATCCGTTGTTGTTCGGCCAACGGAGGAAGGATGAAGTCGAGTGAACGAATCTGTTCCGTCATCAAACGGTGAACGGTCGCGCCGCGGCTGACCATCGCGAGGAGAACATCCATCTTCGACTCTAGCAAGTGATATAGAAACCGCGCGCTAATGGTGGCGTTGGGGCAAAACGCTTTTAAGTCTTGATTGATAGTGAGGTCACGCCCGGTAATGGCGATGGGAACCGTTCTCGCGAGAATGCCCGATCTCACAACCATTAGTATGGAGTTTTCTGGAATCAGAGACGTAGCACTACTCATAGGTAAGATCTTAAGCCGGACACAACAAAAGACAATGTAATCGTTTAAGAATATAGACGTCCACCGGGCTCTGTGGTAAGTTTTTTTGTTGCAAAACAAACAACCAAGGAGTCCC
>Ga0105051_10007579_pt1 | contig 11261 bp, 5 predicted proteins | sample FRY02_FD_78383 | JGI IMG/M metagenome (GOLD analysis project Ga0105051, IMG submission 78383) | Freshwater microbial communities from Lake Fryxell liftoff mats and glacier meltwater in Antarctica - FRY-02 (megahit assembly) | ecosystem: Environmental > Aquatic > Freshwater > Ice > Glacier...
CCCCAAATAATTAAATTTAAAAAAATAATATATATTTTAAAAATAATAAATATTTTATAAATAATAAATAATTATTGATAGGGGAGTCCCCTTCTTATGTTTACAACTTATAATATTTAATTAACTTAATAAAAAGTGAATGTAACTTAATCAAATATCTTTTTTGACCTGCTTCCTTACTCCACCCTGAATAATAAAAATTTACCATGGCACTGGGATCCATGGATGGATACTGCATCTTATTGCCCTTGAGGATGACGTCCATGAGGAACTGGTGTTGACTCTTCAAATTGGTTTCCAAGTCTTTGGGAGGAACCGTGGGAGCCTACGCTTTCGTTCGCCAAAGGTCTCTTTTCTGGATTTTTAGTGAAGAACCAGGGATCAATAGACCTTCGTCAGAATCAGAGGACTATTCTTCCTAGTTTTCTTTTTTCCAATTCAATCCTAATAGTTTTTTCTAATTATTTAATGTGAATACGTTTATCACTAATTTTCCATAATTCTCATTCATTGCGCTTTCCGCATCTTTTTTGTTTTAAAATGTTATGAAAGCTATTTTCTATTTTTTATCCACGGACTCTAAAATACCGAATTTTGAGAAATAATTCCTTAATTAATAAATTTAATACCTTATTTCTTTTTCCTCAACTGATTCACAGTTATGAATTATTAAAGATTTATTTGTAAGACTTTAAGGAGGTTCTGGTTTCTTATCTTGAAGATTATCCATAAGTTTTTTGGCCAATTCATCATTTTTACCAAAATACCTATTCTTAATATTTTATTCTCTATTCAACTCCTCATTTTATTTTTCAGGATCTGGCATTTCATGCCTATAAGGACACTCCGATCCTCTAGTACATTATCCTTTCACAAAGAAACTACAGATATATGCTTTATTTCTATTATATTGTCCTATGAATAAATTAATATAAACCAGGATTATTTCTTTTAAGTTTTTGCAAAAGAGGATGATCTTTGATGGATTCATAAGGTAATTGCACTGTATCGAGCTAGAATAAATAAATCAATACATTCTGATTAAACTGATCAATAAAATAATCTCTACATGCAATATTAGTAGGAATATAGACTTTCTTGTCATCCAACAATTTATCCCTAAGTTCGACTGGCAATCCATACTCCAAATCAAACAAACATGTTTGACAAGTGTTTTTCAACTTGGCGCAAGTCTGGCAGACGATGGTGTTTTTGAACCTACCCTCTGTTCCTGCCTTCCACCTGAAGACCGTGAAGGGACGGGTGCAGATTTTGCATTAGGTTCCGAAAGGGTGTTTCAGCATTCGCACATAAGGGTTGTCACCTAAACACGTTTCGCATAAAATCGGGAATTCGGCGTTCTCCCAACCTTGTTTTGTCACTCCAGTACGGATTGATAAACCACGTTCTCCCATTTTTATTTTTTTATTATTTTAGAAAAATATTGGATTTTATAAATCAGGAAAAATTTACTCTAATTTTTATTTTTTAATATTTTTAAATTTCTATAAATTCAAGAAGCAAGTTTTTCTAAATATAACTGAATCTAAATCTTATCTTCCTATAAAGTTATATTAGTATTTTATTTTTTACTTATTCTGCAATTTTAGAGTCTAAATGCTCAATTTTGTTTAATGCCCTTCTTTATTCAACTGATTATTCAAATTATTTAATTTTTTTTAAATCATTTAATATTTATTCTTTAGCAACTGAATCATACTTTTAAAACTTTTTAAAACTCCTATAGATATATTTGTTCACAAGGGGCTCTTATTAATATAATTATGTTTCAGTCAAAGTGTCAATGACTTTCGGAATTGCTTTTTCTTGATCATCGATTTAACTATTATATTATATGGTACTGTTTAACAATTTTAGTTAAAATTTAATAATTTTGAACTCCATTCTATCCGTCACTAATTTGTACTTAAGTGTTAGTATTTTATTTTTGAAGTCTGAAATAATTAGCCATTTATTTTTCAGTGTGAATTTGATAGCCAACATTATCATTCTAAATAACAAAGAACTTAGGATCAATAGTTTCCCTAATAAAGTAAGTAATTACTGTGAAAGCGGCAAGTATTCATTAATCTGCTCTACAAACTCGTCCTGACTATAATCCGGACTCTCCTGTCCATTTTGACTCATGTCAAAACTAACAGCAATCTTACTTCTGACTTTTCCGTCCGATTGCAGCTAGAAGTAGTTGCCCTCGTGGTCTTTGGTCCACAAATGCCCTTTTTCGATATCAGCAGAATACACCCCTTCTTTTCTTTCTTAAGCCACACAGAATAACTGCAGGAAATATTCGGTTGGATCTGTGAACTTTTATCTGTCAGTTGCACCGATAATAGCTATGTCCCCTAGTTGCACTTTTGCCGTTGATCCGTCTGAAAAGTAAAACAGGTTCACGTAAGATGTAAGGTGATTTTTGTAACCTTCTAGCTCTTTCTTTTCCAGATAACCGATTATACGGCAGCCAGAAGGCAGAATAGTTTCCACTACACGACCATCGAAAGTACGCATCATTATATCGTCTTTTCCAACTGCTGCAAATGCTGAAAATATTATTATATTTAGCTATTAAAAACCTGATCCAGCACCTATTATTGTTCCTAATCTTTCTTTAGTTTTGTCTACTCTGATTTTGACTGTAGCATAATCAGGATGAGAAATAGAAATTAAATCATCTATAAGGTAAATTTTGGTATGATCTATGAATTGAATTAGAGTAGACTTATCTTAATAGTTGATAGTAATCGTTTTATCTGACCTGACACACACTTTAGATTCTAAAATAATCCTTAATATTACAAGTCTCTATATCGAAATAGTTTTTAATTATTAAACTTTCTGCCTGTTCAAAGACTTCCTAATTCTTCTTGATTCTCTGACCCTTTGCATTAACTGTTGAAATTAAACCACTTTGTTTCACAATAATATTTCCGTTCGAGAAATACACAATCTTTTTACCATCTTTCATTGTTTTTATTATGTTGCCCTGTTTTGTTATTATACGGAATATTTCTATGTTTTATAAATTTTGGTTATCGTCGTAAGGAGATACGATATCTTGGAAATTACGCTTTATAAGTTGGTCAGCTGTTCTTTTGTTGGTTTGCAGGATGTCTCCGTTTTAAAGGAATTTCATCATCAGACCTTGTTTCAAGGTTAGAGTGGAAGTTAATGATTCTTTGTTTTCGATCAATAGACGCTAATTATAATAAGGCAGTTACTGTGTCTATGTGGTTAAATTTAACCCATATTTATGAAGATTGGTCTTTACTTTCAATTCCTATTGAATAACTTTCTTTGTGAATGCAACATTTTTATACTACATCCTCTCCAAATTATAGACGTTCACTTAATATAATTCCCTAATCGTTAGGATAAAGGATTTTTGTCTTTTGAGAGAGATTACCTAATTTAAGAAAATCTTCATCATAATAGATTTCTTTTGAAGAACAATTTTGTTTTTGTAAGAAATATTATAAATTGGGTAATATTTTATCTTGATACTTCCACTATTTCCTTAGTATCCTTCCTGGCGGATTCTTATAAACAAGAGCAAACAATAGCTTATCATAAGTCTCATCATAATGTTGGAGGTAATTAGCGCCAAAAAGCCTGTGGGCATTAACCACTTGCCTCAAACTCTCCTCACTGAGTTTCTCAACATAAACCCGGTCTTCCATGACCCAGTCTCTCTTTGGCTGGAAATTCTTCAGCATCTGCTCGAATTAGACCAAATTACGCCGGTGGTTGAAATTCTCGTAGTCCAACGAGATTACACGTAGGATTTACTGTTGTTTAGATTTACGCAGGTTAGAAGGCACCGATGTGGGAAGAAGGAAACGGTTTAGACCAGGTATTTGCATTTCAGAATACAAAAGTTTTTCACGCTTTTCCAATTTATCTAGGTTTTACATTTACAAGTCTTAAACTCTTTACTTTATTTCATCAAAATAATCGTATATTTATAAATATTTCTGAGGTTCCTGATGCTCGGAGTTAAATATTTTTTCTTCATATTTATCAAATAATCTGGTAAATTATTATTCAATTGTATCTTCATCGCCTATTTTAATTATATTTTTTTTCTATAAATATTCAACTTCATCCAACAGACTTTCTAAATAAAGTGAAACAGCAAACTATTATTCGTTAACGTTCATCAATTATTTTTTATAAATATGATTAGTATTATCTTCACATTAGTTATGATCAATTGAAATAATTTTTTTTAACTAAACGTTTTATTTAAAGTCTTAATACTCTTTGAATTTATCAGTGAAATTTATTACTTAATCTAATGATTGTTTGGTAAATTATTGCAATTTTTATATATCTTGATTATCTTGATAGATTTACAAAGTTTATTCCATAAATACCATATTTCTAAATTCATTATTGGAGTCCTTTTAGAATTAAATTAAAAAATTATTTAAATTATACATATATAAAATAATATTACGCATTATGATCGGAATGCCTTGAATCCGTTAACAATTACTTAAATTTATGCAAATTAATCTTATTAGGAAGTCTATTAACTTTCTTAATTAATTGCTATACTAAAATCATTCTTTAAATCTATTTACAAATCTTAAGCTAATATCTGTTTAGTTTCTTATAAAGTTTCCATAAAGTTAGAGCTTTCTTTAAACATTGTTCTTTATTTGGAATACAAAATGAAGTTTGGATTAAACAATTAATTTTCTAAGAAAAAGGCTAATTCATCTGGATTTTATGGAAAATTAATTGTAATAAAAGCATAATCAAACCCATTCAAAGGATTTTTTATCGCAGTTTCTTCATCCTTTTGATTATTTTTGGTATCTTTTTTGGTATCCTTTTTCGCATTTTATTTGGCTGCCAATAATTTAGGATCATTTCTTACAGCTAAAGATTCCTGAACAATTCCTTAGAAGCATTTGAAACTGACATCGGGAGTCATCTCTTATGGCTGATTCTGAACACTGGCCATAAACTTAGCATCCTAGCATAAAAACAAATTACTTTCCTCTATTTTTCATTAAGGGAATCGGGATCGAAAATAAATCCTTTTTCTGCCGCAAAGAGCTTCAGTTTATGTCTGGTCACCAATTCTATTATATCGGAGTAAGGCTGAATTAGCTGCTCCAGGTTAGAGATAAATTGCGAGAGGGAGGACTCGTTCAGAGCCAGAGAAAAGTTTATCTATAGACCTTTCATTTGCACCAACTGTTCTGTTACTACTTGTACTTTTGGAGGCATATTTAAATTATAACAAAACGGATTAAGTTGTATTATATATTTTAAATTTTTATAAAAATATTTTTATTTTCATCAAAGAATTTACCATTTAATATTAGTAATCTATCTTTTTGATAAGATAGTAATATTTAAAATTTAATACATATAATTTTATTGTAAAAGGAGAATTTAAAAATAGTATTATGAATAATAAAATTAATTCAAGACCCACAGCTAGTGCAAAATTCATCTGTGCTTTCATATTTAACTTTTTTCTTTAAAAGGAAATCTTTGAAATTGACATCTTCCTTTATGCCATCATCCTTCAGTTCTTTGACTTGGGTCATGGACCTGGTGTTGATGTCACCGACTGTTTTGAGGATGGTTTCGACGTCCAGAGTGAACTTTATAGCTTCGGCGGCTGGTTTCGTACGCAAATAATACATTCTGATTATAAGGAATATTTACCCTGTTTTAAGACCTTTCTTCCAAGCGTAAAAATGCATTGATGACATTTTTGCCATGTTAGCTTCCGCCAAATGGATATTCAGAGATTAAGATTAATCTATAAACGGACTTCTTCCTGCAGCCAAGTTTAATATCTATTTATTATTAAATTACTTGTTTTTGAGAAATTTCCCAAACAGTTTTGTACAAATTACGAATGTTTTGAGGAATTTCTTCTATTTTCTAAATTGATCCATTAAATTAAATAAGTTTATTTTTGATTTGAGGATTCCATAAATTTAGTTTGATTAAATCAGTGACCAAATGTGAATTGATGCAAACAAATTCACCGCTCAAAACTTAAAATATTAATAAATAACCTCTTCTAGTGTAGAGATTGCTTGTATACGGCTCAAAACTCTCATTATTTCCCAGAATTTGACTAGTACTGGCTGTGGGCATAGGTGCAATAAGTAACGAATTCCTGATTCCGAATTATTTCATTCTCAATTTGACAGCATCCCAATCATAACCATTTCTGGGTTTATAACTCCACAAATCAAACTAAAGTAAGCCTTCACTGGTGGGCGATCCAGGATAGGACAAGTAATGTCCAAGTTTTTCAGCTTAATCGACGCTGGCACTCACTGCCCCAAAATAAATACTCTCGAATATTTTTTCGTTGACGAGTTCGGCTTCCTTCGATTCGAATTCCACTCTCATTTTGAAAAAACAGTCCGCCAATCCTTAGACTCCGATTCCGATAGGCCTGTTACGCATGTTGGAATACTGGGCTTCCTTCACAGGGTAGTAGTTTTCGTCTATCACTCTGTTCATGTTCTTTACCAATATTCTTGATATTTCTACCAATCTGGTGTAGTCGAAAGAACAGTCTTCTAATACGAATTTGGAAAGGTTAATGGAACAGAGATTGCACACCGCTACTTCTTCTTTTGAAGTGAACTGAACAATTTCAGTACACAAATTAGAAGATTTTATAGTTCCTATGATTATCATAAATTTACCTAAATTCTTTTGGTTTGATTTTTAATTACAAGCATCCTTGTACAACATGTAGGGTGTTCCTGTCTCTATCTAACTTTAGATGATCTCTTAGAACAATTCCCTAGCCTAAATAGTTTTCCTTCCTTTATTCTCCTTCTCGTACTTTTCATACAATCTTTCGAATTCCTCTCCATAACACTCCGACAATCCCTTACACTCATTAGGGCACATTAATGTCCATTTATCATTATTCTCAACTCTCTTCATGAACAGATCTGGCACCCACATAGCGTAGAACAAATCTCGGGCTCTGTTCTCTTCAGCTCCGTGATTTTTCTTCAACTCAAGGAAATCAAAGATATCACTGTGCCAGGGTTCCAGGTAGATTGCGAAAGACCCTTTACGTTTACCACCTCCTTAATCTACGTAACGGGCAGTGTTGTTAAATACTCTTTTAATTATATTTAATAATAAATATATTGTACCTGAGCATCGGGACAAGACCGTTAGAGTATCCGTTGGTTCCTCGAATGTATGATTAAGATGATCGGATATTATGGACAGCAAGTCCAATTCCTCCTGCACTCTTGGAAATCAAAGCAGTTTACTTCAACGTGTCATAAATGCCTTTCAATTGCAGAATGATTACCTTCGATGGAATCTGACTGCATATTTAGGAGGAAACAACTACTCATCTAGGGATTCCGGGTTCCTGCGTTGTACAAAGTGGGAGTGGCATGAGTGAACCACCGCTAAGACATCAGATGATAGGTTTCGAATACCGAGTCTAAATCAGTTTTGTGGATTCCGATCGACACTCGCATCAACATGTATTAAGGACGTTCCACTACTTTGCCGTGCATACGTAAAAGGTACGATTTTTCAAGGGTTTTGAAACCGAAGAAGTCGTAGGTGTAGTCACGATCATGTTTTATTTCAGCTTCAATTCTGTCCTAGCAATTAGAGATTTTTACTTTGTTTTGGCACACTATTTAGTAGACATCTTCACTGATGAGACTTGAATTGAGTCCTTTGTCTTCGTAATTGAAGAGTTTTTCGATATTCTCAAAGAAAGTGTGACTGGTGGACTTATGTAAGTTGCTAACCGCAATTCTGGCGGCTAAATTGAAATAAATAGTTTGAATTGAATTACCAAGAATGGAGTAATGAGGGTGGATGATGTTCATGTAGGCGCATGTTTCCCCCGCCAGGTTGTCGATCTCCTGGGTGGTGATTCCCTCGTAGAGCCCTTAAACCACTCTGTAGGTGATCACATTCAGGTTCAGGTAACTAGTTTCCAGCCCGAAACACAGAGCTTCCAAACGTTCTTTAATTGAGTTTATCTCGATTCCTTATTTGCTGCCATCACGTTTTGTGCAGAACTACACTTTTGAGTGTTGTTTTATCTTTTCTGTGTCTTCGAAAGTTCGGGAGTAAAATGATTCCATTTTGTTATTTAAATTTTTGATTAAATTGGCTCTTTATAGTATTTTTCAAATCAAAGCGCGAATATTTTAAGTATAATATATCTTATTAAGAAATTGATTAAAATATTCATTCGATATCATTATCAACATCATCAATAACTTCAGAAGGCACTATGATCTCAGGGTTCTGTTGTTCCCATTCCAATTCCCAATCATGTTCGCTAAACTCCTCCTACTCTTCAGAAGTCAATCCTTCTTACAATACATGTAAATCTTCCTGCTTCTTTAATTTTCTTTCTTCATTCTGCTGAATCATAACATCCCTTTCCTTTATAAAATTAATAATATTCAATTAGAAGTATTCATTATTAAATATGATTATTGAAAGGTACTTCTCTAAGACTTATTTTCTCCATTCTGCGCATCTAGATATCCTTTTCCCTAAGGGAAAGTGCAAGTTAGAACCATTGATACAATTAGGAATAACCCAAATTATATTGTTAAATAGAACTCAAATCTTCACTTCTTTATTATAATCTTTTTATTTTCATATAAGTTGGGATCTCAAGCGGTTTTGCATCTCTATATATTATTTTGTTATAACTTGTATTAATAGTTCATTATCTTGTCAAAAAATTCATCTTATTTTATTATTTCTTTCACTTTCTTCCAAAATAATACATTCGTTCCACTTATATTTATGTCTTCTTTCTAATACCCCAATAAATACAAAATTCCTATCATTAATTTGTTTACCTTACAACACTTAAGGAAATTTCAATACTCTATATTATGATAAAACTTTTATTTAATCTATTGATTATTCCGATTTCAGTTACTACTAGTAGAACTAAAAATTGACTTATTCATTTTCATGTTCAGACAATTAATCCTATTATTCATAAACATGCTATAATTCTGTATTTGATTTTAGATAATTTTGGTAAATTTGAATGTCTTTTTTCAAAATTGAAGTAGACATGGCTTCCCAATCTTTTTCTATTTTTTTAACAAAGTTTATGAAGTATTCTTATTTTTCTTTGGAAATTTCTTAATCCAATCCCAACGTGTCAACACAAACAACGTATTTTTCCCTAAAAAGATAACCACCCGTATAAATTATTTACATTTAGAATATGAAATCTGGTAAACTAGGTTTCTACATTGCCAACATTTATTACTCAGTGGTCTAGATCAATTATTTGTACTCCTCGCTTTCAAGATTTAATTCTGCCAAAGAAGCACCAGTCTATTTCTTCATATTTTCTTAATCCTCTTCGTATTATTTTAGCAATTTTTCGTAGTTTTTGGTGCTCTCCAGAGCTGAATCAAAACTTTCAGTGTTCAAGTAATTCTTTAAGAATAAAGGGACAGCCATATAGGACCCTAATTTGGGTATTCTAATCTAAGTTATGATACCTGAAGAATTGTAAGGAGGATTCCTGCGTGACATCGGGCACATATAAAAACCTACTTTACATAATAGTACTCTTCTGGTTTCTCATCTCCCTCTCCTTTATTCCACAGCCTGTTGGTGAACTGCAACTTGACTTCTTTTTCTAGCAGGAACTTGTGGCTCTCAGTAACTCCTACATACAGGAGGATCTGTTCTCCTTGTAGGTTCAGGTGCGCTTAGACACTGTCGTTTAATTCGTCTATTGAAGTACCAGGATATTCTAGTTTACCAATGTAACAAGCCGTAGATTATAGTTTTTTGTTCAAGAAGTTAGGGATTGTAGAAATTAAAGATTCAGGGAAATAAGCGTCTTAAGATAGTTACTCTTAAAAACTAGATTCTTCTTGTTCTTAAAGAATTTATTACTCATCTTTTTATTTTTATATGCTCAATTTCTCCTGTTGTTTTTAGTCGTATTGTTGTAATACTTATTTTTCGCTTATTAATTTACTCTTAATAGAATTTTCTTTCTTTTAATTTTCTATTTTATATATTATCAAAAAAAATTATTTAAGAATTTATCATATATAGTAATTAATACCTGAAAAGTTTAATAGCCATTTAGCTAAGAAATCTATAGGTTTTTGAGGTTTTTATTAGTAAACTACAGACAAAGCTTTGCCAATAACATCTGATATTTACTAGGTTTTAATATATGTGACATCAGGGTGTTCCATTTAAATAATTATAACTTATAAAGTTTAATTTTATATAATCTAATAACTTGATTACTTAAGAAATGTACTAGTAAAATAATTATTATCCCAACTAAGGTAATTTACAATTAGAATAGAATTCAATAATCAGCCATTATATAACAACAATATTCCTAATTAAATAAATCCACCTATTTATTAGAACAATATGCTGAATTAACAATTCTCCAATCCTTAATAATAAATACCATAATAACAATTCTAACTAAATACTCCACTGGGAAATGTTTAATTTAATATGAACTCTTTAAACTAAAACTATCCATAAAACTAACCATTTTAAAATATCATATAACAAAATTAGATTTAAGGTTATCCTTAACCAAATTAAGTCCCAGTATATCCTTAGTATAATTAAACTTAAGCATACCCATAGCAAACTTAAATACAAATTTTTCCTTAAAATTAATCACAAATAATTTAGCCGAATCCATTTTAGACTGTTCCTGGTGAATCTTATCAAAATAGTTTTATATTTTATATAAAGACTCAATTAATACAATAAAGATTGAAACTAAAAATAAGGATAATCCATCTATAAGTATAAATATCTAAAAATAGAATAAAAAGAAAATAGGAAAGTTTAAAAGAAAAAACTATTGCAATTACAACACAAGGTAATCACTATAACAAATAGATGTTTGACAAATATGATACAGATTGTTACAATTTGATGACGGGAAAGAGTTTGTTTTGTTCGATTGTTGAGGCTTACAAGCAGTTTAAACAAGTCGATCCCGATGCCGACACTGCTTTTCAGCTCATGACCAAATATGATTTGAATTAGGATGGCTTTATCAATAAAAGAGAATTTTATAAAATCATCAAAGATATCAGTGGCTTAAGAAAAAAAGCGCTATTTTGATTACATAAATCAATTTCTTTATAAATTATAATCTTTATTTTATATATATAAAATTATAAATTATAATAAAAATTAATTATGATAAAATAAAAATTATAAACTTAGTACAG
>Ga0105051_10007583_pt1 | contig 11258 bp, 6 predicted proteins | sample FRY02_FD_78383 | JGI IMG/M metagenome (GOLD analysis project Ga0105051, IMG submission 78383) | Freshwater microbial communities from Lake Fryxell liftoff mats and glacier meltwater in Antarctica - FRY-02 (megahit assembly) | ecosystem: Environmental > Aquatic > Freshwater > Ice > Glacier...
CTATTTGGATTTCTTTCTTTTTTCTCGCGTCAATGGCCTAGCGTATATTGCCAAATATGTCAGATTTCCAGGAGTTCAGGGCAAGAGGAGCTTTGGGTATCGAGTCATTTAGGATCACGAGCAGTCTTTTACCCACAACGACATCTGACTGAGGAATAACGGGGGAAAATGCTTAAGCGCTGGCCTGATGTCTTCAATATCGGACTGATCTGGTTTTTTATGGCTTTCCTCAGTGGAGCTCAGGCTTGGACCAGTTTAGATACACCGGATTCAGAGTTCCACGCGTCAATGGCGATTTACGGCTCCGAAGTCACCGATCGAGCGGCTATTCCTGTGTACTACTGGACTCGTCTTGGATTCATCGCACCTGCCCGTGCTTTGACAACGCTCTTTGGCCCGATCACGGGACTTGAAGTTCTTCGCCTTGTGTTACTGCTGATAGTTGTTGCATCGATTTATCTCACCCTTAAGGCATTCACATCTCGATTCAATGCATCGATCCTGACTCTCCTTATCGCGTCTAACACGGTTCTGTTGGGATATCTAGGGAATCCTTATCCCACAGCAATTATTTCGGCCGGAATCTTCATCCTGATTGCATTGCTTATTACTGGGAATTCACGCTGGCGGGAGTGGGCGGCGGGAGCAATCATCGCTTGGCTCGCCATGACAAATCCCTATGGCGCGATTTTGGGTCTTGTTGTGTACTTCAGCCTGCTGATCGCAATTCCAAGACATGAAAAAAATTGGAAGTCCGTCCTTAGGCGCGCCACTCTTGGCCTTCTCGGTTTCATCGTGTTATTCGGTTTGCTGTGGGTGATCGGTCGCATTCTTTTCCCAACCCTTGATTGGTTAAGTACCTACATTTATTGGAATTCTGCCCTTAAGCAATCTGACTATATCTACGACCTTTACCGGTGGACGTGGGATCCCTCGCTACTCGTAATTCCTATTGCGGCACTGATCGCCTGGGCAACCTTGGTGAAATTTAGACACTCGATTCAGGTCCGTTTTAGTGTGGTGATGGCGACGACGATTCCCGTTTTTGCCCTCATTTATTGGAAACTTTTTCCCAATAACTATCTCGAAATTCCGCATTATCAAGCACTGCTGTGGCCTACGGCGCTAATGGCTATGGGTCTAGCGGCAAGCGCCTGGTTGCCGCATGTTCCTGTTACGTGGCCACGTGGGCTTGTGGCAATTGGATCGGTTGCGCTCGTGATTCTTGCCGGCCACAGTCTCTTCACATTCGATTTATGGCAAAGCCGACTGCTCGCTGTGGTTGCCGTGATTGTGTTTTTTTTGGGTCGGAGACAGTGGTCACTTATCTTGGTCGGCATTGTTATCTCGTTCGCGATCGCGCAACTACTCCAAAACTCGCGTGACTCCTTTGGCGTGAGTTCAGAGAACCTGTATTCAAATTCCTATCGCGAAAATGAAGTTGAACTGATGGTTACGTCAGCCGTCCAAGCTCAAGATTTTGTGTTGACTCAGACACAACCTGGTGATCGAACATTGACGTGGGTTGATGCTGACTGGGCATCTGGTGAACAGTCTCTGCTACCGCTTGCCGCATTTCAATTGTGGGGAGCTAACGAAGCCGAACGTGGCCCTCTGGTCACCGTGGACACCCAAGCACGATGGCAGGGCGGTAAACCGCTGTCCTTAGTCATGTATGGGAAATCCCTTAACTCGGTGCTTAACTTCTGGAACTCGATCCCCAAAGCGAACCTGCCTACGGTCCCGCAATGCATTGCGGTTCCATGGACAACACCTGAGTCGGCGAAAGTGTGCGTTACACGGCTTACCTGGTGAACTGGGTAAAGGGCGCTGGCTAATAGCCGCGATCCAGCCGAATATTGGGATACGCCCGGTAATCCACCTTCATTTTGGGCCCGAACTTCCAGGAACCGGCCCACCAGGCGAGAGCCAGTTGCTGCATCGCGTATTCCTCTTTGCCAAGTTTGTAGGAATCCTCTGTGTTGCCTTCGGCGTAGATGCGGCCATCGCTCCAACGCAGTTGCAAGGCTCGGGTGTCGCGGGCGTGGGCGGCCAGAAAGTCACCGGCCTTGGTGTCGGGGGCCGAGTAGACGTTGGCGAACCCGTCAACGCCAACAAAGGTTGCTGGCCGGCGCACTCCCCAGCCGACACCCATGGGGTAGTAGATCTGGCCCAGGGGCTGGTAGACCGTGCCACCGGGGGCCGCGAAGGGTGGGCTGGGAAAATTCACCACACTCAGGGCGCGGTAGACAATGTCGGCGTTGTAGAAGAAAGCTTCAGGGACCGGGATTTTTGCCGCCCGCAGCAGGGTGGCCGCCCACCACAGGTGCTGCACATTCTGGGTGTAGTCCGGGTTCATGATCCCGTGATTGGTGACCGTACCGTCTTCATTGGCGTTTGTTCCCGGCAAGCGCGAGGCAACTTTCACGCCGTTGATTGATGTAGTTTTGGTCAGATCGCCGGGGCGACTAAATGCTGCGATCGCTAAGGCGATGGAACTATCCCGCCAGTCGCGCAGCCGTGGATTCCTGGTGAACATGGCCTGGCCCATGACCGGGGCCAAAAGATCCCACGAAACTTCGTCGGACTGGGAGTTACCCGGTGAGAGTTCCACCCCGGAGCGATCACGAAAATAGCGCGGTCCCCGTTTGGCAACGGTGTTGGCTTCGGCTTGCACCATATTGGCAACCATTGCTTTTTCATCGGTTGTTAGATCAGCCCAGATCATCCAGGCGGCTTGCGCTGTCGTTGTTGACCACAACGCGCTTTGCCAACTATTGCCCCAGCCACCCAGCGAGTTCGCGCCATGTTGGCAGGCGATCGACCGAATATGCCAGCGCGCGTAATCAACAACATCCGCGCGTTTGGTGCCGTCAAAGCGAGAAAGCGTGGTGGTGCTGAGCAAGGTCGCCGCTGACAACGCGAGATTGGCGTTGCGCCGAATCGATTCCTCCATCGTCTTTCGAGTGCTGATCGGGTCGTAATAGGTCATGCCGGCTCGCGAGGCAAGCCGGGACCCGGTGTCGTTGCGGATCCCGTAGGCGACGCCGTCTTCCAGGGTCAGTGCGATTTCGCGGTTACCTTCAATGGCCCGGTTTCCGGCTAAAATAATGGGGGTTCGAATTGTTTTCTGCAGTCTTTTTCCCACGCTGGCCGCGCCAATGGTTTGGGTTGGGCAAGCCGTGATCCCACCGAAGCGCGTGCCCACCAGCGGGGTCGCGCCTTCGGGGAGGTCAATATCTCGCGTGGTTGTCTGCTTTGGCTTTTTCAGATTATCAACCAAGAACCAGCGCGAGCTACGAACCACTCCCGGTGTTGCCCGACCGGTTCCCCTCCAGTCGCCGGCGACGGGGATATCTGTTGGCAGGCCGAGGTTGATGGATGCAATGCCGAAGTTCGAATTGGGGTCTTTGGCGAAGGGAACCTTTTTTCCCACAAATTTTGGTTTCTTAGCCGTTGGGAAACGCATCTGCCACAGGCCTGCGCGGAACACCCCGAGGTTGTCGCCCCCTTTGCCATCCCAGTTGCCCACCACGGGAATATCACCGAGCAGACCAAATGTGTCGGTTGTCGTGGCACCCGTTGCCAAGCGCCACTGCCACGCCCCGCCGTTGAAAATCCCGAAGTCGTCTTTACGGTCCCCGTCAATGTCTCCGGTGACCGCGATGTCGCCGGGTTGCCCACCCAGGGTTACCGCTGCCTGCCAGGTGGGTGAGTCAACCGAACTGTTCGTGATCCAGAACGTCCCCTCGCTGTAGCGTCCAGGAGTAGCAACGCCGTCACCATTCCAGTCACCCAGCAGTGCAGTGCCCGTTGCTGCGGGCATTTCCACCCGGGTGCGCGAGGTTCCGTTGGTGCCCGGCGCGTAGGTCGCGTACACACCGGAGGTTGCATTGCCACCGGCCGGGATTGAAGTGATGCCCAGCTGTTGCTTGTTTTTGGGCGCCGCACTGGAGTCTTCGCTGGCGGGTATTGCGACAAGGGTGATCACAAGAGTTGCCGAGAGGGCAACGGTGACAAGTCTTTTCACAGAGAGCACTCATCACATAATGCGCTCGAGGGCAGAAGTACGCGCGAGGTCATCACCCGTTCCGGTTCTTTGGTTTGGGACCAGGGCTCAAGCAGTTCGCCGGAAACATTGCGGAACCACAAAATGTTGACATCCAGGCTTTGATCAACTCGTTGCGAGAAGTCGAGGTACTTCAGTGCTTTCTCGTCATAGGGGAACGCGGGGAGGTTGGCATAAAATTTCTGTTGGTTCACCGACATCACGTTGACCAATGTCATAACCCACAGGTTGGGTAACGTGCCCGCTCCGTCCCAGAGCAACGGGGTCCAATCAGGGTTTTCGGCTGCAACTTCCGCGGACCGGATGATTCCTTCGCCAACGAGTGGTTGTTGAACACCTTTGACGCGCTCTTGCGCCGCCTGAATCCCGGGGGCCGCCGAGAAGCTGGGTGCTAACTCCGTGGTGGTGGTGCCCACGTAGCCGTAAGCAACGGTTCCCGCCAACGTGAGTCCGCCGGCGGCGAGGAGTTGTTGTTTCATGGTGAGTTCGCGCGTGAGGTAGATCGCAGCCACAGCAATGATGGCGATCAGCACCGGCACGAACGCGATCAGTGAGCCGCTGAGCGCCTTGAGCACGTAGTAGGAAGACACCCGGCTCACCGCGGCGGAATCGGCTCCCAGTGAAAAAATCCCGGCAATTGCCGTGAAGAAAATTGGTGGGCCAGCAAGGCCGATTGCCAGCGTTCGTTTGCTCCCGGCGAGAAACCAGATCAGTGCAAGCGCGAAAACCGGCGTGGCGAGTGCGAGGGAGATGTTGAAACCGGGCATGCCCACACCGACCGCGCCGATCTCGCTATTGAGTTCACCCGCACTGCTACCCGGTCGGATAATTGCTTGGGCCTGCATCACCGCGAGGTAGCCCCCGATTACAGCGGTGAACACCAGCCAGACAATTCCGGTCACCGTGTTGTTGCGCAGGAGAGCGACGAGAACGACCACTCCTGCTGGGATGATTCCGAGCACCAGCGGGGTCCACAGGTTGATCGAAACTATTGCGCCGACCGGTACCAAGAACCAACCCAGGGTGATCGAGCTACGGGTGCTACGCGCGGAGAAGTAACTGCACAGCGTCACGGCGGTGACCCCCATGACAAAGTTCACGAACCCGGAGTTAAACATGAACGCGGGGCTGCCAAAGGTGAAGTAAAGCGCGACCAAAACGAATGCGAGTGCGCCCAGTGCTGCGCTGCGCTTCTTTGTGATTGTTGGTGTCACTCGCTGGGCGAGGTCCGATGCCATCGCGGACAGTGCTGCCACGCAGGCGGCAAAGGAGATGACCTGCCAAGTCAGGTAGGGGAACAGCAGTGACACGCGGGAGAGTCCGCTGCCACTCCACGCCGATTGGCCCAACGACCAGAAAGTTGTGTGCAGCGAGGGGTACCACTGGTTCCACGCTTCACCGCCATCAACGGTTGGCCAAGTGGTGCTACCAACCTCATAGGTGTTGGCGAAGGTGACAAAGTGACCGTGGTTATCCCAGCCCGAAAAGAACATGCCACTTAACGTCTCGTAGTCATTTGTGCCAATGTAGGCGCTGAGTAACCAAAAAATTGTGAGAACAAAAAACACGATGAAGAGCAGGTCACCCCACCGTGGTCGAGGAAGAACCACATTTCGCAATCCAGGAATCAACCGCAAAGCGGTCACGCCCAGCACCACCAACGCGAGAAGTACGTGCGCACTGAGCTCACTAACCGGGGTTGACCCATTTCGCGGAAAAACCACGGCGACGATTGCCAGCAATACGAGTGCGCTGATGATTACACGTTCGGTGAGGGTGCGGCCCCACGGCGGGAGCACCGCCATGGCGAGCACCGCAACAATCAGACCCATCGGGGGTAGCAGGAAAATCAGCGCAGTAACAATTGCTGCTGCTGCGAAATAGCGGGCTGTGAGTGGAACGTGTGAAAAGACGTTGGGGCGACTCATTGATTAAACCGTATCTTTGCCTCGACCGGCCCACTTTGGACCGCGGACAAGGTTGCCGTTTCTGCGGTGATGTTCATTCCACTCTGCTTCTGTGGGGTCCACCCCCGCGGACCGGTTACCTGCACGGTGAGAGTTGACGCAATAAACAGTGACTGCGGATCGGCTCGAAGTTGGTACTCCAACGTTGCATCGTTTTCGGTTGAGAACGTACCCGCCGGTAGTGAATAGGAAACGGACACTGCGCTTTGACCACCCGGTGGGGTCCAGCCGACCAGGCGAATCATTTTGTGACCGAAGCCGTCATCCACCCAGCCGCTGCCCAGTTGGTTGTGGCCTCTAAATGGGCGCACCGCGAACCCCGAGGGATAGGAACTGCTGTAATTGGTTGCCGCGTCGGGGGCGTACATAATGTAGGCGTTCTTGAGCCACATGGTTTCATAGCCAATGCGCTCTGGCGGGCCGTCGGGTCGATCCGGTGGCGTTGCATTTGTCAGCGTCAATTGTTGGGTGACCCGTGCACTGCCATCTGTTTCCAGGTTCACGGTGACCAAAACGTTGCGTTGTTGAAAAACGTCGACCTTGCTCTGATTGCCGTTTTGGGTAAACATGGCCGACCAGTCACCGGTACCCGGATCACTCACCATACCCGCTGCTCCCGCGTCCACGGCAAGTTGTTCGAGCCGGCTCTCGCGCATCCAGAGTTGGAAGTGTCGCCCCGGTGCCGTGCTCGCGACCGCTCTAGCCGCAGGGACTAGTTCACTACCGGAAAGCACTCGAGTGAGTAACGTGTCCAGTAGTTGCTGATTTGCATCTTGGCGCTGCTGCGCTTCTTCCTGACCAAAGTTGGCGTAAGAATCAACGAGAAGAATCTGGCCGATGCTCGAGCCGGTCACTTCCCCGTAGACCTCGGACTGCACCGGTCCGGTGGCATCAAGCACCGCGGCGATGGCTGTGAGGTCCATGGTCACCACGCCATCAACCTTGGGGTAACTCGCGCCATCCCATGTACCACTCCACGCATTCACCATTTCCTGCGCTGAATACAAAAAATTGGGGTGGGTGTTTGTCACAACAAACGGATTGTCGCGCAGGTTTTGGGAAAAGAAGGGGTTAAGTGCCGGTCCGTACCACGCCAGATTCGCGTTAATTGGTGGAAAAAGTTGCGTGCTGGTTTGACCCTTTATCGGGATACTGATTCGGCCGTCTTCAAACTCAATCATGATCAGGGACAGCGGCGCTCCACCACTCGCGCGCATCTCCGCCTGGTTGCCAATTGCAATTAGGTAGCGCTTGATGCCGTCCGCCCCGAGGGCATTCGGTAGAACCGGGGCAATGTTGTTCAGTGAGTTAACCGCCTGCTGAACCGGAGCGAGTTCACTCAATGCTTTATTGCGAATCGAGTCCAATGGACCGGTGGCAAATGTTCCCGCAGTCATGGCCATCAATTGCGATTCGGCGCGATCAATATTTACTTTGGCCGCGTTTACTTCGCCGGGCAGCGAGTCCAATCGCTCCAGGTTCACCCGTCCGTCGCTGAAGATTCGGGTGCCACCGCTCTCGCCGGAAAAGTTGCCGTAGAGCCCGATCAGCTGACCGGTTGCGGCAGAAATCGAAGATGCAGCTTCGGCACTGGCCCGCCAGTTATCCACCGCTGCCGAAACCCCGGGTATTTTTCCCATGAGACTAACCTGACCGGTGTCCACCGATTTCAGCATCAAGACCGTTGATTGATCCGCCAATTGGAACTCTTGCTCCCCTTGGGCGTAATCCCCTCCCGTGAGGCCGGCGGCCGCTGCGGAGAGGTGTGATTGCAGGCCGTAACCACTCCAACCCAGGGCGGCCACGGAGGCGAGCAGGCCCATTTGCAGCCAGAAAATGAATCCACCCAGCGCGAGTGCCAGCGCGACGAGGCCCCAGAACCGGGGCTTGCGGGAAGACACCGCTTGATTATATGCAATTCGTGGGGGAAGTCGGTGTTGCTAGTGGCCTGGGCTAACGGGGATTAGTACGCGCCGCTTCCCGTGAGAACGACCTTCACGGTTCTTGCCACGATCACCAGGTCAAGTGCGGGGGACCAATGCTCGACGTAGTCCAGGTCCATCCGCATCCGCTCATCCCAGTTGACAGCTTTGCGTCCGGAGACCTGCCAAAGCCCGGTGAGTCCCGGCTTGGTCAGGTGTCGGCGGTGGTCTTCGTCCCCGAAAAGTGGGATTTCGTCGAGTAAAACCGGGCGCGGGCCTACGAGTGACATGGTGCCGGCGATCACGTGTCCGATCTGGGGCATTTCATCAATGGACCATCGGCGCAGGAATCGGCCAAACGTTGTGATCCGTGGGTCATTTTTATAACGTTCCCCGATCCGGTCGTCAGGTACACCAATGACGTCTTCGCGCTTTTGATCCGAGCCGACGTACATGGTGCGGAATTTCACCACCGTGATCACTTCGCCACCGCGACCGATCCGCGGGTGCTTGTAGAAAATCGGGCCACGGCTGGAGAAGAAAGTTCCGACCGCCGCCACCAGCATGAAAGGGGTGAACGTGATGAGCAGGAGCAGGCCGGCAACAATGTCAATTGCTCGCTTAATTGCGCGCTTGGGACCGGTGAGGTGGGGTTCGTCAAGGTGAATAAGTGGCAGGTCTGCCTGCATCCGCATGGTGACGCGCGGGCCGACAAAGTCGCCCAGCGTCGGTGCGACCAGAAGATCGATGCGGGGTCCTTCAAGCCGCCAGGACAACCGTTTAATCAATTCTTGACCTTGTAGTGGTGTTCCGGCGACCGCAACGGTGTCCACATCGCACAGACCGATGCGCGCCATGATCTGGTCGAGCCACTCGTCAACCTGTTCATTGGTGGAATCAACACCGGGTTCTTCGGCAACGTCGACCACGATAAAACCCGCAACCGGATCGCGATCCAGCATGTCAACGACTTCACTCTGACGATCGCCGGTGCCGATCACCATGGTGCGGTGCAGGTAGTTGCCATAGCGTCTTTCATGGCGGAGCCACGATCGCAGAATCCAGCGATCGGTTAACAGCAGGATCAAACCAACAACAAAAGTGATCAGAACGAATCCACGGGAGAGATCAAGTTTTAGGGCAAAAGCAGCGATGGCAACCAATCCGAATAGCCCAGCGGATGCGGTAACAACTCGCTTGAATTCTTCTGACCCAACGCCGAGGACCCGCGTGTCGAATGCGCCTCGAACGACGAGGGCAATGATCCAGGACACCACAACGATCAGGGCGAAGAAAACATAGGTGAGGTCAGAAACATTCAGGTTGTAAGGGATCGTCCAACGCAGTACGAAACCGATGGTTGCCGCGGCGACAATCGCTACGCAGTCCCAGATGGCGGCGCGAGTTGCATACACCCGCAACGGATCGCGACGTTGAATAGGACGATCGCGGTGCCCACTCAGTCCACTTTGTGAATTTGGAGTGGCCCAACCACCCGCAATGTGTGGCTCGCGAGCAATTCTGCGCAGAACGCCAGTATCCGTCATTGGATCGGCGTCAGGCGTTTCTTGTGGTGGCGTGCTCACGGCTTCACGGTATCAGTGCATCCGGCAATAAATGGTTCTCCCGGACCGATTGGGTGCGAAAACACACTTATTGCAGGTAAACCCGGACCGGAATCTCGGTCAGGGTTATTGCTGAGCCACCGGCTGCCTCGAGACAGCTGGCGAGTGGATCGCAGACCAGAGTGGAGTTCTCCGGGGTGGTGTAAGACACTTCACCGGTTTGAGCCCAGGCCACCACCCACTTCTCGGCGCCCGCATTGCGGCTGAAGTCACACACGACCGAATTATTGGCTTCGGTACAGCCGTCAAATGTCGCACCGGTCACCCAGCCGTCAACGGCGAAGAAACCTTGCTCACCGTCGGAGCCGGCATAGGCCTGTACGCCCAGAAGGTCGTAGGGCTTAAGCGTCCAGATGTACCAGTAAGAGCGATCAATTCCTAAGCGCAAATCATCGATAAAGGTGCGAACCACAAAACCGGCAGCGCGAGCGCCAACAATTTCCTGCTTGGGTATCTCACCCGGTCCGGCTAGGCCGTAGTTGAGTTCGGTGTCCCACAAGGGAAGTTCGGGTGCACCCGCAGCAATCAGCGCGTCCTGCGCAATCTTGACAAATGCGCCTCGGGCCACCGGGTCACCGTCTCCTGACGGGTAGGTATGAATGGCGAATACGTCAACCGGCCAACCAAGTTCGGCCAACTTGGTCAGGTACGCGGGGTAAAAACGATTAAAGGCTTTTGACAGACGCAGACTGGGTGAGGGCGCAATCACTAAAGCTTCAGGGTCAATTGCCTTAATGATGTCGTACGCCCGTTTGGTCATCTGGGCCATTTCTTCAGGCGTGCCGTTATAAAAATTGACAAGATTTGCTTCATTCCAAATTTGGTAGGAGCTAAATCGACCCTTGTAGCGGGTAACCACTTCGCTCACCCAGTCATCCCAGTCCGCCAAATTCGCCGGGGCACTGGCAGCGCCCGGCTGCGGGTAGTCGGTGGCGTTGACTTCCTTTGCCGCCCATTCCGGTGTGGTGCCCAACACCAACATGATGTCGCTCATGCCCTTGGCTTCGGCGTTTTCTAGTGAACCTTCAATGTTGTCCCACTTGAATTCGCCCTTGGCAAGTTCAATCTGACTCCACGCGGTTCCGTTATCCCACAGTCGCAATGCGCCGAAAGGAGCGGATGCCCAAGCGCCACCTTCGACGCCTTCGATGTGTAGGCCAACGAGTGACCCTGGTGTTGCATTGGCGTCCACGGGCGCATCAGTTGGTGCCGCGGTTGGCGCGACATCGGTGGCAGCACTGTTGCAGCCGGTCAAAATCATGGTGAGGGAGAGAACTCCCGCGCCTATTACGGCTGCTTTTGAGTTTGTGCTGTTCCAAACCATGTGGGCATGCTTCCTATCGTGATTGTCTGTCCTGGCGTGACCGCACTGCATTGGTTGAGGGCGTTGCAGGACAGGCTTACGTTTGCTGGAACAGTGTAAGACTGTGTTCCCTGTGAAGTCCACGCCACTAGATCAACGTTCGTGTTGTCCCCAAAGTTGCACGTGTTCAATGCCCCGCTGACACAGTTGTAGTAGGAGCTACTCATCCAGTTGAATGCACTCTGGTACCCGACTGCTCCGGTAGTTCCGTCCTGCATCGCAATCCCGATTCGTTTGGTGTCCGCCGCCCAGAAGTACCAGTAGGCGCGGTCAACACCGAGTCGCAGGTTGTCGAGGTAGGTCTGGGCAACC
>Ga0105051_10007587_pt1 | contig 11256 bp, 12 predicted proteins | sample FRY02_FD_78383 | JGI IMG/M metagenome (GOLD analysis project Ga0105051, IMG submission 78383) | Freshwater microbial communities from Lake Fryxell liftoff mats and glacier meltwater in Antarctica - FRY-02 (megahit assembly) | ecosystem: Environmental > Aquatic > Freshwater > Ice > Glacier...
AGCACAAGTACCGAAGTTGTGCACAGACCTAGATCTCAGTCTCCTCTACATTTTGATATTAGGAACATATAGCAAATTCGCACGCAAAATTAATTTTCTAGCGCTTGGCGTTTACTGTCCCGCAGGTCAAAGCGCGTTCCGCAGATCGCGTCCGCAACTGAAATTGGGTGAGGAAATCGAATCTTCAAGATTAGTCGACGACCAATCGCGCAAAACTGGGGGGGGGGGGATCTTTAAGTGGGGGGGGGCCAGCCCCACACACAAGTGGGGGCGGTGGTGCTGTTGTTTTCTGGCACGGACACACACGCTTGCTGTTGTTTTCTGGTTGTTCTGAAGGTAACTGTGCTAAATTGAATGATTCGATTCAATTGAAGCAGGGACGCTGTCTTTTACAGTGTATATTCGGTCTTGTTTGCAGTTTATATGTTCACCGCAATCGTCATATCACCCCCTGCAGGCACACGATACGAAGAGAGTACGTCATTGAACATATATGAAGATTTAAAACATTAAAAATAAAATCATATATATCCACCTGCGCAATCTCCATACTCAACCTATTTACACGGGAAAACACGGCAAAATGGTTCTGTCAGTTGCTGTAACAATGGTAGCAAGAAAGAAAGATTAAGCAATCGCTGTGCATTCCGAGTATTCAGTGAATGTCTCACTGTGACAAAAGTACCTCAACGTCCTTAAAAGTAAAGGTACTGAACGCAATGTATCGACATGAACAAACACTGTGTTATTGTCAATCAGGCAGCAGTTTTTCTTGATGTCACAGCCGCTGCCTCTTCCGCTGCAGCCTCTTCTTACTCCAAGCTCGGCACCGCGATAAAACGCCACATGGCGGACTTTTAAAAGCTCGTGGGGGTGAGGATGCCACGGCGTGTCGAGCAAGATGCCAGAACAGAACATTAAAGGAGCAGGGGAAAGGGACGGGGGCGGGTATCAGAACAAGCTCGTGACAAGAATGCATGTTGTATGTTTGCATCATAGCGAAAGATTTACAAATACACAGCAAAAAGAAAATACAATCACAACACACACAGACCGAGCTCAATCAGAGTCGGGCCATCTGGTCGTTGGCCCATGTGGTGTCATCAAACGGTTTGAGAACATCATCGAGATTTTGCTTTGCAGTCCGTGTGCTGTGGGTGATGGCTTTGAAATCTAATAAAATCTGGAGATTTTGTATCACGGGAATCGAACCTTAGTGGAGCTTGTAGCTCCCACTCAGCTACGGACGATATCAAGCTTGATATTATCCGTAACTGAGTGGCGGAGCCATGTGTTGGATTTCGGTGGTGCCAAATTTCCAGATTTCATCATAATCTTGCTTTTCTGCGAAGGAATCTCAACTACAAGTCTCGTGTGCATTTCTACGGCATTTTGGCTCTTATCCCCACCGGCTGTACTCTGTCACCATGGTGCCGTTGGCGTCCATGTTTATGACGTCACGTCTCTTTCACCGTGCAGCATCCTTCTCGCTGGACTCGGAACCGGAAATGCCTATCAATTTGGTAGGGTACCCAGGCTACGCTTACTCCCGGGCTAAGCCTTGATATTCTCATGCCGCATGCACACCTCGTCTGCAAGGACTCAAAATGATGATTCAGAAAAATGATGATGAAATCTGAAGATTTTGCACCACGCCAGGAATCGAACCTGTCGCTGCACGATGATGGACCTTGTAGCATCCACGAGGTGTGCATGCGGCATGGGAATCTTAAGACTTAGCCCAGGTGTATGCTGGGTAAAATAAACGACATATATATGTTTTGGTCAAATTTTTAATCAACATATATATGTCGTTTAACCAACATATTTATGTTGTTTAACCAACATATATATGTTATGGTCACGTCATGAATATGATGTGTATATGTTTTTCCCAGTAAACCTTGACACATGTGATTCTTCTACACTAGGCCATATCCAACTTGACTAAGTACTACGGGATTACATGGTTGGGTATCGTGACTTCAGGCATGATCATGTTTCAACTGCGTCTTCCGTGACTGAATCCGCCGAGACTCTCTGTCACGGTGGCACAGTCAATCCTCCAATGATACATGGCACTGGCAACTGCGTACACCGGCGTGGTATGTGGTACTCATATTACGTCAGCCGATGTATCATAAGAGTCTGGGAGACAAGATTTGTGTGAGGAAACTCTTTACTCAATAACATACAGTGTTCCTAAATCATGTTTCACAACATGTTTTGAATACCCTACCCTGATGTCGGGAAATTTCGGCGAGGTTATTTACTCAAGTAGGACATGAGTGTAGGCGACAATGCCAACTGCTGTAGAGGGAGACTGTCAATAGGTAATATGCAAGGCCACACACCCTGGGTATTGGTCTGGGTCCCATCCCGAGCCTCGTCGAGGCTGACTGCGTAATTCAAGAGATTTACACCCAAACAGGAAATCCCGCCAAACCAGCGGTGGTACAAGTGCCGAAACATATTTTTTTACACAAATATTTCCGTGAACATATCAAAACAGTGACTACAAAGACCCGATTCAAAGGGCACATACACGTAATCGAAAATGTACCATACAGGACTCACACAAAACTCAGGGTACGGGGAAAAGGTGGGAAACACCCTCCAAAAATATATTTTCCACGTCTGATTCCTGATTCAAATACCTGTGGCCAGGAGCTAGCACATACAACATATATGCTACATTCCCAAACAAAAACATCACATGCCAAAACTGGATCTACACGCGTGACCACACACTTCACACTCAGAGAGACACATACCAACGGCAATACGATTGCCACACACAGCATTTAATGATTCAACAGCCAAAAATTCGCACAGAAGATGGATAGCATACATGTTTACAGCACCACTTCACCCCAATTTTCACACAAACAATTATTGAACACATCAAATTTAAATACCGCGTCCACAAACCGTCACAAATCAAGCAAACACGCCTACATACAGAACTCACCTTCTTGATTGGAGTACTTCCCGTTGTCGCATTGTACTTTTGAACACAGAATCGAAAAGGCAATCGAAAAGTAGATTAAGGACTCAATCATATGGAAAATATCCCACAATTATTTTGCCCTTTTCCCGCCATTTTCACCCAAACAGGAAATCCCGCCAAACCAGCGGTGGGACAAGTGCCGAAACATATTTTTTTACACAAATATTTCTGTGAACATATCAAAACAGTGACTACAAAGACCCAATTCAAAGGGCACATACACGTAATCGAAAATGTACCATACAGGACTCACACAAAACTCAGGGTACACCATACCAAAGCCAGCCACCGGGAAAAGGGCGGTAAACACCCTCCAAAAATACATTTTGGGCGTGACGCATTCGCTTGGTAAACACGCAAGGAGGTGGTCGCCAAACAAAAAGACAACACTTTCGATCAATAGCTTAAACCACGGCAAATCGCTCTGAGGCCACTACTGTGGGAAGTCTGCTGCGATTCGTACACACTCTTCAAAGAGGATTACGAGCACGAACACAACGACACGGTTTGTTTCGGGGTGCGCCGATTTCAAAGTCCAGTTGAAAAATGAGGACCAGAGGAGGGAGTAGGTTGTTGCGCAACAAGGAGTCCAGACATACATACACACACACACACAAACATACAGATCACCCGAGGTGTTTTTTTGGATCTGAGTGTTGCGCAAGTTTTTTTGGATCTGAGTGTTGCTCTTTTCATCAGCATTCGCACTTCGACAGAGCCTCGAACAGGGATGGGTTTTCCCGGAGTGGTTCCGGAACATGTTCCAGGAAAACTTGGGGAACACGGCATTTTCCCTGTTCCCTGTTCCCTGTTCCCTGTTCCCTTAAGGATTCCCCCCCCGCAAAAAAAATTTAGCCTCCGGCGGCCCTGTGGGGCATCTCGTGACTTGTTCTCTGTTCCCTGTTCCCACAAGACCCCACTGAGAGAACATGTGTTCCGTGTCCCCTGTTCCCTTAGTCCTTACGGGAAAACCCATCCCTGGCCTCGAATCCCCAGGCCTGTTTTTTGAGGTTTGACTTGGCAGGAGATTTCCCCGGTGTGAGGCTGAGCATCGAGGCTTGTCAGTACTGTAATTCCATATTACGCCAAGCGCTACACCTAGCTGTGGACGTGCTACATCATCGAGTCTGCTGCTGCTGCTATGAATTGTTCGGCGTTAATCTTTTCTGATTTGATTTGCCGTGCCATCTTTTTTCAGATGATTTCTGCTTTGATGCATTTTTTCACGGTTGGGCACCAAGCGTCTAATTGTCAAGTTGGCTTACCTGCATCATCAACCCCGTTTTAGACCATCTCTTGTCTTTGGCCTCCTGAATACAGGAGATTCAGCTTACGAATTCAATCCAAAGGCAACACAGTCCACACCTACGACCATTTGTTGAAGAGGAAATTCAGTTTGTCGGCTATTCAGATCAGGATGACAACTTGAAATTGCAGGCTATGCTAACTTTGGAAAAAAGTTAAAACGTCGAAATCAGTCTAGTTCAGATCACAGGCTTGATTTTGGCTTTTTTTTCATAGGAAACACGTCATCATTGAAGGATTTAGGGCAGATTACAAGTGGTGCCTAGCAGGCAACACAATGGGCAGCACTTAGCGTGGAATCACATGCATTACAAAGGCTGTGTCATGGTGGCAAGTAAGCCGCACGTCCGTTCCACTCGGGGAACGTTCACTTGTCCACCTACGTGGACCATGACAAGCACAAAGTGCGCTGCGGCAATCCAAAGACTGATTTCGATCATGCGCTCTAGCGATAAAACAGAATTTATCAGCTGGCTAAAGACTCCGGATCTTACTAACCGAAATTGGCGTGTTTTCTTTCGGCGAGATCAGATTCAAATGCCTAATGATGATGATTGCTTTTATTTCTTTCAAAAGTAGTTTAGTACCCTTGTTTGAGGGTCTATGAAGTTCAAATTCATTGGAATTTGAGTTGTCGGGTTTTAGACGGAATCGAACCGACGACCTATGGATTGACAGTCCCTCGCTCTGACCAACTGAGCCACGCTTGCACGTGAGGTTATAGATGAAGTGCTGACTGAGGAAGTTGTAACGCAACAGCAAGCACTGGCAGTGACAGAAGGTCCACTGCAGAACGTAACTATAACGCGCAAACAGTGTGAAGCAACCTTCGTTTTCACAAAAGGTGAGCAACAGATCATTGAGGGCAAAAGTGCCAGGGATGCAAGAGATAGATTCGTGAAAAGCGAGCGGAAGCAGCTGACAGATATCGATTCCAGTATAGTCCCTCTGGGCCTAAATTCAGAACTACGATAGTTGCATGGGCCATGTGTGAAGGATAGTGGATAGAAGCTCGAAACGCTGATGAAAAAAATGGGACGTAGGCACGAGAAACGAAGGAACGCCAATTGGTTGAAGAAACTCCTCGGGAGTTTCCGTGGATCGAATCAGGATCATTGGTGCGAGGTTTCTTGTCAGCAGTGGAATATGGCGGCATTGCCAAGTGATGGATACAACGACGGAAGAGTGCATGTCATAATGGTTACCTTTCTGCACAAAAGTGTGTTTCGCCTCAAAGCACTTGTTGTGAATTGGCATAAACCCCGAGAAAAGAAGACGCTGGAACACATGGCTCATGGACTCATTTTGTGGCTTGATGCGATGACGCATGAGGGAGAGCGTATTAGCATTACTAAGTTGACATCTATCAAGCAACAGCAGGACGGCCAGACCTTCAAAAACGCGTGAATATTCAGCTCCAGGCCAAAATTCAAAAGTCAGAAGGGCGGTGGAGAATCATGGGAGGGGGTTTGAATGCGGCAACATCGCGTACAGGATATTCCATCTCAACAAAGTCTGATTCTGAGAAAGTAGATAATCGGTTTCAAGAGTGTATTCAAAGAGCAGGAGGATCACTGATTCTATCTGAGGCACACATGCGCAAAGATCTGATGGGTGGTGCATCACTCGATAACATTAAAAGTGCAACACTTGACCATATCATCACGTGGAATTTTTTAAAAGAAACAGCCGAAATATCGGCGCCGACGAGTACAGTGGGTAGGGCCTACCCATTGGGTAGGAGCGTGTGAGAACGATCATGCATTAATATTGTGCACAGTCGATGAGCAACTGTTGAGCTATCGAGACTCTGGGGCGCGAGATCCAGGAGGCCAAACAGGAGAGCTCAAGGCGAAAAAAAATGATCCAAAGCAAATACTGCGCATTCAATCAAAACTTGACGCAATCATGCGCCCAATTGCCCAACAGATCATCACCGACATCAATGATAGAAAGTGTATTAAAGAGATGGGCCTTAGATGTGTGGTGGAAAGGCAAGTTGCGACAGCAGGGATGTTCATGCACAAGAATCCAGAAGGGAGAGATAACCAAGCACAGAAACGCGGCCCTCATAAAAGCCAGGAGCAGGTAGAAATCTTAAAGAACTAGCAACGTTAATAGCTGCACGAACAACCCGAGGAAGGCCCGGACGAGCATCTGTAGCAGTTCAGCAATGCATGGCACAATTTGGACTTTATAGCGATTTCAAGATGACGCTGCAAGAAGTGAATAGGGTGGCCAATCTCCCGGAATGGACGACAGTACTGGAAATGATGATCATATCTCGACGAGCAGATCTAGTATTTAGAACAACGAAGCAAGAACGGTGGAACCAACGAGCGCAGGAACATCAGGCGCACAATGATTTCCTGGAAGAGCATCGAGGAACTGACAAGTTTTCAGGTAATTATACACTGCAACCCCAGCAAACAGAAGTGGTTTGGACAGTGCCGTGTGATTGTTGGATAGAGCTCGAAAACAAGGACATGCATTGTAAGGAGTGGGAATGTATGCTTGCAAACTTCACAGAGAAGGAAGCAAACACCACAGTGCATCGAATCTACGTCACGCTTTCCGCAGCAGGGTCGCTAGGAGCGGTCACAACGCAATGCATCAAGTGGGTACTCTCGGGCCGGTCGGCAGCAGAGCAAATGCAAAAGTGGCAGCAAGCGTTGCAAGCTGATCAGATTACAGACGCTGGTCTCAAGAGGGTCTCCCCACTCTCAGCGTTTCAAGTCACTGAAACAAACGAAGGAGGTATGATGGTAATCACAACAACACGAGTTACGCAGATGCATGATATAGTGAAATCGTTGTAAGAAGGACCAGAAAGTGCTAATGAGATCCTTTAGAGTGAGGGCCCGTGGCTTGGAGAAGAGCTTGAGAAAGCATGGGGAAACTACTTGAAGTACAGGGTTACTCGCCCTTTGCAACATGTGGCAACCATCAGTGTAGAAGCAAAGATCTCTGTGTGCTAACATCCGCTGCCGTGCCCTCTATTAGTCCTTCTTCCCCTGTGTACGCTCCTTTCATCCCTTCTGCTCCAGGCCCGCAGGTGCCGGGCTTGGATCCACCATGCTCACCAATGCAACAGGTGCGAGGTGGCGTCTCCCCCAGCAGAGGCAATGCAAGCAAGACACGGGCTAGTCTGCCCCAAGCAACCGTTGAGCAGAACAGACGAGAATTGGTCGCCTTCTGTCAACAATGCTGGCAATTTACAAACTTCAGGCATAATAAGGGTGAGACAGGCATCCTGCCTTTGATGGTGAAATTACTGATTCACACTTACAGGACAGCAGAGCATTGACCAGGCCGTTTGAGAGGAGAACTTATAAGAGGATCCTGAAGGATCTTCGGTGATTCATTCGTCATCTTAGCTCAGTGGAGAAGAGCGCAGGACTTAAGAAATTTTGGTTATCCGCAGGCCCCCGGTTCGATTGCGGCCGAAACCCCGTCAACTTAAATCAATATGGATTTGAGCAAATAGACCCTCAAGCAAGGGTTCTAAACTACTGTTTCCAGTAATAAAATAAAATCAAACCAGCCAGGAGATCAAAAAATATGTCGCAATGTGTTTAAAACCAGGTAAAAGAACAGGTACAGATAGATGCATAAATGAACTCACAAAAATGATGACGGATGAGGAGTTCCAAATTGTGAAAATGTGGATGAATGAAATTTTGACAGAAGATACAAGTCGACAGCGAGCAACGATGAACGGCACCATTTCGCAGCTTCACAAATGTGGAAGCACGAATAAAACGTCGGACCAACGACCAGTAGTCTTGCTAAACAGCGTGTACCAACTGCTGAACTATGTCTTTAATGAACGGTTGTAAAATTTGTCGAACCAGCTAACATTTTAGAACCAGGGCAAGGTAGAGGCAGGCAAGGATGTTGTGTCAGCATCATTATACAAAAGGTGCACTTCATCCAACAGGAAGCTCGCAGACAGGGCAAGAGAGTTTATCGAGTCGACATTGACTTTAAAAACGCCTTCAATGCTATGTCTCAAGCAGCGCTCTGGCAGGTGATGAAGATTTCACGGTTTAAGATTCCAGATGTTGACTTATTAGAGCAGATATATGAAGGTGCCACGGTTAGACCTGCCCCGAATAATGAGGAAAGTGAGACAATCACATTGAACACAGGTGTAGCGCAAGGCAGTATCACGTCTCCGCAGCTTTTCAATATTTTCATCAATGCCCTGCTGCGTATGCTTACGGTAATAGGACAGAATGAGAATATTAGTCACGGGCTGCAGATCAGCAAGGATCAGAAAGGAGACAACAAGAGATATGACAACAGTTATCAATTCAACAACATGGGGTTCATCGACGATATCTCAATCTGTGCTGACACACCAGAGGGCATGCAATTGCTGCTAAACGTTGTGCAGGAATTCAGCGGCTGGTGTGGAATGCAGATCAATGTAAAGAAAACGTACGTTGGTAATAGATAATGATACAAAGCGTAGAGAGCAAAAGCTAGCGCCGCTATTGACAATCAACGGAGAAACCCTACAGACGATGAATCTCGATGGCGCGTGCAGATATCTGGCCCGGATATTGGGGCACGGGAAACGGCGATATGAGAGCAACCAAGGAAGTGGTCAGGCAAAAGATCATTGCAGCACGTGGCCTGATCAAATGCCATCCTCTCACACCAGAGCTAGCAACGGAATTGTTCACAAGCAAAGGATGGGAGTCTTCGGCTTCTCAGCGGCACTCATTGAGTGGTCTGAAAGTCACGGTGAATTGAACGACGTGAAACGATTGTGCGTTCAAGCTTACAAGAACATCTGGCACTTGACATGGTCAACGGCAAGTGCTCCCTTCATCTTTCCGAAAGCACAAGCAGGTAAGGAGAGTGCAGTGCCCATGGCAGTACTAACACAGGAGTTGTTGCAGCATGCAGAGAGATGCATGCGACATGAGAGATGCATGCGACACGAGGGTGCGGTTAAAAAAATCCTGCTGGTAGGGTTAAATCGCACTTTAGATAAGTGGTTATGCGACTCTTTTGCTGAAATGATTCAGGGGATAGAACTGTGGAAGTGGGATGACGCTACCGGAGACTTCTGGTCGAGACTCGCAAAAGCACTGCAACATAGCAACATCTCAGTCACGTGGACAGAGCAGCTAGACAGCAAATTAGCATCAGTGCATACTACTGGAAAAATGAGCTGGGCTGCAGCAACTAGATCCATTAGAGAATGCAAAATGAAGATTGAAAGAATCGGGGGGTCGCGCTTAGATACAGATTCAGAGGTATGGGGTCTCGATTAAACAACATGAAAGCTGATGTGGGCGGGAGAAGCAGCCATGCGAAAGAGCATTCGCGCTCTAAGACAAGCTGGATTCGAAAGTATATTTGATTTGCAACATGGGTCAACAGTGAGATCCATATGCTCATGCAGCTCCGAGGGAGGGTGGCAAACAGACGAAAGCTCGAGAACAGATTGAGTGCAATCGAGAGCTCTGTCATCAACGGCAGGGTTTACACTTGCTGTGCCCACCAACGTGTAGATGTGGCAATTCACTAAAACGGGTGGAAGCAAAAACAGAAGTAATTCGAGGTTACGGGCTGAACACATCCGAAGCTGAACTAAGTGCGACACAAGATATTGCAAAGGGGGACGTGGTAGCGGTCTTCGGCAAGACAGCAACACTGTGGACGTCAAGTGATGTGCATGAATTTCAAGTGCTAGTAGATGCAACAAATGATGATCCTTGTGCACGGGACAAATTGCAGTACAACGTACAAGGACATAATCCCGAGAACAGGAATTTGACTTCATACAAGTACCGGAGAAGGACGCAGAATTAGCGCTTTCGATGAAAACAAGCCGATCCTTAGCCAAAGCGCTGCGCGATCGCTCAAAGCAATCTGGAAACGGCCAATTCGCAAATCATACATGTTGCACAATGCACAGGAACGTCAACATCGAAATATTGACAGTGCAGGCAGTGGCGGATGACGAACATTCAAATCCTATCACAACTGTGAAACCAGATGTGATTGTGATTCTTCGTGCAGATCGGGACATTGTGATGGGAGAATGGATCAAAACACAATACACGGATGTGCAGTTGGATCTTGACAGAATATTTGCATGCGGATCTTGCTTTCATGCAGGAAGTTGTCAACCACAGCAGACAGAATCTATGCTGGCGCAATTCACAAAAACTCAAGCCTCAAATCTTACGACAGCAGGACGAATTGTTGTAGGAGCGCAATTTATTTTACATGTGGAGGAGTGCTTCAAATGGGTACAGTAAGTAGGATCAAGATTGGTGAAGGAAGAGAAAATCAAATCAGTATTCAGATGCAAGACAGACTCGTTGAAGTGGGGCAGTCGTGCATGGTCCGTGATGAGATAGTAGATGGATTTGTGTTGGGAAAAATTGGGTTTTCTCATCAGGGTACCGACAGAATAACGAGTCATCAAGATTGGCGGAACATTCTTGCACCGGGAAAAATGATTCAAGGCGACATTCTCGGTGCCGTGCTAGCTGTCGGCATTTACGGGCACAGCAAGGAATTGCAGTTACCAACATCACTGGATGTTTTGGATTTTGAATGAAACGTTTTGGAACAAATGGCAAGCAGTAAACACAAAGGAAAAAGTTTCGGGCCGACGGTGGGTCTATCTTGAGGAAGAGCCAGCATGGGGTAACGAGGTACTAAGACAAGAAATGGCAGCATTTCTAGATGAGAGGAAACGCGACAACAAATCACTGTCACTCTCTCCAGAAGAGCTTAGCTCGTTGAACTGCGATCATCTCACTTCAGACGATTTCATTTGGGGTCGAGTTGGGTTTTACACAACTCATCGAGGGCATGAGTAAGCACGCATAATCAAAAAAACAAGACCCCCAGTTCCTCTCCATCTCCTTGATCACATGATTATTCCTATTCACGTAGGTAACAATCATTGG
>Ga0105051_10007591_pt1 | contig 11251 bp, 7 predicted proteins | sample FRY02_FD_78383 | JGI IMG/M metagenome (GOLD analysis project Ga0105051, IMG submission 78383) | Freshwater microbial communities from Lake Fryxell liftoff mats and glacier meltwater in Antarctica - FRY-02 (megahit assembly) | ecosystem: Environmental > Aquatic > Freshwater > Ice > Glacier...
AATACTTTAAGACTGGCATGTAATTTTTGTTATTTCTTTGTCTAGGTAGTTTTTTAAATTACAATCTTAGTTCATAAAATACATTGAGAATTTTTAGGAAGACTTATAAAACAAGAAAATCATTAAGCAGGAATCATTAATTATAAGAGATTTTCATAATTGTTAAGGTTCTTCTTTTATGGTGGGTCGAGCAGGCTTTTCATATGGCAAATATGAATTTTGGGGCTTCTCTTATGCTTTTTATTCCCATTAGGCTACTTGGCCCTTCACTTACTCAATGTTATTTTCTTAGTCCCTTTTGCGTTTGTTATAATCATTGATATAACAGTTTTGGCACATACCTCCCGCATATAGTTTATCATGAGGACAGTTCCAAGGTTTCTTGGTTCTTCCATATTTATGGTAACAGTTGTTACAGAGCCCCTTCGCATAATGGGCTCTATCATGATGCTCACATTTTGAGACTTTTTTACTGTAGATTAGACAAAATTATACATCTTCTTCTTAGTAGAGCCAAGTTTATCCGACTAATCAAGAGCCTCACTTACTTGTGGCTCCTCATTTGTGTTTGAGACGATAGTGGAGAGTTTTCCTTGCAACAACTGGATGTTTAGCTGTAGATATCGGTTGATGAGTTATTGGCGCTCGGTTTATAGCTGAATTTAGTCAACAAGTTACGATTTGGTTAAGAATGGCTGATTGACTGTTGGGAATTTGGGATGGAAATACACTCGATGCGTCTTGTTCCATCTGATTGGTTGTTACTTTTTGAAATCCTTAAGTTTTTTGCACTGTTTTGGGGAAGCTTTCAACTGACTGTGAGGCTTTAGATTGAAAATTGAAGTTGAGAACTGTATTAAAAGACATTTACTCGACGCACCCGAAGCTAGCAATTGTAAAAAATTCATCTTATGATGTAAATAATATAATATTATTAAAATTGATCATTAAGAATATTATTACATAAAAAGCTAACTATTAATTTCGATATGTTTAAATTATATTTTTAATAAAGCCGATTCTAATTTAAATTAAAAAAAATTATATCTATAAAATTTTTGAATGGAATAAAATCGATAATGAAAAATTAAATAAATAAGAGATGAAAAGGCTAAACAATAGATAATTAGTGTGAACATTCTCAGCTTACACAAATATTTTTCAATGTTTATAAGATTTACTTGAAATTCGGACGATTTTCTGGAAATCTGTCCCAGCAGCGTATCATAAGCATTCTTAGCTAATGCGGGCAGTCTGAACATATAAAGCTCAATTCAGGTCTGCCATTTTATAAAGTAATAAATTTCATAAGAGATTGTGGATTCTTGATGTTTGTGTATGGTGGACTACGCGACAGTATTTCCCAAAGCACTATTCCAAACGAATAAACATCAGCTTTTAGCGAATAAGGCTCATTATTGAATATTTCAGGTGCCATCCAATGCTAAGTTATTAAAAGAGTATTTACATAAGTCCCTAAGGTTCCTGTCATGTAGGTGGAGGCAAAATCCCTGGATAGTCCAAAATCAGCAATCTTAATTTGAGGTTATGCCTCCCCACTAAACTTATTCACCAACAGAACACTATGCTTAGAATAAACTTACTTCAACGATTTTAGATCCCGATGGATGATAGGTGGATCATTCGTATGCAAGAATAACATTCCCTTAGCGATCTGCTTGGCAATTGTGATTTTGGTAACGATTTATATGTTGTGATTACTTTAATGAAGGAAATCGAACAGAGTAGCCTTTAAAATTAGCATAAATATGTACTCCATTGCAGAACTAATTTATTATGTAGTATTCGCTTTTATATTAGGCAATACCGATCAATGTGACTAAATTAGGATGGTGGCGGATCTTCACGGAAGTCATAATCTCTCGTCTGAACTATTTTGCGTTAGAAGGTGACATGTTGTCCTTTATACGCTTTATAGCCACTTATCGCCCTCGCCATTACCCCCTGAATACTTCGGATGAATGCCCAAAACCCACTTTGTTGTAAAATTTTAGACTGGGGAACTCGATAAAGTACTGTTCTGCGTTCTTCTTCACTTACTCAACGATAAAACCTTTGAGATCGATAAAATTATGCTCACTGGGCATTGTTCTAAAATTCTTGTCATTGTCCCTTCTGAAAACCTGTTCGTGTATTTTATCCTTTCCGATTTACTTACTGCTCTTATTGTGCAGCAGCTCACCATGTTTTTGATGACCCTAGTTGAACCCTACAGGCCCTGTTCTGTTCAACAAGTTATGGTGATTTTGAGAAACTTAAAAGACTATCTGTTTGGAGCTTGAAGGGGATTACTTATTTTAGACTTTTTTCACAGGTACTTACTCATCATCATCATCGCCAAAGAAGTTCATCAGTTACATTTTTTTATCTTACTATTTCGAAGGTCTGTTCAAGGTATAATACAGTTACTTCGAGACGCTTGAAATACTTTCACGCAAGTCCTGATGATTCGGCTCGATATACCGATCATAACTTTAGTCTTTTGGATTCGTTGGCGAGTTCTTATTCACACCAGTCTCTTTTTATCTACGTTATGCTAGTTTTTAAAATGCCTAAAAGTTTGAGATACTTTTAGAAGGATTTACAGAGATAAAGGGCTGGTGAAAAATGTTATTGTCTTCCTTGCTCATGTATGTGTTTGTATACACTGAACTTATCTTACTCTTTGAGTCGTCATTTGCATTGGAACTTTGAGGAGTGTTAAAACTGCTGAAAAAGTCATTATTTCGAGGAGATTTAGCGAATGTTACGGGTTGATTATTTATTGGTTGATCTTCTTTGAAAGTATTGTTCGACTTATTAAATTTTTAGTCAACTATGCTCAAAAAGTCCCCAAATTGATTATTCTGGGGTTTTTATTAAGTTTATTTTTTATTCTATGACTTCATATCTTTATTTAGATTTTGATGGGTAAATTACATTAAGTTTGCATTTTTTAGATTTTTAATATCTGCTAATTATTTTGATTTAGAGTTACCTTATGTGCTGTTAGCTATTTTTTATTTTCCATTTTTTGAAGGACTTTGCTCGTTTGTAAATACTTTATTTTCCTTATTCTTCTTGAATGGCTCGTTTACTGCTGATCCAGAACTTTAAGGAAGAGTCTGAATGTTTAATGGTTCCTGATTATTTTAATTGTATCCAATATTTTTATTTATTTTGAATTGGTTCATTTATACGAAATTTTAATCGTCTTTTTTCTATAAATTTTTTAAGAAGTTTGGATTTTTTATCGCTTATTCGTAAGTAACAGGAATTTTGAGTCCATCGATGCTCCTTTCATAATTAATATGCTTTTTGAACTCAAAATTTCCGGACTTTTTTTCTCTGATATTGATTCCCTTTATCCTTTCTAATATTTTATTACTGAGTAAAAAGGGGGTATCATCTTAGAAGAGTGCAGCAAGTTTATTGGCTGATTAGAATAGCTTGGACAATTTTTTGAATAAACCCTAAAAATCTTTTTAAACAATTTTAAGTTTTTGTACCAATTTTTATATATCAAGTTACTAGTTAAGATGGCAAATTGCTTCCTTAAATCCACAGATTAAAAAAACAAGTAAAGAAATACAACAATATTCCTCATCAACTAAGGACAAAATGATACTCCTCTGAATATCTACCAAATATGAATGAGTGGCAAGGATTTAATGAAACTGGACGCATGTTTCTAAAAACTTTATCATTTAGGTAATTAAGTCGAGTTTCAACAATGGGATTTCCTTTTTGCTCTTAAAAAAAGGCAAAATTGAGAAGTTTCCCTACATTAAGTCACTGTTTTAGTAGCAAATTTTCCATTTTGCTGTCAAGATTAATGAATAATAACGAATAATGAGACAGATATATGAATTACGCTTAATGTCTAAGGAGTCCGTAGGTTTTTGAGCCATCTTCCAGTTCCGATATATTCTGGTACAGAGTTTATTTGTAGAGTTTATTCCGTCGTAGTTTATTGATTCAGGGGGGCCTTTACGTAAGAAATTGTGCAGCAAGATTAACAGTTTTATGTTTACCAGGCTTTTGGACTTGCAGTCTTAAGAGTACCTCCAAAGAATCTCATACAGCTTTTAGACCTTGTACCGTTTTTACCAACATTTTGATATTATTGAACGGTTGTACTTCAATTAGGGTGCTGTTTAGTTGTCCTCAACAAATGAGGCAATCCATCCTTCCGTTTAGGTTGTCATCTGGTTGTAAATTCGCTTTATTTTATCAAAGATACTGGTTTATGCGACTTGGGTCGACTTCTTAAGCATATGATTGTTGATTTTGAGGATTTAGGAGAGAGTCGAATCAAGTTATTTATCGATATTAATATCAATTTGTGCAACCTTTTTCGCCATCAAGTGTGAAATTTGTTTCTTTACTTATGCTGCAGTAATCCTTTGTGCCGGATTGGTAGCAAAACACTTTTAAATAAGTTAAACTAGTTCTGACGAATACGAGGTTTATTCGGGAATGAAAAACTGTTTGTTAATAGCACTCAGACGGGACTAAAACGGTTGTTTCTTGAAACAAAGCATAAACATAAGGACGCCTAAAGCAAAAATGTCCACTTTAGGGCCTATCTAAAACCCGGAGTACAAGTTAAGCTGTTAGGGAGACCTGTATAAAGGCGTAGTCGTCTTTTAGATGTCTTATTATAGATCGCCTCTGTTTTATTTCGTTACGGTTCGTATCGTCTATTTGTAATTAATTATAGGTACTTCTTTGGAGGAGCTGCCGAAATCGCACAGCTTGTACTCCCCTTTGCTAGTAACCAGTACATTCTACAGTTTTATGTCTCGATGGGCCGTTTATTTTTTGTGAATGTACTCCAAAGCAGATGCCACGTAATAAGATATCTTAAGTACAAGTTTTTCAGGCACATCGTTTTGGCCGTATCCGTCGAGCACATTCCATGCGTTTCTTTGTTATTATCAAAATTACCCATTACTGCAGTTCTCCATAAACAAGAATCCATACGAGCCTTATTTTTATTTTATTTAAAAACAATCTTTCAAGAGCACAATGTTTTTATGGTGCAACTCTTGTAATGCTTATCTTTTTTATATGAAATTTTACTTTTAGCTCTTGTAAGCATTTAATATTTGAGGATTCGACAGAACTTGAACTTTGCATATTGTATCAGGGTCAGAGGTTGAGTAGATTACTGAAAAACCTCCTTAACCCAGTTGTTATCGAAGCTGATATTAACGTTTAGGACCTTTTACGGTCTGGCCTTTGAATTTCATATTTTAATGAGCGATTTTGTTTTAAAGTTATTGGTAATTGCTCAAATTATAAACTTTTTAAAATTCAAAAATAGAATACTCTTTATCTTTTATTTTGTTTCTAATTAAAAATCAAATAATTTATCATAAATCTGCACCTTGTGCATTAACATTATCACAATTTTCAGCCTGATCTCTCTTATAAACAAACTCTTAACAGCCCTTGATAAAAATAATTTTACTTATCTACAGGCAATACAGGAATTCATATAAAAATTGTAGACCCGATCAGTAATCTTTTTACAGCAAACGCCTTTTCGTTGTTTTATGGCAGGGCACTTTGTTGGTCTGGTAACACATAAGGCGGTTTAGTACTCGATTTAATTTTTTTACTGAAAGACTAGAAATAGGCAGAACAATATTAATATTTGTAAGTAATTATTTTTCATGTTTTGAAATTATTTAATAGAATAAAATATGTCAGCATCGTAAATGTTTAGTAATGGAATTTTTGTAGATAAAGTTACCTGCTTGGAATTTTATAATTCAGTTTTATGAACAAAAATTGGAGGTTATTTTTAGACTTGTTTAAATCAAATCGAGATATTAATCGATTCTTAAGAAAAAATAATACAATAGATAAGATTAAACTAGGGCTAGACCTTAAAAGTTGTTTGTTAAGATATGATTTCCTCATGTTTTAATCTAAATTAAATTTTAACTCTTTTTAAAACGGATAATAATCAATACATGATCAGCAATTTTAACCTATGTCTTTATTTTTTATCATTTTATATCCAATACACGATATTTATCTTGAGAAGTAATTAAGCATAAAAAGTGAATAAAATCAAATTTATTTAACCATCATCAATTAAAATAATATCACAAAAAAATGAACAAACTAATCATGTCAAGCAAAGTTGGTTTCAGCATAAAGAAAAAAATACTCGATGCCTTATATATGGGCAACTCCTCGTCAGCTTCTGAGCAGATCATCCAAGCATCAATTCATACAGGAGTATTCTCAGCCAAGGGTAATATCGTAAAGGGTATCCCCTACGTGTATCAATCAACAAAACTAGCATCAGGAATTACCGTACTTACCGAATCTGTAAGCGTCCCTTCAAACGTAAACCTGGGTATTTTTATTAACGTTGGTACCAGAGATTAAACACCTTAAAACAGTGGAACCTTGTTATCATTGAAGAATACTTATCTTAAGACTGCTCTTAATACTAATTAAACTGTCAACTATGGTATTTCCCAAATGTCGGGAGGATAATTCGAAATGGACTACAACAGATAATCAACCTTCTACAGAGCCTCATGTTTAAGTCACGACGTCATTGATGTCTTCTCAATGATGGCTGATTGTGCATTCGAGCCTAAAAACTTTGTTGCCGCAAGTGTCGGTGTTCATAAAAATTAAAATAGCCATAAGCTTGATAGTCATTTAGGAGGAAATTAGTCCTTCAACGATAATATTTACGCAACTGCTTATGGGCAAAATGGTTTGGGAAACAAGATCTTAGGCTATAAAGGAAATGTCAGCAATCTTACTGCCTACGTAATTCAAAACTTCCAAAACACACAAGTTACTCCAGACAGAATTGTAATTTCTGCCACAGGTGTATAAAACCATCAATAATTTGTTGATTTAGTCAACTAAAAAATGTTCTTTACTCAACTTTCAGCCAAATCGACTCCAAGAACACTCTCAACTTATATCGGTGGTGAAGTAAGAAATCTTACCGAATCAAGCAGCATTCATGTTGCTTTTGCTTTATAAGGAGCTTCACTTCAAAACTGCTTACCATTGATGATTGCCCAATAAATTTTGGGAAACAACAAAAGATCAGGAAGAATCCAAAGAAATATCTTGAACAAAAATGCTTTCATTGATGGAGCTCAAGCTTTTAGTACCAGCTTTGCTGATAATGGAATATTCGGGTTAAAAATCTCAGGATCTGCTTCACATGTATTTTTTTGTATTACAATTTTAGGCTCAACAAATCGCCAACGTCGCTGCTAAATAACTGGCTGATTTGAAAACTGTTTCTAACAACTAAGTGGATGTTGCCAAGTAAACTCTTAAGGCCAGAATTGCCCTTTAACATACTACTTCATGGAAAAGATTAGAAGACAGAACTAAGGCGTTATACTACAGTGGCTCAGCTCAAGTTGACTTCTCTCAATCAATTGATAAGATCACAGCTGCTGATGTCCAAGCCGCTGTAACCCAGGCCCTTAAATCTTCTTTAACTTTGGTGGCCCAAGGAGGATAAGTTAACAGACTTCCAAGTCTTGACACTTTGGCAAAAGCTTTCCAATGATATCGATATAAACATGATTACATAAATCGCTTTTTAAAATTTATTAACATTTTTGAATGGTAACTCGCATAAATTTGAACTTTTAATTAGTTTGAGTTATTAATTTATAGATTATCCATGTATTATTTCTCTCAAGAATGTGTCTGCCTATCAAGTGAAGGTCTTTATTCTTGTTTTAAATGCAATTTTTATCTAAAATTATTGGTTTATTCATATGATGTTTTGATTAAATTGCTTAAATTTCGATAAAGAATCATCAGATCTAGAGTTCACTGAAGTGAGGTTTATCTCTGCTGTATTCACTTGATGCAAAGTATTCAGGCTGTGTGGCCTTAAGGCTTCCAAGTACTTGATTGGTATTTAAACAGGTTTTAAAATGTTGGAATAATTCAGCACATTCTTGATTTTGCAATGATTTTATCACACCATAATTGTTTGCACACTGAATTAACATTCTTTCGTATGGTACACATGCGAGCTTGTTATAAACCTATCTTTGAGTAAATAAAATACCTTGTAATCAGAAAATTAGAATTTAACAGTAGCGATTTTTTATAAGTGATTTCTTGGAAGATCTCGTAGAAATTGATTGTTTCGGGGGACGAAATCTATAAATAATTTGTATGGGATGTACCTGCTTGCTTCCATTGTTCGTGATAAATTGGCATCTTTATTTAGTTGCTATTAAAAAATATCAATCTAATTTATATTTTGATAAATTCAATAAACATTTTTATTTAATCGAAAAAATATATAAATTTGATTCGCTTTATTAAAAAATAAACTAATCTTTAATTTGATCTAAATCTCAAAGTTTTTAATTTTAAACATTTTTGTTTAGATAAATCGTTTAAAATTATGTAGTTGTTAAATAATAACTGCGAAATAAGAATCTTAAAGTTTCAGAGGTTTCATCAAAGCATTTTGTGTACTTTAGCAACAAAGCTATAATTTTGATCTTAAATTGGCTCCCAATTGGTCATAATAAATGACCAAAAGAAGGTATTCACGGACCAAATAGCAACGGCCAAATGGTTGTAAGCTTTGACTCTGGTTTAGAATGATGATCTTTATTTGGAAGTATAATTAGTGCTGAATAGGCGATATTAGTTACAGTGAATATGTTTTGGGAATATTGGAAGCCCCATAAATGCTCCATCTACGGGCCATCATTGCAATTGGTATCGATAAGAACCCCATTAAGAGGAAATTGGTCCAGAATTAAGCCCTTACCTAAAATTGCAGGTTTAAATACTTTATTTTGTCTTTCAGCGAATTACATTTTGGGCCTTCTCAGGTCCTCGTTCATGTAGTACTTGTTATAGGACTGGTTCAGCCAGCTTTGTTGTAATTTATGTATTGCCTAAATTTCATTCTGTCTTGTCGGAAGTTAAGGAATTTTAGTTTCGAATCCCATATTTATCAACTCAAAATTATTATATTTGTTTAGCTGATTATTAATAAATTTAAAAATAATATTATGCAGATATAACCGGCTAAAGAATTATTTTACATCAACTTGTAGAATTAATCAGATTTCACAGTTGTAATACGTTCACGTTGTTCCCATACCTTTGCCCTCTGTTTGTGTTTTACGATTATTTTCCTGTCTGCATCTTGCAGGACATTATTTTCTTCAGGTCGTTGAACATTCTCTTCTGTTACATACTTGGAGCGTGCTTTTAGGCAATGCGCTGTCTTTGGTTAGCCAGCTGGTCTCTTTATTTGACATCTTTTTCGCATTTTAACTTAATGTACTCCTGGTAGCTTCTGCTGTCAAGGAAACCCTTTCCACTGCCCTTGATGTTATTGTTCTCTTCATTAAGTCGCTGCATTTTTAGCTCGATTAACTAATTTTTCAATTGATTCAGCTTGATTTTTGTGTCAGTAGCATACACTTAATTTCTTAGCTTGTTAACCACAGTCTCGATTTATTTTATGTCATCTTCGATCTTTGTTGTAGTGCCCAAGAAAGATTGTTTCTTGTTCTTGTATTAGTTTTCGACTGTTTAGAACTGTTTAAGAGTTTACTTTTTTTACTCAAGTTTAGGAGCCAGGGCACTTTTTTTTTTCTTTATCTGGTCAAGAAGCTTTTAGATTTGTTTGTTGATCTCTTCGGCTGATGCATTTTCAATCGACTTATCAGCAATAAGTCTTTCCCCTTAAACGAGGCCGAATGATTTTTAATACCTGGCTTTCTGCTATTTAAGGAGTTGTTCTGACCTTTGCAAGTTGCTAGCCTCCCACTTTATCTCTTCGATTTCTTGCTTGCACTTGGCGTACTTGGCCTTCTTTTACTTTAGCTCACTCAAGTAGTCCTAAAGTTTATTTTTTTTGAAGCCAACTCCCTTGATCCTGTTAATTTGTTCTTCTTTTTTACGAATTTCCCCTTACAGACGGGACATATCTTACTCTTAGCGTTTTAGTTGTTCTTGAGATTGTTATTTCTTTTTGGTCACTAAAGCAGCTTGGCCCTTGTAAATTGCGAGTTTGTCGTCTTTACCACCAGTTTATTTGGAAAGTCTTTATTCCATCTGACTTACTGCACGACGTAGGCTGGTCATTTGATTTTACAGCATCATGAGTTCGTTTTGAGTGATTGGAGGTTCAGAAAGAAGTTTTTATGTCTGTTGCAGTTTTTTCAGTCTTTAATTATACTCAACAGTCATTCGGTCATTCACGATTTCTCTGTTCTTTTTTACTTAATTACGTATGGCGTAAAGCATCTGTTATGGAGAGTTATTGGGAGAAAGACTCTTCTTAGCATCTGCAAGGGATTGCTGATAGGACATCAATTTAGCTTCAGCGTTTTCTAGTTGTTCCCGATAAGACTGTATCTTGTCCATAACGTTGGCTCCTTCTTACTGTTATTTTCTGAGTAAATTGGTGGATGCTAGCATTGCAGTCATTTCCGGTTTTGATCCATGCTTGGTTTTCATGCCATTTATTCTCGTTGTTAATTGTTACTTTTATTGCTCGTATCGGTTTATCTATTTTTTCATTTAGCCTGTGTTCTTCAATAAGATTAAAAAGTACTAAAGATGATGATTAAACAGCTTCGTATTCTTCGTGTGCGATCTGGAATTATACTTGGAGTTATTTGGCCTTTTAGTTTAGGGATTTTATTTATGGGTCGCCTGAGAATTATTAAGGAACTTAGATGGAAATAAGGAATTTTGATAAATAGGCTCGCTTTTTCAATGGATGAAGGTTCTTTAACAGAAAATAATAAATTGGGTAAATTACCTTCCTGTTGCCGTTGAGCAAACCATTTTGCCATTCTTAAGAGAAATCAGACTCATAGTTAAGGACCTTCAAAAACTCTGTGACCTGAAAAATAATTTCAGCAGGCGGTGTTTGTTTAGCGTTAAGACTTATTTCACTGTTTAAGAATTTGAATATCTTAAAAACTAAATCGCCCAATTCGAATGTGTTGTACTCGTCTAAATCTACTAACGAAATTTTCGATAGAAATGGCGGTTAGTTAAGGTAGAGGACGATCTCTTTGATGTCCTCAGAAGAAATTGTTTTCTTCTGAATCAATCCTAATTGCTGATTTTGCATTAAATGTTTTAAAAATTTCAAATTTTAGTTTTAATATATTAATCTCATGATTCATCAATTTAATTTTTAAAAATATCAATTTATTAAAAGTTTCATATTTTAATAAAAGTTAGACAT
>Ga0105051_10007597_pt1 | contig 11242 bp, 12 predicted proteins | sample FRY02_FD_78383 | JGI IMG/M metagenome (GOLD analysis project Ga0105051, IMG submission 78383) | Freshwater microbial communities from Lake Fryxell liftoff mats and glacier meltwater in Antarctica - FRY-02 (megahit assembly) | ecosystem: Environmental > Aquatic > Freshwater > Ice > Glacier...
AAATCAAGGTATTTGTATAAGTATACGATATAGAAAAGTTTATTGTGACATAACTAAGACATGAGTCAACTGATTATTAAATTTCATATGAAATTTAAGAATATTTTTAAGTGATATAAAATCTCTAATCATGAGAGATTTTTGTTTTTATAATTATCGTATGTTGATTAACTTATTACTCGATGATCGGTTATCTGATAAATAAACTAAACTGTATAACGATAGCGATATACATCCAGAATCATATGACCATTCCAGGGAGAAAAGCGATTTCTACTTCTTGGTCGCCATGGCTCCATAGCCATCATCGGTAGAGCAAGCCTATCGTACTACTAAATACCAAATATCATAAGACCAACTGGACAAGAGTTAGGATACCTCATTCTCCTATCATATTGAGTGTGTCATATCATAGTACCAGTGGAGCAATCCATCAGATTACTAGTGCCATCAGCACATCTCCAAACCCAAACCCCTGCTCCCATGTTCCATATTTGATCCAGTGTATTGCAAACCCACTCACATAGATCAGACCAAACACTATACCTAGTATTGCGCTCGACCACAAACTCGTCATCACAATATCACTGTGTCGACCTAGTGTATATCATACAGCAACCACCACACTCACAACATATGCTGTCCAGTGTAGATAGTGAGTATTATGATCGTGAATCATCATAAGCGTGAGTGATCGGTTAATTAACCACCAAGCAATAAGAGTAATTATCATGGTATCTGACCCAGTGCTTGTTACCCACCACGTCGTGAGTCAGAACACTACTGCCATAATGATCTCTGTGATCGGACATGACATTGGTATATCGACACCGCAGTATCTACATTTGCCCTTGGTACTGAGGTAAGAGATAAGTGGGATAAGATCCTTGGCTGCGAGTGGATGTTTGCAGCTGAGACACATAGATCTACCAGTGACTACGCTCTTGAGATCTTCCCATCTATCGAGTAAAACAAGCCCAAACGAGCCCATCACAGCACCCAATATAACACCAATGATAATGAGTAGAATTGTCATAGTTATTGCAATGAGTGATAAAGTTTTATTTTATATTATTTTATGGTAGCAATTCACTTAATAAGATCTCATTTGACCACAACACCAGGTATAATACGAGATTCTACACTCCATCATGAACTAACTTCAATAACGTATTTAGCTGGCTTAATGCTAGAGATGGGAGTTTCTTCTAGTGGCTTAGCTCCCGGATATACACTCACTACCACACCACTTCCATCCACAAATATCATATCTAGCGGGATATAGGTATTTTTCATCCAGAATGATCTTACTATTTCATCATCAAACACAAATATCATACCATCTCACCAGTTAAGCTGACCCCTAAACATGAGTCAGTATTCTTGCTTATATGATGTATCTGCGATCTCTACTTCGATTTCTGGTGCTTTTCTGCCCGTTGTTCACTCAAATGTAATGCTCGTCTTTTCCCAGTATTGATCTACTGTGGTGCTTGTCGCTTGTCTTATGATCATCACCAGTACTGAAACCACAATCAAACCTACAGCAATCCATAAGATTTTGGTATGGAGGGTAAGGTCGCTCGCTCGAGTAGGTGTTTTCATAATATGATAGTAAAAATACTTTTAATTTATTATTCTTGCGCCCTCTCGGACATTTGCCGTGACTCTTCTTTTTACTTGTTCTTGTCCTAATTTTTATCCCTCAATCGCAATCTTTGCAGAGACAATTTCAGAGATTTCCTTGGTGATTGCTGCTTGTCTTGCTTTATTGTATTGGAGAGTAAGTCCATCGATTAGTTGTCCACAGTTGTCTTTTGCTCACTTCATGGCGATCATACGCTGAGCGTGTTCGGTGAGTTTATTTTGTAGGAGTGCTGCCATGATGATATATTGTTTGATTTGTCTAGCAAGTTCTGTGTTGAGCGTACTTACGTCTGGCTCGATGAGTGTTTCATCTCCCATTTCTACTCAATCTACAGGGATCGCTACTCAAATATGTGTTAATAATGTGTTAACCTGACTCATATCTAGTGGGTAGATACTGAGGGTGTTGGGGATCTGGATGAGGGTGTTTTTGTAAAAGTTAAACACCATACTGATGGTGCGATAGTCATTGCTATGATTATTCAAATACGCAAACAAAACCGCCAAGTCAGCCTGTACATAATCATCCCCCAGCATGAGCTGACCTACGACAGAATATCCTGCTCTGACTGCAAACTCAAACCCCTTTTTGCCCACAACAAATACATCAGTATTCTCCTTGCGATCCTGATATTGTGTAGAGAGATCTTTGAATAGTTTACTGTTGGCAGCACCACATAGGCCTTTATCGCTAGAGATTAATATCACAAGATCACGACTTGCCTGAGAATTGACAGACTCTTGGAACAGTCCACTATAGCCACCCACCTTACCTACCAGCTGTGCCAGCTGGACAAAGTAATCTCTCATTCTCTCTGTTCTTGATTTATTTTTCTGTAGCTTGACAGTAGACACGACTTCGAGTGCCTTGGTGATTTTCTTCAGATTTTGGGTAGATTTGATACGGGTTTTGATCTGTTTAAGATTTGGCATTGTGGGTAGAAAGTTGAAAGTTTATAAAGTATGATTATGTTGTCTCATTATTTATACTGATTGTATGAGGATCAACGAGAAATGTAGTGCAACGAAATCACAAAGCTATCGATAGTACCGTATGAATATAATCAATTCACCATCATTATCAAATCCAAGATCTCCCTGTACTTGCATTTTTACGATAATTGGGTACAAACGTGCTATGAAAATCATCATGATGAGCGATTATCGTACCTGCATTGGAGGGATTGAGCAGTATATACAGGATGCTGCGCAGCTTTTGACTAGTCAAAATTATGAGACCACCGTTGTCTGATTGAGTCTATCCAATCGCCTACTTAATCATATCCGTCCATTTCTGCTTCCTATCACTGCCTATAATTTGCGATTTGCTACCCACACACTATGGATCATCATAACACAAAAACCATCACTCATACGGTGGCACTCGGTCTCGAGATATATTGGTCGGTTGCCGTTATGGGTCGCCTGACTGTTTCATATCCGTACACGGATGATGTATCATGATCTGTGATATTTCCATCCATATCCTAGTCTCGTCACCGACGTCAGTCAGATCCCTGCCTCTCGATCATTACGTTCTCGGCTCGCCGCAGGTCGCATAGTAGGTCAAACATCGATCACACAGACCATCCTCATGACACTCAAGTTTTTGAGTGTTTCTGCGATTAGATCTGCGCTACTGCGTAGTGTATCAGTACATCTTGTGCCCAGTCCCTATATGGTCAGTATCGTCCAGCAGCGATGAGTCCCAGCAGACAAGATACAGGTATTAGGGCATTTTGGGAGGATAGAGTAGATTAATATTTTTCCAATATCTCTACAATATTATGATATAGTGTATCAAATTGCTCGCTTGCAAGTTTAAAATTATCCATTGTTCCTGTGACCGATGTAAAATCTTCTCATGGAATAAGTTCAAATATTGCTTTAGAGTGAATTTGCGCATCCGAAGATAGCTCACCATAATCTTTAAGTCCTATGAGGGGATTTGTTCGTGATTTTTGAACAAGACCATTTCTACAGTGTTTTTCAGAGATATGTGTTTTGATAGCATTGGGTATTTGAGCAATCCATTTTTCATGGCTTTTGATGGGTTTTTTATTGTATTGGTTATATGAATTAACGATATATCCAATAAATAATCCTTCTCCAGATAAGACCCTATCAGTCGGTATGGGTCATGCAAGTGCCTTAGCAGATACTTTTCGGTTGTGTTTTCGTCTTTCAAATGTTGTTCCTAAATTTTCGATTCATTGTAGTGAAAATGCATCAGGCATCAGTGGTGTGACAAAATAGTCAGATCATAGTAGTATTGCTCTATTTAGTAGTCATAGACTGGGTGATATATCAATAATAAATAGGTCAACATCTTCATTAAGTCACTTGTTTCTCAAAAACCTATCAATCGCACTTGTATTAAAATATCATAGTGGTTGTCCTGATCATGCATCAGAAAATGCTCCCGAAAGAAGATCTTCAAATACCGACAGTCTTAAGCTTCATGGGAGTATTGATAGATTTGGTCTAATGTGTTGAAATTGTATATCAAGGTTAATGTCTCATCATCATTCCACTACTCATTGTAGTACGCCATAGATGTTATTTTCTCAGTCAGCAAATAAGTTATTTTCAAACTGATCTCAGAGTGCGAGTTGTGAAATATTGCATTGCGGATCAAGATCAATAATGACCGTTTTATATCATTGCTCTGCAAATTTGACAGCAGCATTATATGCAATCGTAGTTTTACCTACTCATCATTTATTATTGAAGAATACAAGCTTTTTGGTTCTAGTAAATTTCATATCATGACTTTTATGAGATAAAATTATATATCATTATTTTCCTTATCATCCAACTTCTTCTTCATTTCCTCCAGTCCTCATTGTAAAAAATTAATCATCCTCTTTGCTCATGACAAAATCCCAGAAGTCGTCTTTTTGACTACCTTTTTACCTGCGGGGGTTCTGGCTCCTGCAACTCCTGCAATGGTCGTCCCAATAATGAGGCCGATCAGTGCTTTGTTAAACTTCTTTTCAAATCAAGGCATGGGCTATAGTGAACTACTGATCGTAGTTATAGCTTTTTTGAGCACAACTTCAACCTGATCCATATCCGCGAGTTGTTGCTTACTGAGAGCGTATTTGACACTGACATAGCCGTCATAGTTGAGTTTTGCCATCTTTTTGAAGAAGAGATCAACCTTCATATCTCATTCTCATAATGGGAGGTGTCTGACTCATTTTTTGGTTTTATCCGAGATATAGATGGTAGATGTATTTTTGAGATGAGTGGGGAGTTTTTTCATCATATCACTATCCACAAAATCACCGTCCACATGCGTGATATCCAGTCAGATTTTACAATTATACTTACTCGTAATCTGCTCTATATTACTAAACTTAAACTTAGGAATCGGCAAGATAAACACCATATCCTCCGGCGGATTAATAATCGCAAACTGGATCTGAGGATTATCTGCTTGGATCTTAGGGAGCTGACCAGTGATAAAACGATACGACCTGATGTTAAACGTACTCGGTGGGTTGATCACGATAATCTTTGTTTCCAAAATACTTGCAAGCTCAAGCGCCTGAGTCATTTCTTTGTTATTAATATCTGAGGATACTTGGATGATAGGTACTGCGATATTGTGCTTTTTCCTGAGCTTCTTGACGTATCCACTATTCCATGTGTCAAAGTTTTTCCACATTGCCAGATCAATACCTCAGAAACCAGCTTCTTCTGCAACCTCAAAAACATGATCAAGTCCATATCCTGAGAGTGTGTCGGTCGATAATAAGATGCGAGATGTATCCATATATTTTTGTTTTGAAACTACTTAACTGTAAGTATATACGAATCACCTCAAAAATGCAAAACAAATTATATTGATTCGAAAAACTACTCCTCCATCGCAATCGAAATAATAATCGCAATCGGCACCGCAAGCAATACACCAACAAAGCCAAGAGTACTTGCACCCACCACCATACACAAGAAGATAAGTAGTGAGCTGACTCATAGTGTTTTATTCATAATCCATGGGATGAGAATATTATTTTCAGTTCGCTGAATCACAAAGAACAGTGCTCCTACCCAGACAAATCCAGCTAAGCCACTGTTGATCGTACCCACAAGTAGTGCTGGTACACTACCAATAAGTGGTCACACATATGGTACAATCTCCGTCAATCCTGCTATCAGAGCTAGTGATAAGATATTGGGTATGTCTAGTCCTGCCCACGACAAGATAAGTAAACCTAGGCCAGTCATACAGAAGATAAATAGACATAAGAGTAATTGACTACTCAACCAAAATCATAACTTTTCATACATCTTGGAGATTTTTGCATACCGTTTGGTATTATTTTTTCTATCGATTCTGTGGATAAGGTTCATCGTGCTATCTTTTTCCACACTAAACAATACTGACAATGTAAGCACAAAACCAATCTGACTTAGTGCGCTTATCACTCATGAGACAATACTTACCGCCGCACCACCAGCACCCTGTAGGTAGCCTCCCCCAGTTTTGGTAATTTGTTCTATATTATCCTGAAATACCTGCTGGATTCAGTCAATGGTGCTTTGATTTCCCAAAGATTCTACAATACTACTTCTGATCGCACCGGGGATCCGTTGTGCATTAGCTATCATTTGATCTAAGCCAATTGTTTGTAATTGGGTTTGAATATTGGTAATTGATTTAAGTAATATGGTTCCAATATCACCAACTTGTGTTCCTAAAAATGGCACCATAATCAACACACCACTAAGCAATACTGCCACAAAGATCAGATAAGATACAAATATACCCCATCATCTAATGCCTCATAGTTTACTTGTAAACCATACAATCATCTTATCTACTGCCATAGATAGCACATATCCCGTGAAGATGAGATACACGAGGTCTAGTGATGAAAATAGTAGATATCATACATATACTACCACCACTCCCGCAAACCAAAAGATAAATGATAATGACCAAATCTGACTTGTGTCCACGACTGCATCATGATGGAATTCTGGTTGTGATGTGTGTGTTTCTGGTTCATGTTCCGGAGGTGTAGGTAGTTTCACTACGAGTTTCTTCCATGTGCTCTGGACCTGTTTCCAGATGGTTTGGATGTTGAGTGGTTGAGTTTTCATAGTGCAGTAGTAATGATAGTACTAAAGTGTTGTTTGATCTGTTGATGAGTATCGGGCTTCAACAAGCTTCAACAGCTTTGAACAGGCTCGATATCTTTAGCTTTTTTTGACTTTTCGCCTCTTTTCGCCTCTTTTCGCCTCTTTTCGCCTTGTATAAGTTCATTGATTATTTCACAGTGTTCGGGATGTATCATGACAAATATCTTGTGATAATGATTATGTACCGCTTTGTCAATCAGATCTTCTCGTGCTGCATAGTATGCTCTGCGGATGATGTTCCTCTGGACGGCATGCTTGTGGATTTTGCCCGATACCTGCACACCTGTCTGGTGATGTGTATTGTTGGGATACTGGTCACAGTGCAGGATTTTATATCATCATACATAGATCGCCTGCCTGCGTCTCAGGAGGTAATTTACTTCTTTGGTGGTGAGTTTGTGTGGTTTTTGTATCATAGTTATGCTATGATAAAAGATATTGAGATAATCAATTTAATCTCCTTTTTGTTTTTTCTACTCCCATGACTTTCATCATTTCATATAGATCTGGGGTTCTAGGTGACTTACATAATGCTACACGCAAGACCATTGCGAGATCACCTACCTTACCGATATATCATCATGCTTTAAATTCACCGTTAGTCGCAGCATATCATAAACTAGAACCAACTTCTTTAAGCTGTGCAAACCATGTTTCCTTATCTAGTGACAGATCGACAGCGTCACAGTAAACCTTGATAAACTCAGCCAACTGCTCAGTAGTCAGACTTGTCCAATCTTCAGGATAACTCATCTGGTCAAACTCACTATCGATAAACAACTTGCAGTGATCTACCACGTCTTGATAGGTGATAAACCTCTTAGGATCGTTGCCTTCATGACGCTCGATACCGATTGCTTGGATACATGATGCCTTATTGTTTTCCAATATGGAGACATAGTGATGATGATAGCTTGTTGCTCGTTTGAACGTAGCGTGGTAGATCTGCTCATCACTCATACGAGCAAAGGTCTCCTGACTCACTGACCCAATCTTGACCATATCCACAATAGCACCAGAGCTACTGATCTTGTCCATGGTAAACGGATAGTCACGATAGTTCGCATCTGGTGTTGTCATCCGCCACTCTTCGTATCCAGAGTTCATAATGTTTGCAAGGTAGTTGATGAGTGCGAGTGGCTCATATCCTTGTCTGAGGAGCTCATGCACGTCAGCTTCCGGATCATGACGCTTACTGAGCTTACGTCTGTTGCCTCCATCCAGCTTGAGTAACGGTCCTATATGAGCAAGCTGTGGTGGTGTTGGGTTAAACAGTGAGGAGATATACAGATGCAGCGGTATACTCGAAAACCACTCATCTGCTCTGATGATATGAGTGACTCACATGAGCCAGTCGTCGACCATAGCAGCGAGGTGATACACAGGGACTTTGTCAGATTTGACCAGTACAGTGTCTTGATGTGGTGCTCACATGCTACTATCTCATTTGATCAGATCACGGAAGCTGACCTTGTCTCATAGACCATAGGGGTTACGGAGTCTAATCACATATGGTGTACCAGCTTCGATGAGTGAGATCACATCTTGCGTGTTGGTATGGCGATAGGTACTATATGCACCGTAGACTCCTGGGAGCTTGTTCTGTAGTTCTTGTCATGTGCGGATCTGCTCGATCTCCTCACTGGTGAGGAAACATGGATAAGCATGTCACTGCTCGATCAGATATTTGGCGACAGTATCATATAACCTCTGTCTCTGAGTTTGGATATATGGTCCATAGTCACCCACACTTTCATATCAGTCGGCTACTGGAGTCAGCGGCCCCTCGTCAAACTCTAACCCAAAATACTGCAGCCCAGAGATAATGGTATCAATCGACCCCGCTACAAGTCTTTTCTGGTCAGTATCTTCAATTCTCAAGACAAAGACCCTTTTGTGTTCGGAATTAACGAGTGAATTGATCATACAGGTGTAGACGGCTCATAGGTGGAGCATACCGGTTGGAGAAGGAGCAAACCTGACCACCATCTTGTTTCCCTCACGGGGTAGATATTTGTCAGTGAGTTGTGTAAGATCACTAGATACATCAGGATAGATCAGATCGGCGATACGTGAGGACATAATTCTTAAGCTTAAGTATTAAAGCCTAAGGCTAAAAGCCTTAATTAGTCTGACTATAATGATTTTGGTTAATTTTCCAAATGACGATAATTGTCAAACAAAAAAATCTTCTTATCGAAGACCATTGTATTACTAATGGTGGTCATAGAAGGACTTGAACCTTCGACCTCATCCTTATCAGAGATGCGCTCTAACCAACTGAGCTACATGACCATTATAGACAGAAGTATAACCAAAACACACCCCATTTCAATCCCAAAATCACCTATTCTGTCGTAACACCATTAAAGTCAGTCTCATGGCTATCTGCAAACTCCTTGGTCTCGTGGTTGATGCCGTCTTGATGGTGCGGAGGAGTGTAGATTGTGTATAGTTTCAGATCTTCAGTATCGGAACTGTTGATGATGTTGTGTTGAGCTCCTGCTGATATCACGATTGCATCGCCATCGCTGACTTGATAGGTCGTATTATTGATGATTACTGTGCCCTCTCCCGCATCAAAACGGAAAAACTGATCATTTTCCTCATGGATTTCTAGTCCTATCTCCTCCCCAGGTTTGAGAGACATGAGCACCAGCTGCATATGCTGACCAGTGTAGAGTACTTTACGATATGAATTGTTGCTAGTAGTTTCATCTTCTAGGTGTGTATGATATCATGTTTTCATAATGATATGGGGTTAGTGATAAATAGTGCCTCTTTATATCCCAAATCTTTATAAAATCAAGACTTCGTGTTTTGATCTTTTTTGTATCACTGTTTTCACTATAACGATGGTATGCAAGCAAATCAGATTCCCCACTACGATATTGAGCAGATTACCGCAGATGTGAAGGGCTTTCTCGATACCCATCCCGATGGTATGATTGCCATCTGGTGACAGACTGCAACTGGCAAGACTGCGCTTTCGCTCCAGCTTAGTGAGTATTTCCCCATTGAGGTGATCAACGCCGACTCGCGTCAGATTTACCGTTATATGGATATCGGTACGGACAAGATTTCTCCACAGGTGCGTGCACAGCTCCCTCATCACCTCATCAATATTGTGGATCCAGACGAGATCTACACCAGTGCACAGCGGCAGCGCGACACCTACACCCTTGTCTGACAGATTCAGACACGCGGCAAGATCCCAGTGATAGTGGGTGGTACGGGACTATATATTGATATGGTATATCGCAATTTCTGACTCCCTGATGTTCCACCTGACTATGAGTATCGTACTCACCTTGAAAGCTTAGAATCACAATCACCAGGATATTGTCATGGTCTACTATCACAGCTTGATCCAACAGAAGCTACCCGTCACCATCCTAGTTCTACTAGGTTTATCATCAGAGCACTGGAGATGATCCATGTTACTGGTAAGCTCAAATCTGAAATTACATCATCCAATCCGCCCATCCGTCCGCTTCTCATGATATGATTATGGAGAGATACCGATAGTGGCAATACTCTCATCGACGCTAGGATCCAAACTATGATTGATGATGGACTCCTCGATGAAGTCAGACAGCTATGTGATCAAGGCTACACCGAATCCCTCAGTATCAAAAAACCTAACGCCTACCCTATCGCACTAGCACATCTGGCGGGTGATTATGATCTGCAAGAGTGTATCACACGTATGCAAGCAGCCGATCGCCGTCTCGCCAAGAAGCAACGCACCTGGTTTCGCAGATACATGAGAGATAGTCAGACTAACCCAGTGGAGTGAGTGGTATATCAGAATTATTGGGTGGAGTAGATATAGTTCTATAAAAATTGATCTCGTCATTCTTTTAGATGAATCATATAGATATTACCAGATGTGTTGATGGTTTTAATATTTATTGATTGATCTTTATCTAAAACTACAACATCAGATCACCTGATAACTTGATTTTTATTTTGTAATCAAGATACAATAAAATCTCAATCAATAACATATAAAAGAGACTTTTGATTTGGTTGAATCATAAACTCAGTTTGTTCATCAAATTTATATAATCTAGAGAAATAACACATTTTTTGTTCATTAAAATGTGCTTCAAATATACCATCACTGGTTTTAGTCATTTTTATTAGTTCTCATATTCATTCAGACTGATTATATACTTTACCTCTATCTAATAGGGCTGAAGGTAGTTTAATAGACATGTTTTTAACGGCAAAATCATTTGGATTATGTATAGTGTGTCGAGTTTTTGGTGGGAAAATAACAAACTCTCAAAAATTTACATCAATAGTATATTCTATTCAATTATTCATATACTTTGCTGTTGATGGTCATGTGTAAAATGTGATTTCTCGATTATTTGTATGATCATGCCAGGGTTGTTCATATCATGGAGGCGTGAGTGCTGTAACTAAGGAAGGA
>Ga0105051_10007599_pt1 | contig 11238 bp, 9 predicted proteins | sample FRY02_FD_78383 | JGI IMG/M metagenome (GOLD analysis project Ga0105051, IMG submission 78383) | Freshwater microbial communities from Lake Fryxell liftoff mats and glacier meltwater in Antarctica - FRY-02 (megahit assembly) | ecosystem: Environmental > Aquatic > Freshwater > Ice > Glacier...
ACTTTCACAGGCCAGACTCCGTCGAGTTCCACGACTTGGATATCACCAGCGAAATTGTCTTTGATAGTAAGTGCCTTATTGAGGGCCGCTGTAGTAGACTCCATATACTCGTTGATGGGCTGGATAAGCTTTTCTATCCACCCGATCTGACTCTTAAAGTCCTCGGTGACGAGACGGCGTTTGGAGGGTACCTGTGCCATTAGCTACTTACCCTCTCGCTGCCAGCGTTGAAGATGATGGACAATCCGTTTAGCTGGTATGCCGCGTAGCCCGTGCTGTGGCGGAACTCGATAATAAGCTGAGCACACCTCTGCTTGTTGCGCGGCACCCACACACGGAAGGGGCGGCGGACACTGCTACCCCCCCAAGGCACCTCGCCCCACACGAATAGCCCCCAGTTACCAACTGCCGTTCCCTCAAGCTCCTCTGTCTCGCGTGCGGGGGACGCCTCGCTGGAGAACAGGAACTTCCCTGTGCCAGTAAAGTCGGTCTTGAATAACCCAGTAACCTCCCGGAACTGTTTCAGTGTTCCAGGATTGCCTGCCGAGAAGGGTGTCCAGGACACACGCGACGGTATGGAGGTAAGTAGGTCTGCCGTGCCCAACGCGAAGGACGCAGCAAAAGTCGTCGTAACAGTGTCAGTGGCGACATCCACGGAGTCCACAATCGAGTACACGGTCGCCGACTGATAAATTACATCGCCTTTACTGATCACATCCACGTTAGATAGTGTGACTACATTCCCAGCTACAGCGGAGATCGTCACGCTGCGCGAAAAGTCTACGTAGTCCTTATACGAGTAGGACTTGCGCTCTTGGTTTATATAGGAACTTGACGCGTCCCCGAGATATAGGCGGTCAGCTTCCGTCTTGGGGTTAACCGCCCCGCACTTCTTCGCGAGTACCCAGCGTGTCCAGGCGTTGGTGAAGGTGTTGTAGACGAAGGCTTGGGTGGGGTGGGAGTCGCCCGACAACCTGGGCACAAACAGGATGTACTTACGTTCACTCTCGTAGGCGACACCGAATGACTCAGTGCTAAGTACACTTGGGTTAACGCCCTGGAGGGACAGGAGGGTGGCCTCGATTGGGCGGGACAACACCTGCACACCACTCTCTGTGATGGACACCACGCCCTGGTCAGTTAAGGCATAGATAGCGTTGTTGAGTACCGCGCAAGACTCGGGGGCCAACAGACGAGCGGTGGAGTCAAATAGATCCACGCGGAAGCTGCCACTATCCTCACCACTGAGGCGGTAGATCCCATCCTCTTTGAGGATGAATAGGGAATCGCGTAGGGGGAGGATGCGAAGGATAGCCTTCTGTGCTGATCCCGCCGTGAACGTGTTGGTAAGGGGGAATGCCTCGGGGATGTGGGTCTTGGAGAAGGCCAGGCCGTTCTTCAACTCGTCGTTGGTGCTGGCCTCGGTGATCTTGTTCACGAGGACTGTTGCCGTGAACCCGGACCCCAAGTTGATAACAGCCCCACCTGAGGTAGCTGCCACGGCGAAGGTGTGCGTTGTCACGTCTCTTACGTAGTAAGTAGTACCTTCCACCAACCCGCTGGGCAGTGCTGATGGTGACACTTTTGCACTGAATACAACGGCATCGGCATTACTAAATCCATGGGAGGTGCTAGTGATGACCTCGGTGCCGGTATCCACGGAGCTAACAGTCTTGGCGCTTGGGGGAGATGGGGACCACGAGCCAGCACGGCTGGCCCCTACGTGGAATGCACTGGCCCCCAGGGTACGGGACTCGAGGAGAATCTTACCGGGGAGGTCATCGGTGCCAGAGAGGTAGTAGGCGTAAACAGTGGACGCGGAGTTACGGTTGATCACGCGCACCAAGCTAAGGGCGGTGTCACGGATATTTTGGGAAGCGGAACCACCCCACACTGCCGTTTGTGTACCGCTGCCGGTGCCGGTGATATCTACAGCGGTCCCCCCTAAGGTGAGGGCCAGCTTGAAGGTGTCCGTGGTCTTGTCCCGCACGTAGTAAGTGGTGCTACCTAGCAATCCCGCTGGTAGTGCCCCACCGGAGTTGGAGAGGATGACAACATCCCCATCCTGCATCCCGTGGGCAGTTTCGGTGATAGTGTTGTCGGCTATACTTACATCGGCGGCAACAAACGCAAATGAGCCCGCTTGGTATGCACGAAATTCTCTGTTGCCGATCGTCTCGGTGGTCTTGGCGGTGTACACCTTGCCGCCGATGGTAAGGGTATCGTCAGTGAGAACGCCACCAGCACCGCCCACAGCGAGGAGAGTAAGGTAGTACCTGTGCTTGTTGGTCGTGTATCCACAGAACACCGCATTTTTGTAGACCGCAATATCGCGGCCAAGTGGGGGCTGCTCGTTCCCGGCTGCTAGCCCCTCTTGGGAGGCGGCAGTGTAGATGGTGGCACCGCGAAGCTCGTCCGGGGTGATGTCCGAGATGTCGATGTACTTCTGGGAGATATCGCTATCGACAGGGTTCCCCTCGTACACCAATCCCATCTCATCGTTAGGCTCTACCTCATTGGACCCGTTATCTACCTGGGCGGATCTGTATAGTTGATAGAACCAATTCGTCGTCACTCCATCCGGGATGGTGGCGCGAATGGTGGTGCCGATGGTACCGCTAGTCGTATTGGTGAACGCCTCGCGCTGGCTAGGTGCCCCGAGGATTAGGTTGTTGTTGGCATCCTTGTATCCCCACACCACCCGGTACGCTGTACGGTATTGGGTCTCTAGCCACCCAGACGTAGCTCCCGCACTCGAGACTGATAGGTCAAGTCCCTTGTAAGCGCCCGCCAGGACGGGGGTGGCATTGTAGGCGTCCATCTTGTAGATGCCGGCACTCGAGGTGAAATAGAAGTTCTGGCTGGCCTCTACGGCCTTCGTCTTAGTGGACGTTGGCGGCGCATAGGAACCAGAGATGGTGGACCACGAACCGCTACCAGTGAAGTCGGCAGCAGCGGAGTCAAGTATGGTTGTATAGTAACCAAGCTTGTTGGTACTGAACTGGGCGAACAGGTAGTTCTGATAAAAGAACAGTTTGTTGGCGCGGTAAGTAGCATCGCTGAACCCACCGTAGCTCTTATTGAACCCACGACGAGGCTCTGCCGTATCCTCTTTATCGATAACGATATCATCCGCGACAGACAACGCGCCCTCGGGAAGGGACGCTGACATATCGCTTGGATGTGTTACGAGACCAGAAATTTTTAGTTTCAATTGCTGCATATGTTACCTCCAATTGCGACCGATAACCTTGCGGGGGTCAGAGTGTGAGCGCGGGGTGATAAGCTGAGTGGCGTTGGCTTGGATAAGATCCAGATCCGCCTTAGCAGCCTTGGCCCCCTCCCTATCGCCAACAGCCTCTAGTGCCTTGACGACAGTCATTTGTGCCAACAGCGGTTGGAACTCGTGGGGGATCTGTGGGATGGGGGAATACTCGGCCAACGCCAACCAGTCCCCTACGGCCAGATCACTCGGTAGTGAGGCGAAGGTAATGGTGGTGGCGGTCATACTCGTGGGGGATTGATCCACCACAGGATTGTAGTAGGGGGCTACAGACTTAATGATGTCCAGCGGGGTGGAGGTGGACCACGACGAGGGCACCGTGGACACAGTCACAGTCGATGTGCCGGCGGAAATCGCACTGATCTGAGCACACGCCGAGACGGCCGCTAGTCTACTAGGGCGTCCAAAATACCTAACCCGCAACGTACCACTCGTGGCGGCAGGGGTGGGGTACAGGATCAGGTTGTTGTGTTGGAAGTAGTAACCCTCAACAGCCCCGGTCCCTGTAGTCGTGATCAAGTCCGAGTCAACGGGGCGAAGGCTGTAGATAGAGGAGCCGTTCACAATCTGGACATCCCGTACAACCATCCCAGAGGCCCGCGAGGGGAGGATGTAAGCGGATTGATTCGCCGTGATAGCGTAGTCCTTCGCCGTAACGTAGAACTCCTCACGTGCCGCCATGATGAGGGGCAACAATTTGATGTGCAGCTCCTCGGTACCCATCAACAGCAAGTTAGCCGTGTTGTTGACGTTCGCGGAGTTCACGCTAGTGGGGATGCTGCCTCGCATCCGAACACTAGTTAAAAAATCTGTGGTGGTATAAGTGGCCACGGGATGCCCCTAACTCGGGGTGATTAGACTGGAGGGAGTTCTTCATCTTCCTTGCCATACGCTTCCATGAGCGCCTGGAGGGTAGCTTGGTCATCCTGCTCAGGTGCGCCCTCAATGGGGAGTTCACCTGGGATACCTTCCTCGGCGGCTGGGGGCATTCCACCAAGGGCCTCCTCTGGGAGTGCTCCCGGCTTCTTGAGTTTACCGAGGGTCTCGCCATCGAGCATGGTGAGGAGTTCCTGGAGGGATTTGAGTTTCGCTTCGTTGTACATTACTTACCTCTCAAAATTCTCTGGGCGAAAATCAACTCGCCACCAGTGTGTGTTACTTCCTCGGTTGGGCATGCCTTCCAACCGTTATCGTCTTTGTCGTTCATCGCCACCCACTCAGCGCACCTGTCCGCACTCGTGGGGAGTCGGTCCACGGGCCACAATCTCGCGTCTAGGGGTTGGCTGGAGGTATTAGTCCCCATCCACCTATCCAGCGCCGCCCGCATCACGGGGTTCCACGGTTGGGAGTGGTAGTTCGCGACTAGTATCTCGGCTGCGCTCGGGGGGATATGGCCCACGATCTCACCCCATAGTGCGATCTGGACCGTTTGTAGGTGGCGTTCGTACCCCTCCACGTCGCTAGCCCAGGCCGGTATAATGGCCAGGGACCACGCTGGTGGCCGTCCACCGAGGGCGTAAATGGAGTGTGCGAGAATCGCGACTAAGTTGGGGTTCGCGAGGGTATCGACGCCGTGGGAGCGCCCGTTCCCCATCCGCCACCCGTGTTCCATCCCATATGCAAAAAGACGCTCTAAAAGGGGCTTATCGCATTTAGTCCATGCGAACCACATCACACTAAACAGCGCGTCCCTAGATATCGTGGAGCGAGATTCCCCGTTAGCCCAACACTCGGGGTAGGAGACGGGGCGACGTAGCCATTCGCCGCTGGATACTTCGGCGTCCGTTAGATCAACGGGTATACCCGAGGAGCCTAGTAATCCGGAAAATGTAGTGGAGTCGCACTTAGCTACGTCCACGAAGCCGCTTGGATCTAAGACGGCGGGGAGGAGTTCCGCGTATAACTGAGCGCGAGTGGCGAGATCGGACGTGGAGGGGGCGGAGGTGGGCGCGGAGGTATGGCTACCACATCCTAGGAGGATCGCGGCGAGGAGGAGGGAGAGGGGGCGCTTAATCATCACGCGCCTCGGTAACTGATGGTCTGAGTAGTAGTCCCGCCGCCACCGAATCGTGCGTTCTGTCCGCTAGTGAAGTTACCTCCCGCGAGGGTTCCACCGATCGTGATCTGCCCGGCTGTCGTAACGTTGACGACACCCATAGCGTCTCCCGAGTTCACGGCTACCTGTGCTGGCCCTCGATATTGAATCGCTGGGCGGGCTCCGGAGGGTACGTCGGTGGCGCCGGACGATAATATCGCTGTAGCAGTCGCGTCCGCATTAAACGTGGGGATATTAAGCGTGACGATGTTCCCAATTCGCTGATACTGAACCGTCACTGCCTGACTGTATCCGCCTGTCTGCGTGAACGTCGCAGTGAAGGAGCCGGTCACGAAGTAGTCAAGTTGCCCGCCACCACTCGGGAACGTGACTCCTGTGGTGAAGTCCTTCCGGCCCGCTAAGGTCTGGGTCCCAGTGGACACTACGCCGGCAACTGACCCGGTGGCGGCTGCTATCTTACTCCCCTCAATCGCGGCGGCTGCATCGATGTTCGCGTTTACGAGGAGACCCCACGCGGGATCAGTTCCGTCCGACTTTAGTACGTGACTCGCCGTACCTATCGCGAGTCGCTCGTCGGCGGACGCCCCACGCTTAATCAAATCGCCTCTGGTAGACGTTACCGTGGAAGCTACGGTCGCCCACGAGAGCGCACCTGAGCCATCCGTCTGTAGTACTTGGTTGGCGCCACCGTCGTCGGGGGGTAACGTGAGTGTGTAGTCGGCCGACAGTGTAGCCGGCGCCTTGATTTTAACTACGTTCGTACCGTTATCGGGGCCTTCCGAGAGATGAAGCTCGGGCTGTGCGCCGCTGGGATTCTGGAGGAGTAGTGTGCCGGTGACCGTTGGGCTAGTAAGCGTGGGAGACGCCTGCATAACGAACGTCGTGCCAGTACCCGTCTGGGCCGCTACAGCAGTGGCGTTACCAGTGGAGGTGATAGGACCCGTGAGATCGGCGTTCGTGGTCACGTTGCCAGCGGTGAGTCCGGCGGCGGTGCCAGTAACGTTAGTCATCACACCAGACGCGGGGGTACCGAGAGCGGGGTTAACGAGGGTGGCGTTAGTAGAGGTGGCGCGAGTATCGATATCCGATTGAAGCTCGGCGAGGGCTGTATTCAACTCGGTAGCGGCGAGGTTCCCCGTGGCGGCCGTCGTGAGCGTGTTAGACGCGACTACCACAGTCTTATTCGTGAGAGCCTGGGCACCCGCGAGCGTGGCGACAGTAGAGTCGATAGCGATCGTGGGGTTCCCGCTAACTCCATCGCCGTTGGTGGCGGAGAGGCCCGTACCCGCGGTGAGTGTGCGGGCTTCGACGGTACCCGCACCTGTCCTGGCGACGAGGCCTGCGGTGGCGAGTGCGGCGAGGGCGGTTAGGTCGCTATCGAGGGGCTGGTACGTGGAGGAGGCAGAGGAGGTAGTGAGGCGAGTATCAATATCAGTTTGGAGTTCGGCGAGGGCGTCATTCAACTCTACAGCGGCCAGGTTGCCGGTGGCAGCGGTGGTAATGGTGTTGCTAGCGGCCACTAGTGTCTTGTTCGTGAGTGCTTGGGCGGTGGACTTATCGACTAGGTCAACCGAGTTGAACTGGAGCCAGTCCGAGGCGTTGACGGTGAGGAGGAGGTTCCCGCTCTGGGCGTTGTTCCTCCACCCCACAGACTCCGCGTTGGCGAGGCGGAGGACACCTGCAGCAGCGATGAAATCAGAGCGGGACTTGAAGAACGCCGATTTAAAGCCGAAGGTAACGCCGGTATCAACATCCGCGAGGAGCGTGAACGCGCCCCCCTTCCGTGGCAAGGTAGCGGAGGCGATGGCGACGAGGTAGTTAGTGACTTCCTCACCCCACCCCGATTCGCCGTCCGCAGGAATACCGAAGGACGTAATGCCGTCTAGTGTAACGGTAGTGCTCACCGGGATCCCCCCACTTATTCAGATAGGTAAATGGCGGAAACTGCGCAGGAGTCGCCAGAACCCGTGGTGCAAACCACAATCAACGGGCTCCAAAAAGGCATCTGAGCAAGATCGGTTGCGTCAGCCTGGATCATCCGGATCTCGTAGTCCGCCTGAACTAGCGTGCAGCTTCCAGTGCCGACACCAGTGATATCCACAGCTGTGGCAGCGAGGGCGGCAGCTTGTGTGGCAGCTAATTTTAACGTGTTGGCATCGATCTTAATCACGTAATACGTCGTGGCAGCTGCCAATCCTGTTGGAACCGTGGTGCCCCGTAGGATCACAGCCCGGCCCGTTAACCAACCGTGACTGGTGACGGTAATAATGTCAGTGGCAGCATCCACATCGGCATCGGCGCCGGCCGTGAAAGTCTTTTTTACTAGGGAAACTTGCGATTGGTCGCCTACAGCTTGAAAGGTCGCTCCATTATCGTGGCTGTCCTGCAACTTGAATGTGATCCCCGCTGCCTCGATAGCGTCAGACAAAACCACCTTAAGGAATGCGGGGCCCAGTTGAGGGAGGTCGAAGGGCTTACTGACCGCAGAGTCGGTCAGGGACGCGGTAACAGAAACTCCGTTTGCCTGGAGTACGATATTGCGGCTCATAGGGGCTCCTAATTACAGGCTGGAGTAGGTCTTAGCCACGCTAGTCGCACCACCAGTACCGCCCGTGAGGAGGCCCGAGCCCGTGGCCGTGATGCTGTCGCCACCCTCGGTGATCGTGAGGTGGTTACCAATCAGGCCCTTAACGAGGCAGGTCACAGTGACAACACCAGCGGCGGAGGTAGCGCGGACAAGCTTGTTCAGTGTTGTGTGTGCGTTGATACAAGCGGCTAGGGATGCTGCGTCGACGGTGTCGGAACCAGCCTGGCTCCACTCACTAGGCTCCTCGGGATCAGGGGACGCCTTGGCAGTGAGTGTGACGCCCGCGATAACAGCGGTGTCATCCGCCGGGACACTGACGAGTGTGAGGGTGGCACTGGCAGCAACGGGGTCAGTGGTACTGTACTGGAGATCAGCTACCAGTGGCTCGTGGCTACCAACAGCGGCGTCCAAGAGGTTGCGGAGACCTTGGAGACCTTCGATGTCACAGGACGAGTCCTGGGCGAAGTCTGCCACGTCAGCGCGAGCGGTTTTAATCGTGATAACAAGACTCGACATATGAGCCTCCGTAAAAGTTTAAGAAAGAAAAGGCTCGGGCAGGAAGCCCCACCCGAGCCAAGTCAGGAGGGAAACTTAACCGTTAACAATTGACGTGATTTTCACGCAGTGGGCTGGGCGCTCACAGAACAAGTTACCGTCGTAAAAGAGGCGCATTTCATATCCGGCATTGCTTGGGAGTTGGAGAACCAGTTGGTCTTCCGACTGGCCAGGCATGCGCATCGTGACATCCGAAGAGCCGAGGCGCTTCAGCTTGCTCATCGGGACGATGAACGCTTCGCCTTCTTTGACGTAGATGCTGGGGACGATTTCGATTTCGCCGTTCACGCCGTAAAACGTGATGGCCTCAAAGCCATTGTCACCCTTGGCTTGCTTGTACGATCCGTCCATCTTGCGGAGGGCGGCGAGGTCCGTGTTCAGGTCCGAGTAGGTGGTCGCCGACACGAAGCAAGTAACTTTCTCGTCGAGGCCCTTGTTGACCGCGAGAGCAGTAGCCGCTTGGATCTTCTTGAAGGTCAGCTTGGCGCTACCGGCCGAGTAGCTGTTGCCCTTCCAGAGAGCGTAGTCCGCGGCGCTAATGTTGTAGAGCGATCCGGTGTTGGTGACGATCTTGTCGAGGCCGTTCATCTCCGCGCCGTAGAAGCCACGGAAGTAAAGGACCGATCCAACGTCGATGGCGGCAGTGTCAGCATTCGTGCCAGTCAGCGTGATGGTACGTGCCGTCAGGTCAACCGTGTCAACCGTCAGAGCGCCCGCGCTGTTCTGCTTAACCGTGGTGGTGTACGCGTCAAGAGTCATACCTTCAGTACCGGCCCAGATGCCACTCGCCCATGAGGCGGTCGAGATCGTGACGGTGTTGACACCTGATGCGTCGTCCAGGACGCTAACCGTGCCGAGGCCCGTGCCGCCGTAGAAGTGGAGGACTTCGAGACGCTTAGTGAACGAAGCCGTCATGTTACCGACAACTTGTTGTGACCACTTAACGAACGCCTTCTTGCTGTTCGACGCCTTCGACATCGCGTCATAGCTGACGGCGGTGCGGAGGAGGAGGTTCTTGCCTTCAACTTGTGCTTCGGCGTAGCTGGCTGCGATGTGGTCGTTCAGTGTGAACGCGCCCGAGCCAACCGTGAAACCAAACTCGTGGGTCAGGGCGACCGGCTGGACATACTTGTCGCCGATTTCCTTCTCGCCCGACTGGAACTTCACCATCTTAACGAGCTTCACGCCTTCTGGGATAAGCGTGTGGATCTCGTCAGCGTAGATTTCCTTGAGCCATGCACTTACCGTAGAGGCCGAGTTATACTGAGTCATCGATAGAATCCTTGATGGGGGCGATCGGCGGCGAGGTGGAACCTCGTGTGGAACCGGCGATCAAAGTGGAGGGATGATTTGTGGAGATACTTGGAAGGGACTTGCTAGGCGCATGAGCCACTTGGTAGGCGTCACACTGGAGGCGGGCGGCGCGGTTGGATGAGTCCGACGAATCGGGTGCTCCCCACACGAGGTCCGCTTAGATAGGTTAAAAACTCAGAATCCAGCCTTCTGGTTGATGCGCTCTAACCACTCGTTAGGGCGAAGTCCCTGATTTTGCGAAGGCTGCTTAGGTTCGCGGGGTGCGGAGAATTGTTGTGGGGCCGACTCTGGGGCGGGTTGGAGTTGTTGTTTGATACGGGTCAGGTCAAACTTACGAAGCTTCTTGATGATGTCGTCACCGAAGAACTTCACGAGTTGTTCGCCGTCGAGGGTACCGGCCATCGCTTGTAGGTCTGAGCGGTACTGGTCCTGGACCATCGCAACAGCCGTGGCGGGGTCTAGGTCGTATCCGTTGGTAAGTGCCTTCTCCATCAGGCCAACCACGCGGCGAACTGCCTCGGGGGTCTTGGCAATCGAGGAGGACTTGAGGGACTCCGTGATCTGTACGTCGTACTCCTGCATCGCACGTTGCTGGAGTTGTTGGAGTTCTGTTTGTTGCGTCCTTGTTAGGCGATCCTGCTCTTGTTCCTTAACGCCATCCTCTTGCTTCTTCTTAAAGTTACGAAGGTCCTCCAACTCACGCTGGACGGGGTCCATCAACTCGCGCTTGAGTTCGCCACCCAGGTATTCTTCAGCAATCTCGCGGAACCCGATCAACTGTTGGAACTCGGGGTTCATCAGGATGGCTTTGGGGTTGGTCTTTAGCGTCTCGAAGAATTGTTCGGCGGACTTCCGCATGTCTGCGGCTTCCCTAAACTTCTCGTCTGCTGCGGAAGCAAGTTGTGCTCTCCGGAGGACCTCGACTTCATCGACCTCAATTTCACGCCCGTTCACCTTTAATTTGTGACGGCGGACGGCTTCTTTTACTTCCTCCGCTGCTGGCTGTTGTGACTGTCCCTCTGTGGCTGTCTTCCCTGCGACTTGATCAGCAAGAGCGGCAGCCGAGTTTGCCTCGGGAGCGGATTGTGCTCCCGATGACTGACTCGGGGAGCTTGACGACACAGAGGGACTTGAGGACGACACTGCCTTGGGAGCGGGGGCGGAACTACTTGTGGACGGGGCACTACTCGTTGACGGGGCACTGGTGGATGGGGCGGCGCTAGGTGCGCCTCCTGCTGGGGAGGTCATCTGATACTCCAGTTAACTAGGATTAGCCGGCTGGATTGCCGGGGACTTGGGCGGGGGTTGGCATCTGTGGCATATTCGCAGCCATCTCTGGCGTGGCTCCCTGGGGGATGGGGGCCTGTTCGCCTTGTGGTGGTTGGGCGTTAGGTTGTGGGGCTTCTTGTCCTTGGCCGGGGGGAGGAGGAGCGCCCATCGGGG
>Ga0105051_10007600_pt1 | contig 11238 bp, 5 predicted proteins | sample FRY02_FD_78383 | JGI IMG/M metagenome (GOLD analysis project Ga0105051, IMG submission 78383) | Freshwater microbial communities from Lake Fryxell liftoff mats and glacier meltwater in Antarctica - FRY-02 (megahit assembly) | ecosystem: Environmental > Aquatic > Freshwater > Ice > Glacier...
CGCAGAGCTTGAGTCGGTTTTTCCCGGCACTGACGAGAGTACCACGTTTCAACGTCTGCTCCCAAATCATTGGACGCAGGAGCGGATGCCTGCAAAAATCCACCGCCCTGTTCCGAGGTCGAATGACCGAAATCTAACCTCACCCTTGCCACTAAAATCCAAGATGAATTTTTTTCTGATTCGCCACCCCATCGGTCAACAACCGCTGATAGAAAACCAGATCAAGCCAGCGATCGAACTTAAATCCTGCTTCGCGTATCTCTGCGCATAATGTAAAACCAAGTGCTTTGTGCAGTTGAATACTCGCCACGTTTTCGCTGTCGATCCCGCCGATCATCATGTGATAGCCGTCCAAACCGGCAACCGCGATTAGTTTTTTGAGCAACCTTCGCCCCACCCCTTTTCCGCGAAACCGGCAATCCACATACACAGAATGCTCAATAGAATATTGATAGGCCGGCCAAGGTCGGAAAGGACCGAACGTGGCAAATCCCATCAGTTCCCCATTTGCCAATGATTCGACGCCAATGATCGGTAGCCCTGCGGTTTGTTTAGACGCGATCCAGGCATCAATCGTTTCTTTTGACCGCGGTACGTAGTCATAAATCGCGGTCGTGTTGACGATCGCCTCATTGAAAATGGCACCGATCGCGTCGGAGTGCCGATGATCGCAGACGACAAATTGCATAAGTAATTCGCTAAGGGTTCGTCGACGCAGTGGAGATCGGCAACGCGATCCGAAGCACTCGCCGAACAATCGACCAGGGACACTTTTTTAACCGTTCGGCAAGCTCCGGAAAAGTTGGGGCTGGCGGTTGCAAAGAGTCAGAGTGGATGCCGAACCCTTCAGGCCAGATTTCTGCAGGCGATGTCAATCATTGACGGACGCGGTGTTCGCGAATAAAATATATTTTGGTTTCGTTACCGTCACTTAGTGTGGGATTAAGTCGCCTGCCTAATCGCATTTGCATCTTTTTCGTTGTCGCTTGCGTAGTGAGTGCGCTCGTTGACTCATCCAAAACGTATGCGAGCTGCGGCGACTATTTATTGAATTCCAGTGGTCAGCAACTCAATCACTCGCCGTCTCCGCGTTTCCTGGCGGAACTTATCGGCGTTGCTGAATTGCGTATGCCATGGCAGGCAGACCGACCTTGCAATAGTCCTCATTGTCAAAAATCGTCGTCGGGCAAGATTGGGTTGACTATCTCCCTACCCAGCCATCGAAACGCGACGGTAACTTGCGCAATCGGTTTCGAAATGAGCCTGCCAGAAACACTCGTGACAGGTGCCAAACGGCTATCGAACGAATGTCGGCTTGCTACCGGTTACGTCGAAGAGATTTTAAGGCCGCCGAAGTCGGGCGTCATGGTCGCTGCAATATCCCGAGTGATTTTGACTGCAGCAGATTTGCGTGAGTCTTCGTTCCGCGGCTTGTAGCTCTAGCCAACCAACGAGACGCCAACGATCGTTTTGTCTTCGCCGGAACAGTGTTTCCGTGCTACGACTTTCATGTTGGTTTTCCACGCATCGACGCGATGTTTCCAATCGCAATGCTTTCGCGAAATCTGGTGATGGTGCAGCGTTGAAAGTCGTGAACCGTACTTTAATGTTTGCGGTTTTCGTTTCCGCCACCCAAACGCTTCGTTTCAACGATCTTCAACATGCCCCCATCCATTCCTGTGCTAGCGCCGGCCAGAAAAGTCGTCAAAGCAATCGGCCCGAAACTTCGCCGTGTTCTTTACGTGCTGCTGTTCATTCTCGCCGTTCTTTTTGCGAACTCCGCCTATCTCGCAACCATCACGAGCTTGGAATGGATAAGTGGGAAAACGTATCAGAATTATTTCTATCAATGCATGTTTCTTGCCCACTTAATATTGGGCCTGCTAGTCATTGTTCCGTTCATCATTTTTGCAATCGTCCATGCCGCGAATACCCGGTTCAGGAAAAATCGTCGAGCCGTTCGAGTCGGCTATCTGCTACTTCTCGCTTCCATTATTCTACTAGTGTCGGGGTTGTTACTGTTCCGTGTCGGCGGCTTAGAAATTAAGCACCCTTCCACTCGCTCGCTCACCTATTGGTTGCATGTCCTGAGTCCGATCTTTGCGATTTGGCTTTATTTGCTTCATCGATTGGCCGGGCCCAAGATAAAATGGCGATATGGCGGCTATTACATTGCCGCTGTTTCCGGTTCGGTTGCGTTGCTTGCGTTGCTGCACTCGCAAGATCCACGCCAGTGGAACGTCGCCGGACCCAAAGAAGGCGAACAATACTTCAAGCCATCTCTGGCACGCACATCCAATGGAAATTTTGTCAATGCCGAGACGTTGATGATGGATGATTACTGCCTGAAGTGTCATGAGGATGCGCACAAAGCGTGGGAACAAAGTGCTCATCACTTCAGTTCATTCAATAATCCAATGTATTTGGCAAGTGTTCGGGAGACTCGTGATGTTTCACTCAAACGCGATGGCTCGGTACAAGCTTCGCGTTGGTGCGCGGGTTGCCATGACCCCGTGCCGTTCTTCAGCGGGGCGTTTGATAATTCCAATTACGACGATGTCGGCGACGTCACATCACAGGCGGGAATCACCTGCACGTCCTGCCACGCGATCACCCATGTAAATAGCAATCGCGGGAACGCGGACTACACGATCGAAGAACCACTGCACTACCCATTTGCGTCAAGCAAAAACGAGGTACTTCAGTGGGTCAATAATCAGCTTGTGAAAGCAAAGCCGGAGTTTCACAAAAAGACTTTCTTGAAGCCTCATCATAAGACCGCCGAGTTCTGCTCAGCTTGCCATAAGGTCTCGCTTCCCAGCGAAGTCACGGGATACAAAGAGTTTCTTCGTGGCCAGAATCATTACGATGCGTGGTTGCTTTCGGGCGTATCGGGGCATGGTGCCAAGAGTTTTTATTATCCACCGATTGCTCAAACCGATTGCAATGGGTGTCACATGCCCCTGGAACCGTCCAGCGACTTTGGTGCCCAGGTCTTTGATGATTCAGGGATCCTAAAAACCCATAATCATCTATTCCCTGGGGCCAATACGGGTTTGGCTTGGCTGAAGGATCGCCCGATCGCTCAGGCTGCTCACGAGGCCTTTCTCAAAGAATGCATGCGGGTAGATATCTTCGGCATCAAAGACGGCGGAACGATTGATGGAGAGTTACACGCGCCGCTGCGCCCAGAGTTGCCGACGCTCACGGTCGGAAATGCTTATTTAATTGAATCGGTTGTACGCACTTTAAAGCTCGGCCACCTTTTTACTCAGGGGACCGTGGATTCTAATGAAGTCTGGCTCGACGTGACGGTTTCCAGCGGCGACCGGATCATTGGAAGAAGTGGTTCGGTTGACGAGAAAGGCGAAGTGGATCCGTGGTCGCACTTCATCAATGTCTTCATGTTGGATAAGGATGGGAACCGCATCAACCGACGCAACGCACAAGACATTCGAGTGCCACTTTACAACCACCAGATCCCTCCTGGCGCTGGTCAAGTTGTTCATTATGGAATCGAATTGCCGGATGATTTGACGGATCATGTGACGATTGAGGTTAACCTGCAATATCGAAAGTTTGATCACGAGTACATGGTGATCGTGGCAAATAATCATGGCCCGAACGATCATCCTCTGCGGGGCAAGGTTGGTGGGCAACCTTACAGGAATCCGTTGCCGATCGTCACGATGGCGACGGACCGAATCACGCTACCCGTCGAGGGTGTCGATAAACCAGTTCCCCAATCGCCGATACGTGACATTCCAAAGTGGCAGCGTTGGAACGATTATGGGATCGGTTTGCTGTTAGAAGGCAAGGCTGAATTGAGGCAGGCGGAGCAAGCGTTTCTCCAAGTGGAAAAGCTTGATCGTTACGACGGGCCGCTGAACCTCGCACGTGTCTACCAAACGGAAGGGCGTTTAGATGACGCGGTGGCTGCGCTGGGTCGCGCCGCGAAATTTACGGAAACGCCCGCGCCACCATGGACGATGTCATGGCTCGCCGGAGCGATCAATGCCCAACAGGGGCATTTGAACGAAGCGATAGAGAATTTTGAAACCGTTTTGTCAACAAAGGTACCGGAACGCAAGTTTGACTTTAGCCGTGATTACACCGTGATCAATGAGCTTGGGCAGGTTCAATTTCAACGTGCCCAGCAGTTTCGCGGCGATGCGAAAAAAGCGGAGCGAGAATCATGGTTTCGAAAAGCGGTAGGAACGTATGAGAAAACGCTCGAAATTGATTCTGAAAACATCACGGCCCATTACAACCTTGAACAACTGCATCGACAGCTTGGAAGTGGTGCACTTGCGCTCAAGCATGGCGATTTACATCGGAAGTACAAGGGCGACGACTCCATTCAAGGAACCGTTATTGGTAAGGCGCGTCAGCGTTATCCCGCGGCAGATTTTGCCGCCGAGGCGCTTGTGATCTACCCCCTGATGCGCAGCCTTGGCGATCAGGTTGCCGAAACGCTCGCGGAGGAATGATTGGATAATTCGCAAGAACTGCAAGATCGAGAAGAAGAACGCGATGAGGCCGTCATCGGCGTCGCGATTCGCTATTCCATCATCGTGGTCGTGCTTTTGCTGTTGCTCTTGGGTGTCACGTTTGTCGTGTTTTATTTTCGCAAACCGCAAGAAACGACGTTCGCTCCTGAGCCCGTCAGTCTCCCAACGCTTCGCACTGAAGCCGCACAAAAACTGCCGCAGATTCTGATGACCGACGTTACAGAGCAAGCGGGAATTCGTTTCACGCATATCAATGGCGCAGTGGGTGAAAAACTTTTGCCTGAGACGATGGGGGGAGGCTGTGCGTTTCTTGATTACAACAATGATGGTGCCCCTGATATTTTGCTGGTCAACTCCAAGCCATGGTCAGACGATGGTTCAGGTGCCACGTCAGCCGTTGGCAATGAAACGCCTGCAACGTTAGCTCTTTACGAAAATGATGCGAGCGGCAATTTTCGAGATGTGACGGTGGAAGCGGGGCTTAATGTGTCGCTGTACGGACAGGGATGTGCGATTGGCGACTTTGATAATGATGGAGATTCTGATTTGTTTATTAGCGCCGTTGCGGAGGCGAATTCATCAGAAGCTTCGGGAGCCAATCGACTTTTTCGCAATGACAAAGGGAAATTTGTTGATATTACGGAAGATGCAGGCATGGGTGGTGAGCCGGGAGATTGGGGCAGCAGTAGCGGATGGTTGGATTATGACAACGATGGTGATCTTGATCTGTGGGTTTGCAATTATATCGATTGGTCACGTGAGTTTGATCTTGCGCAGAACTTTAGATTGACAGGAGGGGAGCGTGCCTACGGCCGTCCTCAGGCATTCGGTGGCAGCTATCCGCATCTGTATCGAAATGATGGGGAAGGGAAATTCATGGAGGTTTCCGAGATCGCTCGCATTCGTATCAACTCGGCAACGACGGGCACGCCCCAGGCAAAATCACTAGGATTGACGTTTCATGATTTTGATCGTGATGGCAATTTGGATGTGCTGATTGCGAACGATACCGTGCAAAACAATCTGTTTCGAAATAAAGGTGACGGCACCTTCCAGGAAATGGCCGCGATCGCCGGCATTGCGTTTGACTCTGACGGAAACGCCCGGGGAGCGATGGGCATCGACGTGGCGTGTGCGCGAGATGATGGCAGATGTGCCTGCGTCGCGATTGGTAACTTTGCTAACGAGATGACTGCGTTTTATGTTTCCGCCCCAAACTCTTTAGTGTTTTCCGATCAAGCCGTTGCGAACGGTCTTGGCCCTAGCACGCGACTTTTTCTCACCTTTGGCGTCTTTTTCTTTGACGCTGATTTAGATGGTTGGGACGATATCTTTCACGCAAATGGTCACTTAGAACAAGACATTGCCAAAGTTCAGGCAAGTCAAAGCTATGAACAGGCGCCGCAGTTGTTTTGGAACGCTGGACCAGAGGCGATGACGGAGTTCGTTGCATTACCAAGTGGTTCTACCGGTCCGAATTTTTCAAAACCGATGGTCGGTCGAGGCGCCGCCTACGCGGACATTGATGGAGACGGTGACCTCGATATCTTGATTGCCGCTGCAGGTTCTAAGCCGCGGTTACTGCGAAACGATCAACAACTGGGGCATCATTGGCTAAGACTGCGTCTGATTGGTAACGGGACAACTTCGAACCGTGATGCGATCGGGGCAAGCGTGCATTTGGAATTGAAGTCCGGTCGAATGATTCGCAAGACCGTTAATCCAACCCGCAGCTATCTGTCTCAGGTTGAGCTGGCTTTGACCTTTGGACTTGGTGAAGACGAAATTCGTTCGCTGAAAGTCACTTGGCCGGATGGAAACGCGGAGTCGATTGAGGTCGAATCCTATAATGTTGTTATCGAAATCGTGCAAACTCGCTAATCCAGTCAACGCGTAGTAAGGAGCAATTTACGTGACCTGACCTGCAGTGCTTCCCAATTTTTTGCCATTACCTTTGACCGATGGAAACTTGCAATGCCCAGGTGCTTACCCAGGTGCTTACCCAGGTGCTTACCCGGTTTGCTCACATTCGATTGGACCGTTGTAATCCCGTGGTGAATGGAGACGGCGAGAATGATATTCGAGCTCGATCATCGCCATCTAACATTGCTGCATTCCTCTTCCCAGAAACCACTTCTCAACCGATGAATCAAATTTTCAATTCTTGGACGACAGAGTCAACGGCCTTTGTTGAGCCCATTAAAATTCCCATTGCCGCAGTTGTGTCTCGCGTTGACGTTGATGTTTTTCCGGACAACGTCTGATGCGCAAGACGGAGCGGCGGTGGCAGATGCCGAAGCCGTGTTGCAGTATCCGCTATCAGTCGCCGTTAACGGAGACGTGCTGTATGTCGTCGATCTCGATTTTCCCGGCGTTTGGCAAGTGGCCAAGGGTGAGCGTAATCTTTACCTGCGCGGTTCAAAGTTTCTCCGCAAACCGCTGAATCGTCCTCGCTGCATCGCGGTGCATCCCGAGGGCGGGATCTTAGTCGGCGATTCTGCGACACGCGAGGTTTATCACGTGGCTGCCAAAGACGCTGAACCAAAGCCGCTTTGCAATGCCCGCATCGGGATCGCGATGGCACTTGCCGTTTCGCCCGATGGCAAATCGTTCTATGTAGGTGATGCAGAGAAACGCGCCACGTTTCGGTTGCCAATCGACGGCGGTGAGCCTGAGTTGGTGGCTCGCGTCAATGCTCGTGGTTTGGCATTTGATGGAGAAGGGAACCTGTGGGCGGTGACCCCGGATGATGCCGCGGTTCATCGGATCGATGTCAAGGCAAACTCGAGCGTCCCAGTGATCACCGGTCGCCCCTATCAATACCCCAATGGACTCGTTTGGAGCGGCGATCACGGTTTCGTCACGGACGGTTATGGGAAATCAATCTGGACGTTCACCGCGGACGGAAAGACCGAAAAATGGTTTGAGGGTGAGCCGCTGGCGGGGCCCGTGGGGATGGCGATCGACGGAAAATTTTTGTTTGTTGCCGACCCTAAGAAGCTGCAAGTCTTCGCGTTCGATCGATCCGATAAATCGATCACCAATCGTCTCTAGTTTCTCCATCGAAATCTTTATAGCACCAGGCAAGACGAACGGAATCAGATCGGAAAAACGATGAAGGCGAATACGAAATGGTTGACGGGATTGGTTCTGCTTGCCGGTTTGGCGCTGCTTGGTTTTTTCTTTTTTTCGGGCGGCTTGGGAAAGTTAAGCGACGATTCCAAAGGCACTCGGGCGGCACAACTTAAGCTTGCCCGGACGGCACTCGCGTTCACCGAAAACCTTGAAACGGAGGAGGCAGGTAAGGCATGGAACGCGTTGTTCGAGCAGTTGCCCCAGGACCGTTCCGTCGCTCTCAATCGGGCACTCAATCAGGTGCTCATGGTCGACGCGTTGACTGAATCCACGACCAATCCCCTGTTGGATGCGGCGGCGAAGCAAGCGGCCCGTCAGCAATTGCCCCGAGCGATTGAGCAAGCTCGTCAAGCGATCAAAGACTTTGCGTCGGTGAGCGATGATGAGGTGACAAATCTTTGGTTAAACAGTCGTATCGATCTTCAAGAAGCATCGCTGCTTCCGCCTTCGATTGCGAAATCGATTCGCCGTGACGTTTTTGGTCGCTTGACCGCTTTGAACGCTGAACCAGTAACGAATCAACCGCGAGGCATCATACTCGGTGGCCTGATGACGCGAGTTTTGGATGAGCTTGAATCACCCGCCAGTGGACTTGCCAATGATCTTCGCTCGCCTGCAGCCCAAAGTCTTGGCACCTTCTCTGATCAGCATCCCGACAACCTTTTTATCTCGCTTCGCGCCGCACGATTGAATATCGATGCCAAATCGAGTCGAGCCGTCGATGCCATCAATCGCACCTTAAAACTTGCTCGCGCGATCGAACCTTCGCTGCGAGTTCAAACGTTATCGATCGGTTTGACGCCTGATGAGCTGGTTAAAAAAATAACGACTGCGATCGAAGAAGAAGATTGGGAGACGGCTGACAATCAAATGTTGTTGTGGTTCAACGTTCTCAATAGCACGGACTTGGTAAAGACGGATCGAAGGCGAGCGTCACCGCACCCATTGGATCGGTTGAGCTTTGAGGTCCTGCGTCGATTGTCGGCCGAGGTCGTTCAAAACGAACCGATCTTGTCCGGTGCAAAAGCAATCGAATTCCAATCGGTCGCCGTAAGTAAGGGCGCGGACATCGTGTTCGCATTGCCGATGGATATTGACCTGGATTTGGATTCCGATGTGGTGACGTTGACGAAGACAGGAGGCATCGCGGTTTTGAAAAATGATCGTGCCACAACGTGGAAATTAATCGGTGGCGCTCAATTGAACATCGATGTTGCTGGTGCGTTTGCTGCGGATCTATTCATGGTCGACGCGAGCGACTCGCAGCGACTGCAAGTCAGTCTCTCGGATTCTGCTTCTGGTGTTGAAGGAGGTAAAGCCGTGAGTTCGGCCGCTCGGCACAACACCTTATTGACGCTTTTGGTCTACGGCAAAGATGGCGCGCGATTGGTGGTGGTCGATGGTCGTGATGTGACGAGCAATGACAATCGAATTCAAGTGCTCGAGAAGCCAACCGGCCTGGAAGACATCCGTGAAGTGCGTTCTGCGATCACGGGAGATTTCGATGGTGATGGTGACCTCGATCTTATGTTCGCGACGGGTGATCGCGGTATTCGGATCTTTATCAATCGTGGGAATCGAACTTTTTTCGAAGCGAGAGAGCCGAAAGATCATGATGAATTTGGTCGCGAGCGTGACATCGCATCGATGGCAATCGTCGACTTGGATCGCGACCTTGATTTGGACGTCGTGACGCTCAATGGCACGACCGGGAAGATCGGGTTGATTGAAAACTTACTTCATCTGCAATTTCGATATTGTGAGCTGAATGAGATCTCGGCAACCGCCGGCGCAAGCCAGGTTGAAATCGCGGATTTGGATGGAAACGTATCGTGGGACCTCATCGTTGGTGGCGGTGCGGAAGCGAAAATTGTTTATTCTCAAACCGCTGATTCGGGGGCGTGGACCGTTGAGCGAATCGAGAGCATTCGCGATTCTGCCGGTCCGTTCTTGTCGGCTGATTTTGATAACGATAGCTGGTTTGAAATATTGTTCGCGACGAATGGTGAGGCGGCAGTGAAGCGTTTGGCAGGTTCGCGAATCGAAGACTTGCCCATGACGCCGGTGGATTTCGATGACGGCACCACGGCGATTTCTGACTTTGATCTCGATGGTAAGCAAGACGTGCTTGTAGTATCCGCGGGAGACGTCAGCATTTATCAAAACAAGACACAGGCACCACGTCATCATCTGGATGTTCGCTTCCGCGGGATTGATGACAACAATGCCAACAGTGGTCGTGTGAATCACTACGCGATCGGTTCGGTGCTGGAGCTTCGCTTCGGGCCGCATTACCGGGCGAAGGTGATCACATCGCCTTCGACTCATTTTGGCATCGACGGTTTTGATCAGGCCGATTCGCTGCGAGTTATATTTCCCAATGGGTTGACGCAAACGATACGAAATCCTGCAGTCGATGCGATCTTGGAGGAAGAGCAAACGCTGAAGGGATCGTGCCCTTACTTGTATGCATGGGATGGAGAGAAATATGCGTTTGTGACCGATTGTTTGTGGGCGGCGCCGCTGGGATTGCAAGTGGCCGCTGGCGTCGTAGCCCAGGATCGTCCCTGGGAATACTTGAAGGTTGATGGTGATTATTTGAAGGTGCGTGACGGAAAATATGAGTTGCGAATTACGGAAGAGTTGTGGGAAGTTGCGTACTTCGATCATGTCTCGCTGACGGCGGTTGATCATCCGGCGGATGTGGATATTTGGACGAACGAAAAGGTGGGACCTGCCGCGATCGCCAAGCCGACCATTTATGCATTTGGCCAAGAGGGAACGCGGTTACTAAAGAATGCCCAAGATACGTTTGGGCGCGATGTGACGAACTCGTTAGCGACGATCGATCAGAAGTTTGTTCAAGGCTTTGATCGACGACTACGCCAAGGCCTTTGTCCGCCGCACTGGATCGACCTTAATTTTGGTGAACTTCCCAAACCAGGCGGTGAAGATGAGTCGGTCTACTTGGTGCTGACCGGATGGATTCTTCCCACGGATACATCGCTGAATATTCAAATCGATCAGAATCCGGAAATGCCATCGATTGAGTTTCCGTCGGTGTGGGTACCCGATGCAGATGGCGAGGGTGGATGGCGTGAAGCGATTCCCTTTATGGGCTTTCCCGGTGGAAAGACGAAAACGATCGTCGTCGATGTAACCACCGTGCTGAATCAAGACGACCCGAGATTCCGAATTCGAACGTCGGCACAAATTTATTGGGATGCTGCGTCGCTTGTCATCCAAGCCACGCCGTCAGAATTCCTGACGCATGATCTTGCGATGCTCGAAGCCGACCTTCGTTACCACGGCTTCTCAAAACGATCGCAACTGTCATCGCAAATGCCAGACACCTACGAGCATGCGGCGGCGGTGAAGACGCCAAAGTGGCCACCGCTTCAAGGACGGTTTACGCAGTTTGGAAATTGCGAAGCGCTGCTGGAAAGTTGGGACGATTCGATGGTGGTGATGGGAAGTGGTGATGAGCTGCGATTATGCTTTGAGAGTCCGGCGAACGACCCACCCGCCGGTTGGAAGCGAGATTTTGTGTTGCACTGTGTCGGCTGGGACAAAGACGCGGATTTGAATACGC
>Ga0105051_10007601_pt1 | contig 11238 bp, 8 predicted proteins | sample FRY02_FD_78383 | JGI IMG/M metagenome (GOLD analysis project Ga0105051, IMG submission 78383) | Freshwater microbial communities from Lake Fryxell liftoff mats and glacier meltwater in Antarctica - FRY-02 (megahit assembly) | ecosystem: Environmental > Aquatic > Freshwater > Ice > Glacier...
GTATCTATCGCGTCTTCGTCGTTGGCGCTTACAGAACCGGATATTCCTCCTCCCGAGGGCAGCATGTCGCTGCATATAAAGCCAGAAGTGGTATATAGAAATTATCAGGGTTTAACGAACGGCAGCAAACCCTATTTATTTCAAGTAAAAGTTTATTTGAAATAAGTCAGTAGATTCAGTCAAAGAGGCAGACGCCGTTCATTTTCTTTTCAAGTTCATCTGGTCCGGGGCCGATTTCCTTTTTGTAAATTTTGTTTCTTTTCGTGTATTGGCAGTAAAATATCCCAACCGCGTCGACAATATCAATGATCATTGGTTGGATGTCGTGCTGTTTCCTATAAATTCTTCCTATTGCCTGAGTGACAGTGCTTCTTGGTGTTGCAAATAGCAGTGTATTCAGCTCGGGGTGATTGAAACCCTCCGACGCCATTGCATACGTCGCGAGGAGAATCTTCTTTTTCTTGGAGGCTTCTCGCTCATCTGTGGTGCATTTACCGATAAACAGACCAGATTTCTCGTCCCCGAGCAATCCATGTAATTTCTTCAATTGACATATCCGATCACTGAGAACCAACACCCTTCTGTCCTCCTCGAGATCGCTCAGCGTCTGGTAAATCACCTCCGTCCGTGCCTCGTCAGTGGCCAAATTGGTGAGCATCTGCGAGACATTCAATTTGCCATTATACAGCTCGACTTCTTTGGAACTTCCTCCACTGAAACTGATTTTCTTGAATATTGTCTGCTGTTTTGACGAAGTCTTCTTGTCGCTGAAAATGACAGGGCCAATGTGCCAGAGAAATATCTTTTCAAGCCCGTCTTTTCTCTCGATTGTCGCAGAAAGCCCAAACACGTACTTGTTTCTGATTTTATGGAGAGCCTGGCTGAACATCTCACTGGGAGTGTTGTGGACTTCATCGATGAAACACAGCGTGAATTCCTTGAAATGCTCAGCAGTGTAATCACTTTTCAGACTGATCGTCTGCAGCATTCCAATACAGATATCACATTCTTTTTCAAATTTACTGCCTTGGACGATCCCGACCTTCAAATCCGGGAAAAACTGGGCAAGAGCTGCCTTCCATTGATTGAGTAGTTCGACCTTGTTCACGACAATCAACGTCTTCAACTTTGCGTGACCAATGAGGTAAAGTGAAATAATGGTCTTGCCTGCCCCTGTACTGAGATTAATGATCCCCCCTCCAAAATCCTTTTTGAGTTCAGAGAGACACGCGTCCACGCACTCAATTTGGTTGGGTCGCAGGGTAATCTCAGGGGTAGGTACATTGATGTTGGTTGATGTGTTATTATACACGAATTTGCGAGGGATGTTAGCTTGCATCCAGTGAAGTGGAAGGTGGTAGTTTCCATTCTCGTCGATCTTGTACGCAGAGTGTTTGGTTGTGCTATACTCGGTCTTGACGACGAGCACAAGTTCTTGGACCAAGGCTTTCTCGGATGTTGACAGCGTGGTCATTGATGTATTAAGAGATTTAGTCTTTAACTGCTTTTCACGTAATTCACGCAAATTCACGCGCGAGTAACAGTTCGAGCCTGAAATGAGTTAAAGCTACAAAAACAGTTCAATAAACAGCGGAACATGGCGGGCACACTGGACCTCGCCTCATTCACTCATCAGATTTACATTGACGATTTGACCATGCCCAACGGGGCCCAGTCGGTCATTGATGACATTTTATTTGGTTCATTTAGGATTTCCTGTCGATCAAATGAAGCAATTAAATTTAGTATGAACAGAAACGTTCTCATGGTGGTAGAGCCCGCGGATTTTATGACTGAATATCGAATCGACTGGACCCAGAGCGGGGCCGATTATTTTGTAAATTCAAGCCACATCCAGTCTCCAAGCGAGTCAGGCGAGTCAGGCGAGTCAGGGAGACTGGTCGTGTCTGGAAGGGGTGTCCTTTTCAACTACATTGACATGTACTTCAACCGGACAACGGACACACCGACAACGGACACACTGACAACGGAAACGGCGGGGACAGCGGACACAACGTACCTCCTCGTCATCGCCGTCGCTCTGGTTCTTTTTCTTGCTGCGATGATCGTGGTCATGACACTGTATACCACACGTATCAGACGACAGAGACCTATAACACAAAGGATATTTGAGCCGATCATTACACTCGAGTCAATCGCCGAACCCCGGCCAGCACTCACTGCGAGACCAAATATCTTTGCATCGGGGTATGTCTCTGACGATGACGTAGCGGTTAAACGAGCAATACCCAGCGCAATCCCAAGAACCGCAAGAACCGCGAACACCGCAAGAACCGCGAACACCGCGAACACCGTAAGAACCGCGAGCACCGCGAGAACCGCAGGAACGCCGCCAAGAGACTACTTGATGACGTTCGCCGAAAACTCTACGGCAACCACAGACACCGCGAACTCGACGGAAACCATACACCATCCGTTTCCCTCAGTGTACGGGCAGTCCATTGCCTCGCGGCGAACTTGACGTTTTTCCATAAATTTCAAATACTTAAAATAAATACTTGAATTTTTTTTATAGTTGATACCAATGGGAAAAATTAATCTCAACAGCCGTAGCAATTATAGCAGTATCTATGGTCTGATTGAGAAGTACGCCGACACTATTTCACAGAAAGTCAATGCAGACTCGGACGTCGTATTCAAAACACTGAGCCTCTCTGACTCACTTACGGTGAATGGAAATCTGACTGTGAATGGCTCAACGACCGTGATCTCAACCGACACCATCGAGTTCCAGGATAATATCATCGAGATAAATGCTGGAGAACTGGGAGCCGGCGTTTCCTCGAATCTGAGCGGAATGCAAATCAACCGAGGTCTGTCTCTGCCGTACCAGTTTGTCTTTGAAGAGATTTCCGACTCGTTCAAGGTAGGCGAAATCCACGATTTACAAACCGTCGCAACAAGAGAAGGGACCCCTCTCCCAAATGGAATCATGATTTTCAATAACGACAGCCGGCTCCTTGAGTCAAGGAACGAAATCCCAATCGATATTACTTTCAACGGCTCAAGTTCCATCGGGTCCTTGTCAGGAGCGATAAGGGTCCTGGGAGGCATGGGTGTCTCTGAAGATATTTTCATTGACGGGAAAATATATTTCAAGGGGTCTGGCTATGGGAATCATATCTCTGGGAACGGCAACAATGACCTCGTGCTACGTGCAGACAATGATTTTAACATTGATTTATCTGCAGGAAAAAACATCAATGTTCCAGCCAATGTCTCCCTCGCGATCGGCACCTCTTCCATCAGCAACGATACGTCGGACTTGAATGTCAGTTCCGCTGGGAACGTGGCAGTGTCTGCAGATTCACTTGTCCTTCAAAACAACACGGATTTGGTGTTTGAGACGGGAAACATTCAATTTTTGGACCTCTCTTTCAACGGAGAGTCCATGGCTGTGAATGCAGCCGTCAATATCACCAATGCACTTGCCGATGCATTCGTCGTCGCTGGCGGGGTCCTTTTTGAAAACAGTGCAGACTCGCAGTCATCGTCTGCAGGAGGAGCTCTCACGGTCGTGGGTGGGGTATCTATAGGTAAAAAACTAATCGTCGGTGGATCTGCCGTGATTGAGAATGGCATGTCGTGTCTTCAAGACGCGCTTTTCTCAAAGAAACTCTTACTTGGCACAACATCGAATAGTGGGACCTTCAGCGAGCCTCTTTGCTTGCATATCAAAGACTTTGGTTTCACAGACACCGTGACACCTCTTTTGGGGGTCGTGGCGCAGGTAAACTCGAATTACATCGGCAGCACCATTTTATCAGCATCCAACTCTGGTGTGACTGTGAATTCCTCATCGACTGTGTTCATCAAGGGCCCGCCCGTTGCTGGGATAAACATGACGCTCGTTGATACATTCAGTCTCAATGTGAATTCAGGGACCAGCAGGTTTAACGGGAGAGTGTTGATGAATGAGAGCACCGTGTCTGGAGAAGTCGCATCTAATTCATTAGTGTCGAGCAAACTTTTACTTGCAGGGAGTATCAACGCGGCCCCGGGAAATCAAGGGAAATATCTACACATTGGAGCATACAGCATCAATGACTCGAATACACAGAGCCAGGTCACTGCTTCAGATATATTTTTCAATGTCATAGAAGCAGGTTCATTGACCGCGACAAATGCCATCACCACGACCAATTCAGCGACACTCGTCATTAACGGAGCACCCATTGCCCAGACAAATCAGACGATTGTCAATAAATATGCTCTTTGGGTCAAATCTGGGGTGTCCAAGACTGCACAGCTGGAAACGAATGCAGTGTCTGTCCTCAACGTGTCAGAGAGCAGTATCACAACCCAAGGAGGGATCCACGCCGAGGGGTCATGTGATGTAGTCGGTGGTTTGACAGTGGCAGGGCTCTCACGACTCAATGGCACCCTTGCTCAGCGACTGCTGGTCGGTGACTCGTCGGGCTCCTTGTCCTCGATGGAAAGCGTTGTTTATGAATCACAAGCAGTCACTAAGAGTAGCAGTGTCGTCTCTGATTTCATTGGATTTTCAGGATTCAAAGCCCCGACCGTGTCAGGCGCTGGGACCACTACCGAGGCCGCGACGCTGTACATCCAAGGAAGTCCCCTGGAAGCGGGGGGACATGAGATCCAGGCCAGTTATAGTCTGTTGGTCCAGGCGGGCGACACGAAATTGAATGGGTTATTGCTCGTGTCCAGCACCACGGCAAGCACCTCGGCGAACACAGGGGCGCTCGTTGTCGCAGGTGGTCTGGCAATCGCCAAGAATATCTTCATTGGAACGACGCTGTACACGGGCGGCAATGTCGGGGTTGGGACGTCATTGAACGTCAACAGCGAGCTCACGATGGTCAAAAATTCTGTGATTGGATTAAACACATTGGGCGGCTCTGATGACGGGTTCCTGTGTCTCAGTGGAAGCGGGACCTCGTCGGCCTCGCGTGGAGGCGTGATAACTTTGTTTGGCCAAGAGTCGTCGGGTAATGGTTCTGTCGTCGTGTCTGCTACTTCGTTGGTTGATGTAAAAACACTGGGAACTTCCAGGCTCGTCGTACAGGCGTCTGGTGTAGTCTCTGCATCGAGCACAGTTCCTTCATCTGCTCCTGGGGTTGGCGCTGTTGTTTTACAGGGCGGATTGAGCATCGCCAACACCACCAACAGCTCAAATGCGACGAACGGGGGTACTTTTACAACAGCAGGTGGTGTCGCCATTGCAAAGGACACGTACATCGGAGGAGACTTGCACGTCAGCGGCTCGGTGATCAATGCATCTGCCGTCTCGGCGCCTACTATCACCGCGTCTCTATTCGTGAATGTATCTGGGGTGTCTGTAACCGGGCAGAAATTGATCACGGTCAACCAGGAAAGGACGCTGAGCGGCTTGTTTTTGGTGACTCCTTCATCAGCATCGATCAAATGCGAGTTTGAATTCACTGTTCCGTTAGTCGATCCATTTACATCTGCATATGGTGCTGTACCCAGCGTGCAGGGATTCACTGCCGACTTTACAAACATTGAAAATATCGTGTGCTACACGCTCGCAGCCACGAATAGAGCAAAAATTTCATTCACGTCCCATGACACATCGGAACACGCCCTGCAATTCATTATCCGGTACTGATTTTTCAGTAAAAAAGTTTTGAAAATTTTTTACTATTGGAAGTAATATTTATCTTGAAAATTTAACATGTACGCTGAAGCTCGTTCATTAAGAAACCATAGATTTACACTCGAAGTGGCTCGTGACGTGTGCATCAAGAATGCTAAGCTGCGTATTGACCTATACACCATACTATTGGAAGCACCAAACGCTGACACGGTGACACTCAATGGTTATATCGAAGAAACTAAAAATGATATCATTATGTTTAAAAAGAAATTCAAAACGTGGTTTACTTGAACTGCGCGTAGAAAACTAAACTGCAATGATCTCACATCCTGCATTTGCTATGAAATATACTTGAGCTACATTGTTCCATATCAACTGCAACGACTGCCCAGGACAGTCAAATATAATTTTTTTAGATCCCATGGACCCCGACCCAGGGTCAATCAAACGGCCTTGGGGTGCATTTAGTTGGTAAATTGCATTTTCTGCTAAACTCGTGACACATATCGTTTTGACGGCTCCATCGACGGTCCCAGGTATCAACATGGACTCGGCTGTTCCTTGACCTATCACTGAAATGAAAGACACATTGACATTGCTCGGGTGGATAGCTTGCCCGCTTGAAATGGTCAAATGTTCTGTCGTGTATCTTATGAAGAAATCACCTTCTACCACCAAGTTTCCATTCACATTCAAATCAGACTGTACGTCAATTTTTGGAGCATTTATGACAAGACTGGTGCCTGTGCCGTAAAGTTCCGAGCTTCCCAGGGAAAGATGAACATTGCTCGGAATCACGACACCCGACCCAGGACTCAACTCTACTTGCAAATCACCCGCGCTTGTAATAGACTCTACGTCGATTGCTTTAAACTTTGCGTCCCCGAGTGTCCCTGTAATGACGCTGTCGATATTTGTGGCTTGACGAAAGTACGTGAAATACTCGTTGGTATAGTCGTACCCGAACCAACCGAGGGACTCCTTGTAATGGAAGGCAATACCTCGGTCTTTGCCGTCGACAAGTGATTCGCCGAGGGTGATGATAGGCTCAAGGAAACGGGCAGTTCCATCCACGACAAGCTCTGAACTGATGGTCAGCAGGTCGCTCTCAATGACAAACCCCGACAAAGTCCCATACATTCTTCTACTCAATGAACCAAGGGCAAGACGTACGTCGACAGGAATGACAATACTGTTGCCTGGGTCCAATGTGAAATACAAGTCTCCGCCGACATCAAAGACCATGTCCGAGTCATTGGACAGTACAGATACTTGCTCGATGAACCCGTCATTCATCACTACATTCAATGAGCCATCGCTGCTAAAGATCCGTGTCGAGGAATTCCCGAAAAACAGCGGGACCGTGTCGGGAATGAGGACACTCGTCGAGCTCAACTGAATTTGTCCAGACGATGAAAGTATGAGACTACTCGAGGCTGACACGAGGTGATTGGAATCGCCGAATTGCAATTGGATACCCGAGGGGATTCGAATACTTCCAGTGGTGCTGCTGAGATGACTCGTCATCAGTGTCTCGAAAAACCCAGTGTCAAACTTTGCGTTCCCGAGTGTCCCTGCAATGACGCTGTTGATATTTGTGGCTTGACGAAAGTACGTGAAATACTCGTTGGTATAGTCGTACCCAAACCAACCGAGGGACTCCTTGTAATGGAAGGCAATGCCTCGGTCTTTACTGTCAGCCAGTGATTCGCCGAGTGTGATGATAGGCTCAAGGAAACGGGCAGTTCCATCCACGACAAGCTCTGAACTGATGGTCAGCAGGTCGCTCTCAATGACAAGCCCCGACAAAGTCCCATACATTCTTCTACTCAATGAACCAAGGGCAAGACGTACGTCGACAGGAATGACAATGCTGTTGCCTGGGTCCAATGTGAAATACAAGTCACCGCCGACATCAAAGACCATGTCCGAGTCATTGGACAGGGCAGATACTTGCTCGATGAACCCGTCGTTCATCACTACATTCAATGAGCCTTCGCTGCTAAAGATCCGCGTCAAGGAATTCCCGAAAAACAATGGGACCGTGTTGGGGATGAGGATGCTCGCCGAGTTCAACTGAATTTGTCCAGACGATGAAAGTATGAGATTACTCGAGGCTGACACGAGGTGATTGGAAACGCCGAATTGCAATTGGATACCTGAGGGAATTCGAATACTTCCAGTGGTGCTGCTGAGATGACTCGTCATCAGTGTCTCAAAAAACCCAGTGTCAAACTTTGCGTTCCCGAGTGTCCCTGCAATGACGCTGTTGATATTTGTGGCTTGACGAAAGTACGTGAAATACTCGTTGGTATAGTCATAGCCGAACCAACCAAGGGACCCCTTGTAATGGAAGGCAATGCCTCGGTCTTTACCGTCAGCCAGTGATTCGCCGAGGGTGATGATAGGCTCGATGAAACGGGTGTCTCCATCGATATACAATCTTTCATTTGTACCGAATATCCTCAGAGCAGTGCTGCTAAACGTCAGAGCACTGCTGTTGAGATTCACAGTGTTTCCCGCCTCGAGGTCGAAATTGATGTTGCCTTGAGAGTTCAAGGCGATATCAGAGTCGCTCGAAATAAGCGATACTTGACTGACGGTGCCTCCGTTCATTGACAGAGTTAAAGAATCTCCGTCGCTGAGCAGACTCTGTGCCAGGGAATTTCCAAATATGAGCGGCACAGAGTCGGGCACCACGACGGCACTTGAATTCAAAATCAAGTTCGAGTCTGAGTACACTGTAAAGTCGTCCAGCGGATTTGAGCTTGCCTCGAGGTAATTCTCGTCCCCGAAATACAGGCGGGTGTCATACGGCAGTCTCAGCGACCCTGCTCCATTCGGGGCAAAGTTTATATCTCCGTTCAAATCTGTACTCGATATCGTGTTCTCCTGGACTCTGATATTCCCAAGATCGGAGATGCCCGTCACGAGCAGATCCCCCGAGATTTCCCAGACACCAAGAACATTGTCCCAGCTGGCATACTCGCCGACCGTGTCTCCGTAAAAAAAAACATCGAATCCATCCCCGCTTGAATTTCCTGTCTGTAAAAACGTAGCGTATATTGCTGCAGCAAAGCCATTGCCTATAACCGCCCCGTCAATGGAGCCGCCCGTGATCACTACGTTATTAAGATTCAGTGTCCCTTCTGATAAGTTTGAGATCACGTTTTCAGAGACAATCACGCTCGTAGTGTTCAATAGCGTAAGGCCTTTCAAGGGTTTTCCGAAACCAGAGTTTATCTTGCTCATTGGAGTAAGCCCTTAAAAAAAAATATAGATTTTTACGGATTTATTTTCTCCCTGGGGTTTATACCAATGGTCAAGACAATGAAAAAGAAGGTTGCTAAAAAAGCCAAGGCGGCACCCAAGGCGGCATCTACCAAGGCGGTATCTACCAAGGCGGCATCTACCAAGGCGGCATCTACCAGGCTCAATGCCCTTGACAGATTAATGATGAACATGCCACATAAAACTGTATTGAAAAAATACGGGGCTGCCGCAGGTTTAGGTGCTGCCGGTGTTGCCGGTATTGTCGGGTTACAGAAACTTCAAAAGAAAAATCCTGAATTGTTTAATAGGATTTTTAAAGTGGCAATGGAGAAGGGGCCAGAGCCGGCCTGGCTAACAAAGTTCCTTGGTGGAATTTTTTACGCCAAAAAACAAGAATGAAAGAAGTCCATTAAGATAAATTTATTTTCTGCAGCGTCAGCAAATATCTCGGCTCCACTCCTGCGTCAAAGCCAATCGTAGTCAAAAGATTAGACGTCTTTATTCTTATTGACATTGGCACAGAGGTAATTTACATCGCGTTGCCACTGCTTGTAAAAGAACATGACCATCAAGAACGCAAAGGTGGCCGCAGCTACCATCCCCGCGTTATTTTCAAGGATCTCCGGGGCTTCATTGACGTAGTTTTTTGCCACTAAAACACTTGCTATAAAACAAACGATGGTGGATGTGGCGTATGACACGAATTCAATCATGTTTACTACGGTGTTATAAAAAAATCCTCAAAATTTACTTAGAAAAAAATCGAAAATAATTTTCTATGGCAATTACAAGTCAAATACAGGAATGTCTATTATACTGAGTACGATCATACCAGAAGGCGGATTGCTATCAATAACAGACGGGGATTTTACCATCAGCGGTGACATAGGGATTGGTGTGCAAGTGCCCGAGGCAAAATTGGATGTCTCTGGGACAGCGAGAATATCAGGAAACACAAGCATCACGAGCACGACAGCGAGCACCTCAACGACGTCAGGAGCACTAACGGTGGCTGGAGGCGTTGGAATTGCTGGGGCTGCTTACATTGGAGGGCTGACGCGGATCACAGACACCACAGCAAGCACCTCAACGACAACAGGAGCCTTGACAGTAAATGGAGGTGTGGGAATTGGCGGGGCTTTGAATGTGAATGGAACTGCGACATTCCAGCAGGGGAACCCATCCGATGGATTTACAAACAATCAAATTCTTTTCGGGTTCGGTGGTACAGCGACTTACCGGCACGCCATTAAAACCCGGCACAGATCAAGTGCAAATGACACTGGAAATGCAATTGACTTTTACGTCTGGCAGACCTCGGATTCATTATCGGCGGTTGGAAGCAAACAGGCAATGAGCATTACATCTGCCGGTGTAGGGATCGGAACACCCATCCCAAGAATGAGATCGACGGTACTTGATACAAATGCAAAGATGGCGATTGTCTCTACGGCAGAAAATCAGGCATCGGCTCTTTATTTCGGCACGCCCCAATCCGTGGGCCTCGTTGGTAATGCTTACAAAACAGCTATCATCGCTCAAGGTTTAAACAGTTGGAGTAGAAACCATCTACACTTTTGCTTGAATAACAATACTTCTTCCAATAATGCCAGTGAAGATGCAACGGTAACTCATTCTCGGATGATGATCCAATCCGGTGGGAACGTGGGGATAGGGACAACCTCACCTGCTCGTTTACTTGATGTTGCAGGGACATTCAGATGTCACAACGCGACTTTCTCCTATATAGAATCGGATTTGCTTCCATTTGGGTACGGTACCGGAGAGGTAGGGTTCAATTCAAGGCCATGGTCTAAAATGCACGCGGGAGAATTCAATATCGCGTCGGACGCGCGTCAAAAGAAGGACATTGCTGTATATAGCGAGGGGTTAGCCTTCATAACACAGCTTGTTCCTAAAACATACAAGTACAAGCATGTCATAACAGATAAAACAAAAATCGGGTTCTTGGCCCAGGAAGTATTGCAGGTAAACCCGACGTTCGCAGGGGTCAATTATGACGAAACCGAGGACATATATACGATGAGCATGGACCAATTCACGGGTCCGTTAGTGAATTGTATCAAAGAACTCAATACCGAGTTATTAGCAACAAAGAGCGAGCTGCTTGCCATGAGAACTTTTATTGAATCAAAGTTTCCAAAGACATAAAACTACTATATAATACAAACAAGAAATCTGTTTTTTTTAACCAGCAGTCTGTATCATTAAAACACTTCCGTTCGTTAAACCCTGATAATTTCTATATACCACTTCTGGCTTTATATGCAGCGACATGCTGCCCTCGGGAGGAGGAATATCCGGTTCTGTAAGCGCCAACGACGAAGACGCGATAGATA
>Ga0105051_10007604_pt1 | contig 11237 bp, 11 predicted proteins | sample FRY02_FD_78383 | JGI IMG/M metagenome (GOLD analysis project Ga0105051, IMG submission 78383) | Freshwater microbial communities from Lake Fryxell liftoff mats and glacier meltwater in Antarctica - FRY-02 (megahit assembly) | ecosystem: Environmental > Aquatic > Freshwater > Ice > Glacier...
CGGTATGCATGGGCAGCTTGAGTCTCTCGGCGACCAAACTCGCGTAGCCTAAATCCGTCGCCCGGGTGGCGGAATGGTAGACGCGGGGGGCTTAAACCCCCCTGAGCAGAAATGCTTGTATGGATTCGACTCCCATCCCGGGCACGGATTTGCATTGAACGTAAGCGACTCGACAACCCCAAAGGGTGCGAGAAGGGTCCGAGTATTTTTCTCTCACGATCTGGGCGCTCTATTCCTGTATTGGGGGGCGTGTACAGCGTCAGCAAAGCCAGTTTTTGTTAAGCCCCTTTGAGGTTGCCTACTTACATCGTTCAATACGCGAGTATCGACGCGCGGGTGTTAGAGGGCGACGCGAACAAGGGCGAGCCGATCGGGATGCATCTGATCGAAAACGAAGAACGCGGAATTGCGGTTCTGACGAACGGTGTGGCAGTAGGTGGTTAGAGACTTGGCGTTGGTAGCCTAAGATTCGCTACTTTCCAAATGATCGTCCAATAATTTCGCGCATAATCTCGCTAGTGCCTCCGTAAATTGTTTGGATTCGGCTATCCATCCATGCCCTCGCAATTGGGTACTCGACCATGTACCCGTATCCGCCGAATAGTTGGAGACATTTATCAACCACTTTGATTTGCATCTCGGTTGCCCACAGTTTCGCAACTGCGGCCTGAGTCGGTTCAAGTTCATTGCAGTTGTGGAGTTCAATGCACCGATCTATGTAGGTCTGGCCCACCTGAACGTCAGCGAATAAATCTGCCAACACAAACTTTGTATTCTGAAACGAGAGAATTGGCTGACCGAATGCGGTTCGTTCGCTTGTGTATTCTTCAGTCCAATTTAGGGCCGCGACTGCGACTGCGACGGCGTCAATAGCAATACTCAGTCGCTCTTGAGATAGGTTACGCATCAAATTTTTAAGCCCATCTCCCTGATTGCCAAGGAGGTATGAGATTGGCACGCGGACATCGCTAAAAAATAATTCTGCTGTATCTTGAGCGTGCTTTCCTATCTTTTCTAAATTGCGTCCCCTCTCGAAACCTTTCATTCCACGCTCAACAACGATTAGCGATATGCCCTTACTGCCAGCATCAGGCGAAGTGCGCGCAGCAACAACGATGATGTCACTATGTATGCCATTTGTGATGAATGTTTTTGAGCCATTCAAAACGTATTCATTAGAGTCGCGAACAGCAGTGGTCCTGATTCCTGCCATGTCGCTTCCAGTATGTGGTTCCGTAATTGCTAGAGCTCCAACCAATTCGCCCGACACCATGCCAGGTAGCCAACGGTTTTTTTGTTCGTAAGTTCCAAGACCCAAAATGTATGGAAGGACAATATCGCTGTGGCATGAAAATCCATGACCACTCCCCACAACACCTGCATACCCAATCTCTTCCGACATGATGGCCGAGAAGCGGAAATCTCTTGAGCCTCCACCACCAAATTCTTCTGGAACCATTATGCCGAGAAATCCATTAGCTCCTGCGTCTTGCCAGATCGACCGTGGAACGATTCCGTCCGCTTCCCATTTCGCGTGAAATGGAATAACAGATTTTTCTAGCCAGTGTCGGTACGAGCGTCGAAATTCAACATGCTCGCTGGAATAAAGTGTGCGCGGTAAGAATTTCATCGTTACAAAATACCGTTTAGGCATGCCGATGTGGAGTTGCGCGAACAAATGTAAATTTTGGTCTCGTTTCTGGGTAAACCTAGTCTTATATGACTTTTATCCCCGACCTTGACAGCCTAACAGTCGTTAGGTAGACTAATCTTCGGGGTTCAATGTGGGCTTCTGAATTTTGACCAGTTGGGGGAAAAGTGAATAAACATCTTGGTTCCAAGTCATTAGGGAAATTGGCAATTGCACTGGCATCGCTCTTGGTATTAACGGCAGCATGCTCGAGTTCAGATTCTGCGGTGAGTAAAGATACGGCAGTTACTGCCGATACCAGCGCTCCAGCAGCAGATGACATTCTGGCCGAGGCACAGCGAATTACTGATCTCGCTAAAGCGGGTCTAGTTTGGGCGCCACAAGATACTGGAATGAGTGCGGCAGATATCGTCGCTCAAACTGGTTGGAATGGTCCCACAGATGCAGTGTCAAAGGTTGAGTCTGGCAAGAATGTGCAAGTAATCATCTGCTCGAGCGGAACTGCTTGTGAAGTTGCTGGTAACTATGTGGTTGAGGCTGCGAAGGCCCTTGGTTGGAACGCTGAAGTTATAGATGGACAGTTCAACCCAGAAGTATGGTTGACGGCGTTTGACTCTGCAATAGCAAAGAAGCCGGATGCAATTATCGCGATCGCAATTCCTGACGTAGCAGTTGATGCGAAGTTGGCTGCGGCACGAGCGGCTGGGATCGTAACAGTCTCAATTGCAGATACTCCAGCATCTAATTCTCAGAATGGCTACGATGCATACGTCTCATATCGAATGCCATTGATGCACCAGGTTCTCGCTTATGCGGTCATCAATGAATCCATGGGTGCTGCTAACTCGATTGTTATCAATGACTCTGGATTTCCTAATTTGGTAACCAGCAATAATGAGTACATGGCAGTTATGGCGAAGTGCTCAGGTTGCAAGACAACGCTTGTTGATTGGACCACTGGTGATGCGTTGGATCCAGTAAAAACAGACGCCGTAATTACCGCAGCTCTTGCTGCTAACCCTGACGCCACGTACGTGGTTCTTCCTTATTCAATACCGCTAACAGCAGTAATTGAGTCTGTCCGTAAAGCAGGCAAGATTGATCAGGTCAAGGTCGTCACAAAAGATGGCGACGCAGTCGGCTTGGGTGCCGTGGTCAAGGGATACAGTCCGTTCCTTCCAGGTGTTGGACTCGACTGGGTTGCGTATGCAGGTATTGACCAGGTTGCTCGCGGCATCGCGGGCGATGCCTATGTAGATGCGGAGAAGACCGGACTGGGAGTTCACTTGTGGACAAAGGGTGATACGGCAGCGGACGGAAGTAGTGACTACTCCAAGTGGTTGGATTTCAAGGCCGAGTACTTGAAGCTCTGGGGTAAGAGCTGAAATAGCCAAGAGATAGCGAAGTAGGACGCAATTGGTGCCTTCATTGACTGACAAAGATCTTGGACTAGGTGAAGTGCGGGCACACCCTGCGCTTCAAGTTCGTGGACTTCGAAAGGTCTATGGAGGCACCATTGCTCTGGGTGGTGTTGATTTGGAAATTCGGAGAGGCGAGATACACGCGCTCCTCGGAGAAAACGGTGCAGGAAAGACAACACTTGTAAAGATCGTTGCTGGTGTAGAAAGTTCCGATGGTGGAACGATCGCAGTAAACGGAAAGCAAATTGAAACCGGTTACGGTCCGCGTGAAATAGCTCAAGAGGGTGTCGCGTTTTTACATCAACAAACTGGGCTTATTGGAGACCTAACCGTCGCTGAAAACATTGCGATGGTTGCAGGGTTTGGTCTCAAGAGAAAATTAATTGACCATGCTCAAGTTAGGGAAACCGCTAAATCCGCACTTAATATGATGGGGGTCGAGATTGACCCCGATGAGATGGTTTCAAATTTGCCAGTTTCGGCTCGAGCAATAGTTGCTATCGCTCGCTCTTTGGCCGTAAATGCGAATGTTTTGTTTCTTGACGAACCTACTGCAAGCCTCAACTTTGGCGAGGTGGAAACCCTGTTTACGATTCTCCGAAGATTGCGAAGTGAGGGTGTTTCCATAATTTTAATCTCTCACCGACTCGACGAGGTACGTGCAATTTGTGATCGTGTCACCGTTTTACGCGATGGAGTAGTAGTTGCCGTTGGGAGAATGTCTGAGTTGAATGACAAAGAAATTATCGGCATGATTGTAGGTCATGAAATCGAAATTATCAAAAAGAAAAATCTCACGAATTCAATTACGGTTATGCGGATGTCTGGTGTCTCTGGTCAACGGATTCAGGATTTGAATCTCACAATCGCTTCTGGCCAAATTCTCGGGATAGCGGGACTGCATGGCTCAGGGCACACCGAGATCGGCTCAATACTTTTTGGCCAGATGCAGATTAACTCAGGAGAAATTATCTTCAATGGTGAACCATACGCTCCAAAAAACGCCAATGGTGCGATTAGTAGAGGCGTTTCCTACTTGCCGGCAGACAGGAACGGGGAGGGATCTGCGCCAGATTTATCCCTTCGTGAGAATTTGTATTTAAATCCAGTCCTTAATTTCTTTTCTTTTCTTCGAAATAAGAAAGAAATTGTTCAAGCAACAGCGACACTCATAAAGTTTGATGTTCGGCCTCCAGAACCTGAGAGAATATTTTCTACGTTGTCAGGAGGCAACGCTCAAAAAGTAGTTTTGTCGCGGTGGATGGAGAAGAACCCGCTTCTCATAGTCCTTAATGATCCCACGGCAGCAGTCGATATTGGGTCTAGGCACGAGATATATAAGCGTCTTCGAGAAGCCGCCGACTTAGGCGTTGCCGTTGTGGTAATTACTTCCGACATGGAGGAAGTTGAGCAAGTTTGCGATCGCGCCATTGTGATTCGGGCTGGAAGAGTCGCGGTAGATCTACCCGCCGACAAGATAAGTGTTTTAGAACTGATAAGGAACGCTTATGAAGCAGCGTGAAACAAGGCGAGGCAGCGGCGAAAGTGACATTTTGGGTTCAGTGGCGGCGCAAGCGGGGAAATACGGAATTCTCATCTTGATGGTTGGGTTAGTCGTCTTGTTCTCACTTTTGCGTCCGGATAGTTTTGCAACATTTCAAAACTACCGAGCAATTCTTGATAATCGAACAATTGTCGCATTACTAGCACTGGCGGCGATGATGCCTCTAATCGTTGGTCAATTTGACTTATCTATTGCAGCAGTCCTGTCTATCAGCCATATTCTGGTCGTTGGATTTATTGGTAAAAGTCACATGAATATTGCCTTGGCTGTTGTACTAACACTCCTATTGAGCGCTTCTTTTGGCTTTGTTAATGCACTTGTGGTTGTGAAATTTAAGGTGAACGCATTTGTCGCGACACTTGCAACCAGCAGCATCCTCGGCGGTGCTGGACTTTGGTATACAGGTGGCAAAACACTCTACAACGATGTTCCAAGAAACTTTACCGAAATTGCGAGAGGACGTATCTTTGGTGTCCCTCACAATGCTATTTACGTCGCGGTGATTGCTTCATTGCTCTGGCTGTTCCTGAGCAACCTACCGTCGGGCAGAAGAATGTACGCCACGGGAGGGAATCGTCGTGCGGCCGAGTTGACGGGAATTCGAACGGACCGATATGTCATGGCGTCGTTTGTTTTGTCTGCTACATTGGCTGGTGTTGCAGGGGTGATGTTGGGGTCGAATCTAGGCACTGCATCGCCATCCACTGGGTCGAGCTTATTGCTTCCTTCATTTGCCGGTGCATTTCTCGGCGCCACGACTATTCGCCCTGGAAGATTCAACGTTGTTGGGACAATTGTCGCGGTTTATGCACTCTCTATAGCGATTTCAGGTCTGCAGCAACTTGGTGCACCGTTTTGGTTTGAGTCTGTCTTTAATGGCTCTGCTCTTCTAATTTCTGTCGCATTGTCAGGGTGGGCTGTGCGCTTGCGCGCTGAACGCGCAAAGAGTAGACAACTTCAGTTATTGGAGGCAGAGTAGTTATAGCGGGCCGACGCCTGCAAGAAGTAAACCAAATACAACTAAGAGAAAGAGGAGAAATGAACCTAGACGAAATAATGTCAACTAACGGAACAAATCGTTTTTATAAAAAAGATGATGTTCCGGATGCCAAATTGCTCGATGCAATGTCAATAGCCCGATTCGCGCCACAAGGCGGTAATCGTCAGCCAGTTCGATTCATCGTGGTGAAGGATGCGGAGAAAAAGAAGAAACTTGCCGAGTGGTACAACGTGCCATGGAAGGCTTATTTAGAGGGTGCAAAATCGGGACAGATTGCAATTGGTGGCGATATGACCGTATTAAATAACGCGGATCACTTTGCGGATCATTTACATGAAGTTCCGGCAATCGTGGTTGTTTGCGCGAGCATCGCCGATTTACACCCGACCGATCACGAACTTGGTCGCTTAAGTGTTGTGGGTGGGTGCTCGATCTATCCGACGGTTCAAAACTTCTTGCTTAAATGTCGAGAACAAGGCATAGCGACATCTCTCACGACCTTGCTTTGCATATTTGAGCCTCAGGTCAAAGAACTACTTGGGATTCCAGAAGGTTTCATAACCGCTGCGCATATTGCGGTTGGATATTCGGAAAAGAGTTTCCCGAAGAAACTCAGCCGAATGCCAGTTGCCGAAATGGCCTTCAAGGACTCGTTTGGAAGTGTATTTCCCGGAGCAAAATAATTTCGTTTCGAGATAGTTGGCACTTAGGCGTATTAATTACAGGAGGATTGGCATGGCAGTGACTTCGGGTGAAGTAAATATGGAACAAGTTGAGCGGACTATTTCGGGGTTACCGATTAAGGCTGTTTATGGTCCGTTAGATGTTCCTATTGACGCGCCCGGAGTAACTGCGTTGCCAGGTCAGCCGCCGTATTTAAGGGGGGCATTCCCCGAGGGGTACAGGTCTAAACCGTGGCGGATTTTTCAACTTTCGGGCTTTGGCAATCCAGAAGATGAGGGCGAACGCATTAGGTACTTGCTAGAAAAAGGCCAGACGGGTTTCATTATGGAGCACGATCGCATGACTGCGGATCATTTGTATGACGTTGATCACCCCGAAGTTATCTCGCGATGGGAGGATGTCGGACTTTCTGGCGCAGTACAGCTCTCAGCTCGTGATACAGCCCTTGTGGTAGAAGGTATTGATCAGCAGAAGCACTTTGCGCATCCCGGTGGCGCTGTTGTGCAGCATGCGCCGTTTGCTTTAGCGGCATATTGGACGGTTGCGAAGCGCCGAGGTGTCGACATCGCAAATTTAACCGGAACAGGTCAGAGTGATTTTTTTCTAACCTATTTAGGTTGTATAACTAAACAGCAGATTCCGGCCCGCGATGGTTTGAAGATTAATTGCGACATAATTGATTTTTGTGCCGAATATGTGCCTAAGTGGGTACCGATATCAATAGCTGGGTACAACGGTGCTGATACTGGTTTAAACGCGTTTCAAGAGCTTGGTTCGGTTTTTGCTTGCGCAATTGAGCATCTTGATGAAACGACGCGACGCGGCAATCTTCCAATAGCAGAGGTGGCTCGCAGTCTTGGTGGCATGAATTTTCGTGTGGGTATGGAATTTATGGAGGACATCGCCAAATTACGCGTTGCGCGAAAAATGTGGCACGATCTGCTTACAAGTAGGTACGGAATAACGGACCCGCGAGCGTTAAAGCTTCGGATTCATGTTGTTACAGCTGGTTCTTCCATGACATATCAAGAGCCGATGAATAATATTGTTCGCGGAACCCTCATGGCGCTCGCGTCTGTATTGGGTGGAGTTCAGTCTCTCGGTGTTAGTGGCTACGACGAAGCCCTTTCGATTCCATCAGAAGAGGCGCACCATATGAGTGTGCGCATTCAGCAGATTTTGATGCACGAAACAAATCTTGCAAAAGTTGTTGATCCTCTTGGAGGCTCGTACTACCTTGAGTCGATCAGCCACGATTTGGAAGAAAAAGCTCTTGAATTCCTGAGCGAGATCGAAAAAGAGGGTGGATTCATTTCAACGTTGGATAGTGGCTGGCTGCATGGCAAGGCTTCGGACAATCAATACCAAATGGAACGAGCGCTTCTTAGCGGCCAAAGGGAAGTAGTTGGTGTAAACGTGCATGTTGGCGAGGGGGATCCGTTCAACGTCGATGGCTTTCAGGGTTCTGATGACGTATTTGAGAGGGCCACAACACGACTTGGCGAATTGCGACGGACACGAGATAAAAATGCAGTAATGTTGGCTTTGCGGGATCTTCGGACGGCATGCCTTGCTGGGAAGAACTTGATGGGGCCAATGCTGGATGCAGTTGAGGCAGATGCAAGTCTCGGCGAGATCGGAGACATTTTTAGGGAGGTGTACGGTGACTGGAAGGTACCGATCAGCTTTTGAATACGGCGAGTGACGAGGGCAAAAAAGCCTCAAATTCTGGTGCGGCCCTTGGTCGTGTAGTCGTTGCAAAAACCAGCCTCGATGGTCATTGGCGTGGGGTGAGTGTTGTGGCAAGGGCACTGCGCGACGTTGGCTTTGAGGTGATTTTGCTTGGGATGGTCAAGGATAGAGAGATTGCAAGAGCTGCAATTGACGAAGATGCTGATCTAGTGGGCCTGAACATTGGTGGGCGGGTTCAGGTTGCAGAGCGAATAATCGAGACGCTTAGGGAAGAGAAATATCAGGGACCCATTTTTGCGGGTGGGACAATACCGCCATATGCCGTCCGTAAACTCGGGTTACTGGGGGTTGAATGTTTCCCGCCGGGTTCGTCGCTTGACGACATAGTGGCCGCCGCTATTCGGCTAACTAGTGGAAAGGATTGAAATGGGATCCCAAGATTTGGTAATTGCTATTGACGATGAATCGGTCGCTGACAAAGCACAGGAGATCCTAAAGGTCTCATCTGGGCTTTTCTTTGAAAACGATTACAACTCGGTTGGAATAAGAGCTATAGCGAGCGCCGCTGGCGTTCGTGGAGCGTCTATATATCACTACTTCTCGTCTAAGGAAGAGATTCTATTTCTCATCGTGAAAGAAGTAACGAGTGACTTTATTTATAGTGAACCGCTCGTTTATGACTATGAAAGTGATTTTCAACGTCTACTTAAATTGCTCATATCAAAACATATTTTTTACTTCTGGGAGCATCGTCAAGCCCTGAGCATTGGATATCGAGAAATGCACAACCTGACTCCTAAACATCAAAGGATAGTTCATGGTTACAGATTGGAGTATCAGCACAGTGTTCAACGGTTTATCGCGGCCGGGAAAGATGCGAAGGTGTTTCGATGCGAAGATGCGCAAATCGCTGGGATCGCGCTTTTGGACATAGTGAACGGCGTTAACGATTGGTTTCGGCCTAATGGCCGTCTATCTATTCAGCAAATTGCAGAGCAATATGGAGATTTGTCCCTTCGAATGTTAGGAGTACGTAATGCAAATGATTAGTAGTTCAGATCCGATTCGACGTGCAACACTCGGTGATCAGTTGCGACGTCATTCGCAACATCAACCGAATAAACCTGCAATTATTTTTTACAGGCCGGATGGGACGCGGGAAGAGATCTCTTATCGAGAGCTGAACGAACGAGCGAATTCGTTTGCTTCATTTCTGAACAATTTGGGAGTAAGGCGTGGTGATTGTGTTGCAATGATGGCACGCAATAGTCCAGATTATGTGGTCGCATGGTATGCGACCGTCAAGCTTGGCGCAGCGTTTACTGGAGTGAATTTTACATTTACGGAAAAGGAAATTTTGTACCAGATCAGTCATGCTGCGCCAAAGGTAATGATTGTTGAGGATGCCTTTGTTGGCAAGTTTACGAAAATCAAAGATGAGATAAAGGGAATTGCCGCGACAATCGTTAGCGACACAATTGCGAATACCGCGGATGCTTCTTGGGCCAAGTTTTCTGAAATTGTTTCCAAAGGTGATGGAGCTGAAGTAGAGCATGCGGTTTCGGAAGACGATATTGCAATGCTTGTGTATACGAGCGGAACCGAAGCATTTCCGAAAGGCGTAATGATTCCGCATCGCAATTACATAATGTCGACAACCCCTGCTTGGTCTTACGCATTAGATATCCGAATGTCAGACAGGTGGCTTTTTTTGATGCCGTTTCATACGATTGCCGGGCTGGGTTCAATGACGACGTTGACACAGATCGGCGCAACCCTCGTGCTCGCTCATACCGTTGATGCGTCAATGGCCGCAGATGTCATTTCTTCGGACCATGTTACGATCATGGCTCAGACGCCAACGTTTTATCTTTCGATGATCGCAGTGGACGGGTTCAACACGATGGATGTGAGTTCGTTGCGTCGCTGTCTCACTTACGGCGGCACAGTTCCGAAGGCGATGATAGACGCCTGGGCGGTTGCTGCTCCAGAGATCACATGGGGCACTTACTGGGGACAGAGCGAGCTTTCGCAGTTGGGTTCGGTTGGCTGGTTTAAGACCTTGGAAGATATACCTAATGGTGATGCATCATGGATCGGGAAGCCAGTGCCGCAGCTCGAAATCAGGGTGGTGGACGATAATGGAGACGATGCCGTAGAGGGCGAACTTATCTGTCGCTCGCCGAGCGTGATGCTTGGTTACCTAAAGGATCCGGAGAGAACTGCCGAAACCGTGAAGGGGGGTTGGTTGCACACGGGAGACCTTGTGCGCATCGACGCGGACGGGAACTTGTTCTTCTTTGATCGCAAAAAGGACATGATCAAAACAGGCGGCATGAACGTATCATCGGTCGATGTTGAACGGGTTATGTACCAAGTCCCAGGTGTTCTGGAAGTCGCAGTTGTTGGCGCTCCAGATCCATATTGGTCAGAGGCAGTCACTGCTTGTGTCGTGCAAAAACCCGGATTTACGGTTGATGTAACTAAGGCATTAGCGTACTGTAAGTTACATCTTGCCTCGTTTAAAGTGCCTAAAGCAATACACATTGTTGATTCTTTGCCTAAGGACACCCAAGGGAAAATTTTGAAACGCGAATTGCGAAAGCAAATTAGCAACTTTTAAATTTCTTAGAATCGAGATGTTATAGAAGGTTTTCGTATGGCAGAAGCCAGTGATTTCTTAGATCGCGGTTTACCTGTGCTGATCGACCGTATCGGAGACGGGGTTATTGTTCTGCGAATGAACAGGCCTGATCGGCTGAATGCGATGACCGCTGGTTTGGTCTCAGAGTTACACGAATCTCTTGATCGCATCTCAAGCGATCCCGAATGTCGAGTCGTAATCCTTACTGGGGAAGGTGGGGGGTTTTGTACTGGTCTTGATTTCGCTGGCTATGGACTGGCGCTAAGTAGCAGTCACCTTGGCACAAATCAGCGCTAATTCGTCGCACAAAAACATATTGCAAGTATTGGTCACACATTTTCGCCTAATCCCGGAGCCAATCATTTCTGCAGTAAACGGTCCAGCGGCCGGAGGCGGGTTGGCTCTTGTCCTAGGTAGCGAGTGAACCGCACTGAGTTTCTTGCAGGCTCTGGTATGCACCGTGTTTTGCATCAGATCCTGGTGGGTGTGGGGACTTGTGGTCGGGGTCGGTGGTAAAGAGAGCGTGATCCTGAGCGATATCGAGTAGCGCTGGGCCACGGCTGCCTCGGCGTCCCTGGTAG
>Ga0105051_10007607_pt1 | contig 11232 bp, 6 predicted proteins | sample FRY02_FD_78383 | JGI IMG/M metagenome (GOLD analysis project Ga0105051, IMG submission 78383) | Freshwater microbial communities from Lake Fryxell liftoff mats and glacier meltwater in Antarctica - FRY-02 (megahit assembly) | ecosystem: Environmental > Aquatic > Freshwater > Ice > Glacier...
AATAGGGCATCCGACTATGCCGGCAGAGTCGACAGGGTCAGGTCTTAAGTCGACAGGCGCAGGTCTTACATTTCACTCTGCTCCCTCGGCACAATGTGAAATGTAAGGCCTGACCCCATAAGCCCCCTGTAAGCCCCTGCTCCCTCGGCACAATGTGAAATGTAAGGCCTGACCCCATAAGCCCATGACCCCATAAGCCCCTGACCCCATAAGCCCACTGAATTCCGCCGCCCTGACTCACGACTTCCGGCCAACATCCGAGTCCCTCAGGGCACATCGCGGCAAATCCCAGACCCGGCTCCTAGGAAACTGGAATTCAGGGAGTCTGAAAATCTGCTCCCCCAGTTCACCACTTCAAGCAACGCGCGGCCCGCACCCGAGTCTTCCACCTGCACTCCAGAGCGGTCACATCGCGACGAATTCCGAGCTGGGCATGGGTGACCTCATGGGGCGAACCGGTGGTATGCATAGGGTGCTGGGGAAGTCTCTCCCAACAACCAGATTCGCTCCAGAGCGTCAGATCAGTTGGACGTTGACGGCGTCAACCCAAGTCTTGAATACCTCTACTGTTTTAGCGTACCGACGTTTTAACTCGAACACACTGCAAATATAGTCAACAGGATCATGAGGTTGCCGCTCGATCGCTTCACGCGCTAACCCGAGTGCTTCTGGAAACGCGATCTCACTCCAAACTCGTTCATAGCCAAAAGGACTCAAGCCTCGCCACGGCAGAACATCCACAACACCATCGGGTGATAACCAATAGGCAGGTTCGTGACCTTCTCGTCGATGAATCCCCGCCCATGGGTCAACGAGAGCCATTAGGTAGGAGACCTGCTTCGGCGAAGTACGCCGAAGACCATGCCCCTGAGCAACCTCAAACGCCAGAGCCCGCTGCGTAATACAAGGCCGTTCAGCGAGAATTACTTTGACCATATCCACAAGCTCAAGCTTGTGTCTTTCATCGAAATAAGCGCTGGCAAGAAACTCGGCACCGTCGACAAGAGAGTCAGCCTCCTGGTCAGAATCCGTTTCTATCAACCGCTCGGCTACAGGACTGTCAAGATCGACAATGATCATGTCTTCTGGCTGCTCTTCCGGTTCGTCCAGAAGTCGTACCCGGTCTTCAGCCAATATGGCGTTCAGCCTGTCGTGAATCGTCTCTATAGCCGCCTCTGGGTCTCTAAAGTAATCCGTTGACCACAACCGAACGAGCCGCCAGCCCAGATTCTCGAGAATGGCCTGTCGCGTGCGATCTCGATCCCGCGCACTGGGCGAGCCATGATAAGTCGCACCATCACATTCCACGCCGGCCAGATAAAGGCCGGGGCTATCCGGGTGAACAATGCCCAAATCGACGCGGAACTTGGAAACACCAATCTGAGTTTGTACCTGCCAGCCCAGCGCCCGTAGAGACCACGCAACGGCTTGCTCGAAGTCGCTGTCAAACTGATCGACGCCATACGCCGCAGTGCTCTGTTCCGCAAGGGCGATAGGACCCTTCTCCGCGAATTCCAAATAGTGTTTCAGGTGTTCAACCGCTGTAGCAGACGTTCTGGAAAGGTCAATCATACTGGAGTCGAAACTTGCGAATACCAACACCTCAGTGGTCGCTCGCGTAATCGCGACGTTCAAACGACGCTCTCCACCTGACTTATTCAGCGGACCAAAATTCATCGACATTGTTTTGCCATCAGGCTCGGTCGGCCCATACCCCAAACTGAACATAATCACATCGCGCTCATCACCCTGGACAGACTCGAGGTTCTTAACGAACACAGAATCATATTCATCAGTCGCCTGGAAATAGGGCTCAATAGCGGGGTATCGCCGCCGAGCATCATCTAACAGATCCTCCACTGTGCGCTGCTGGTCGCTGTTTAGCGTTACGATACCCAATGATTGCTTACTGTAGCGAGAGTGGCTGAGTCGCCGGACAACCTCTTCGACCACGGCCTTCGCTTCAATCGGGTTATTTCTTCCCTTACCTTTGGCATAAACACCGCGTACTCGATGGAGCGTGACGGCAGACTCCTTGGTATCCGAGGCTGGGTAAGTCACGAGAGAGTTCTCGTAGTATTTTGAATTCGAAAAGGCAATCAGTGACTCGTGCTTGGATCGGTAGTGCCCCATCAACCGGCGGTGGGGCAAGCCAGCTGCGAGTGCTTGATCGAGAATAGACTCAAGATCCTCTTCGTCAGGATCATCCGCGTCCACGGTGGCATTGAAGAAGTTCGTGGGAGGCATCTGCTTCGGGTCGCCCACGACAATGACATTCTTACCACGGGCGATTGCCCCGACAGAGTCCCAGGTAGTCATCTGAGACGCCTCATCAAAAATAACGACGTCAAACGCGTTGAAGTCAGATGGCAGAAACTGGGCGACCGACAGAGGCGACATCATCATGCATGGACAGAGCTCTAGAAGCCGCTTTCCCATTTCTTCGAACAAGACGCGAATGGGTTTGTGTCGCGTCTTTTTCTGAAGTTCTCTTGACAGTAAATTGACGTCCTTAGAGTTTTCTTCACTTTTAATGTCCCGAGTGGATTGGGATAGTAACGCTGAGACGTACTCTGCTGTTGCGTCAGCCACCTTAGCGTCGAGCTGACGGAACTCTTGGAGTCGAGTGTTGTGTTCACTGGCTTTAAAACTTCGTAGCGGTTCCCGATCATCAATTAGCCGGGGTGCTAACCAGGCACAAAACGCTGTGTAGGCTTGGCTTTCTGAATCGCCAGTCAGTATGGTGCCCGCTTCAAGGGCCTCACAAATGGGACCGATCCGAATTGCATCGCATTCACGCTTAGCAGCTACCCACTCAACCCACGGCTTGAGTTTTCGCTCATGCTCAATGACCGTTGAGAGACTATTCTGATAGTCAATGATCGGCCTCTCTGTAGAAATCTCAACCCCGGTCCTTGCGACCTCAGTGACAGACTGACCCAGCTCTTGCTTCACCGAATCAAATTTTTGCTTACTGCACTGCACTTGGGACGCTTCGAGGAGATCCCGGCCATCTATGAGTTTAGCTCTAATTGCGGTGAGCAATTCCATCGGCTCGTTGACGAGCCCAATGGCCTGCTTTACCAATGTGTGTATACGCACACCATCAACCTGCTTGGTTCGCAGATTCTCGCCTTCACTGTCCCAGCCCGTCCAAATATCATCGGCAGTAAACTCTTGAGACAAACGGCCAACTTCTGCCACAACGCCTTTTGCTTCTTTAAGTGCATAGAGGATATCGAGCTCACTAAACTTTTGATATCCCTTTAATTTGGCGAGTTTATTCAACTTCCCTTTGATGAATAGCTTCTTCCACCAACTCTGCTGCGCTTCTTCAAACAGGTCGATCCATTCATCGACTGGCGTTTCAGCTAATAGCGGCGCAGAGGCACCGTGGGCGATCTTCTTGAGGCGCTCATCAAGCTCCGACTTACCCTCTGCTAACTGACTCAGCCGCTCGAGACGCTTTGTCACATCCGGGCCGAGGGCAAAGCCAATGTGCTGGTCTTGCGCTATATCAATTAGCTCTGACAGCGCGTTGAGTCGATCTACCTGAGACAGAGTCGGCGAGTCAATCTTGATATTGAAATGAGCCGCAAACTCCGATACCACGGGTGACGTTGTTTGTGCCGTTCTGATAAAGACTTTAGCGTGTTCGATGAGAGCCGCTTGCCAGGAGTATGACCATGAGGTCGCGGTTATCGGGTGAAATGCGCTGGCCTCCAACGTCGACACGTCACCATAGGCGAGGCCCGCTTTCTTGGCAGTGTCTTTGAGCTTCTCTAAACCCGATACGCCTTCGATAGAACTGTTAGATAGATGCATCCCCCAATCCAGATTGACCTTTTGATTCTTCTCATATCCTGCGACCCGCGCAATGGCAGCTCGCGGGGAGACGCCGAACGTTGAGGGCTCGTGCAACGCCTTGACGAAAACATTCAGTTCGTCACGCCTAGCTCGAAGCCTATTTGCCTCCTGAATCCACTCAGCAGAAGTTTTCTCCTCATGGGTCTCAGTCGTTCGGCGCAGCTGATCCAATACAGCCTTTTTATTGGCTTTGTTGGAATGCAGCTCCAGTACATGATGGTCAAGGTGAATTTTCTCTAGTCGGCGATAAACAACCTGCAACGCTGCGATTTTTTCCGCCACGAAAAGGACTTTTCGCCCCTGAGCCAGATTGTTCACAATCATATTAGCGATTGTTTCGGACTTACCTGTCCCGGGCGGCCCTTCCAGAACAAAATTCTGCGGTCTTGACCCTGCCTCAACGGCCACCATTTGTGAGCTATCGCAATTCAAGGGAATGTATATCTGCGCCGGGTCGACTTTTGCATCCAACTCACTGCGTAGTAAGAATGACGCCTCTTGCTCGTAAGCCTCTCGTGGATGATCAACCAGGTGCGCGACAAAGGGGTTTTCCTTGAGATCCTTTATGCGATTCCTAAGATCTTTCCACATGAGGTACTTGGCGAAGGAAAACGACGCAACCACACACTCTTCGAGTACTTCGAAACCCGGCTGCTCGGCAACAGCTTCCCTAACGTCCTGCCAAACTCTTGACACGTCGATTCCTGACTCATCCTCTGGAAGCTGATCCCGGAGATGCGACAAGTCGATAGCGTGCTTTGTAAACAAGAATTCGATAAGCGTTAGGTTGAACAGTGGATCTTCATCTTGGAGTTGAAGCATCTTAACCGTCGCCTTGGCACTTTTTCGGGTGAGCTGGACCGGGACCAAGATGAGCGGTGCTTTGTAGGACTTTGCATCTCTGGTGTCTTCTTTCCACGACAACATGCCCAATGCCAGAAACAGTGTATTTGCACCGCCCTCTTCCAAATCGTTCTTTGCCTTCCTGAGAAGATTTATTAGTGTATTTTCGACTTTCTTCTTCGACATATTAGCAACGAGAATATTCTTGTCCAATTGCCGCAAAGCGTATTCAACATGCAGGTCGTCACCCGTTCCTAACCGGAAGGCGTCGGCACTGCGTTCTCGATCGTTGATCGGACTAACCTCAGCGGACTCAAAAGAGAACTTGGCACTGTCGGCAAGCTGGTCTTCCAGTCGTCCAATATCGGGGCAAAATATTCTCACCCCCGCAGCACTGTCCCTGAATGACAGCAGAGCGTTTCGTTTGGTGAGATCAAGTAATTTTCGCTGCCATGTGTCTATTCGGGTTTCAGGGGTTTCCTTAATAACACGCTCTTCCGACCGAACGGGTGGTAACACCGGTACCGGTAGCAGTGTTATTTTTCCCTCGTCTTCTGCCTGGGCTTCTTGTTTTCGATCCTCAACAGTTGCCAGTGGCTTGATTTTTCGAGCGCGAGCCTGAGCAATGTCAATCGCGTATACAAAGTCGGTTTCATTTTCCTCGGCAAGCAATGAGCGCGCATGATCACACGCTTGCAGAAAGGTCGGCGCATTGGAATTAGTGACCATCGTCGACTCGAAAAGGATTAGGTCCCGGGCGTCGACTCGCTTTCTCAACTCCATCGGATCGTCGTTTGTTAGCAAAGGAAACATGTTATCGATGAGCCAAACCCCGACGAATGCATGATCTTTAGTTAGCGCGATAACAGTATTGAGGCCCATTAGCTCCAAGCAACTTGCAAACAGTAGAGATAGGTCCAGACAGGCTCCCATCTTGCTGGTACTGATATCTGATGCTAGGCGAATGAGCTGGCCTTGATGAGCGAAGCTAGGCGGCGGAGACACATAGGCGATTTTCTGGTTGGCGACAACCGACCATAAAGCCGCAGCCATGAGGTATGGTTTCTCTCTAGAGTAAGATTGATATCCGTCCGCAATGCGTCCGTGGCCATTCTCTTCAAGTACCTCAGTGACTTGCTTAACAAGGGACTCCACATAAACCCCGTTAGGCTTGACAAAGGCAGCCAACAGCTCGGGTTGACGTGCTTCACCACCCCAGAAGTTGGCAGGAAGAACGTCCAGGGTTTCCGAATGAGTCAACAGCGGCACATCAGGATATTCGGACTCAACTACAGTAAAAGTGAACTTGAGCCGCGTCTCGTCGGAGAGACTGAATAGATAATCGTGCGAAAACTGAAGTGACCTATCTTGGAGACTGATGTACTCCCCTAAGCCAAGCTGAGCGATCTCCCACCTTTCAGTCAGCAGAACTCCACGTTCGCACTCCAGCTTTACAGTTAGTTTCCTGATAGTAGTATTTTGCTCACCCTCTGCAGCTTCCAGATAGCTGACTCGGACGTTTGCGAATAGGCGGTAAGAGTTTTGCTGGGCAGCCAGCGAGTAGACGGGTAACTCTTTATAGAAAATTCGAAAACTACCCATAGTCTATGTTCCTTTTGACGAGCCTAGTGATCTGTGGCAGTGGACCGACTGTAATGCAGTGTCTAGCAAACTCGGGAAGATTCAGCTTCCTGATCTGCTTCGATTAGCCTAAGTGGTATGCGCTTGATTGGTAAGTACACCCTCCGCCAATCTCATGACCAATCCCGCTATATTCTAGATTTGAATCATTTGGCATCACTTCCCAATTGCCCAGTTACCGATTCGTGCGGGAGCAGTGTAGCGCCAGCTCACCCAATCAGAGCCACTGTGCGTCCGTACACGGCGCCTTTTCACTCCGGTGTCATTCCCCCTGGAGGAACGATCGCCCTCCGTGTGCCATCCTGTCCGGACTTATTCGTTCCATTCATCCCAAATTAGTTATTATTTCAAGCTACCCAAAAATCTATTACCTAATTGCTTTGCAGAGAGATCGTTGGAATATTACTCCCTGACACCACGATCTTAAAGGCCAAAATATTCCCAGCACTGTTAAGCGTAATAGTTGTACTCCCAATACCACCAGTTCCGTCATTGATTTCTACTGACGTAATAAAATTGATATTTCCATTCCCGGCATCCTCAACTCTCCAGCTCGATTCAGATGAACTGTTATCAGAACACGTTTCTGTCGGCGCGAAACCAAAATCGCCAATTTTTACAACATCGGGTAGCTGGTATGGAAAAGCTGGCGTACAGATTGTGCCATCTTGTTCTCTGCGACCTAAAATGAAACCACTCATATCAATGTAGGATGCGCCTCCTGACGCCGCCGTATTGCCGTCAAAATTAAGGCTGATTATTGATTCTTGTGGCGTAACCAATACTCCATCGAGCATAACTTGTGCACGATTCGCTATCGATAGTGACCCTGTCCATTGCCCACCTTCTGAATCAGTCCCAGTTAGCTGAGTCGAATAAACAGTCCCTGGAGCTGTAGATTTAATCGTGGATAGACTGAATTCTTGATCGGGATCTGTCGGTATTGGAGCGGACGCATCATTCCCACCGCCGCCACCGCCGCCACCTCCACAACCAGTGAAGGCTAATAATATACCAAGCACTAATAGGCCTTTTATCGTCAGACTTTTTTTCATGAGGATTCCTTCTCTCAAAGTTAACTCGATTAAGCGCGCAATAGACACGCCATCTTGGCAAACACAAACACACGCTATTCCATTAACTGCCAGTAAAGCTTTGGTGATATCGAATCTAATTATCTGGGGGTGAAGCACCCCCCGGCCTGGGGATTTGCCTACCTATGAACGGTAGAAAATGTCTTAACCCAACGTAGAACAGATATTGATTCCTGTCACCACTAGACATCCATACACGTCGCCTTTTCAACCCAGTGGCTCCAAACCAGAGAGGCACCCCCGCCATTCCTGTGCCATCATCAACCTACTACAGAGGATTTCCAATATGTTCAAATCAATAATCTGCATGGCTTTACTCACCCTGCCCCTCCTGGCTCAGGCCCAGTCCACGATCCCCAAGGTCGGCAATAAATGTCCCAGCGGCTACAGTGACGGCAAAGGGGCGTACTGTTATGGCAGCAAGACAAGCACCTCCAAAACAATACCCAAGACCGATAGCCGATGCCCTAGTGGCTATCGTAACGGCAAAGGCGCGTACTGTTATGGCAGAGATACATCAGAGGAAGTCATCACGAAAGTCGGCGGCAAGTGCCCGAGTGGCTATAAAGACGGCAAGGGCGCGTACTGCTACAGCGATTAGGTTATCTGCCGGGTTTGATCATGGGCGAATCGCGAGTTCCACGCCGGTGAAGTCTTGGCGACCCCAGCACCTGCCACCTGCGACCTGCGACCTGCGACCTGCGACCTGCGACCTGCGACCTGCGACCATTATCTGAAACTCATCCGTCAGGCATTGAATCTGGCGGTGGAATGGGAATTGCTCAAGGTAAATCCAGTGGCCAAGGTCAAGCTTTTCCACGTGGACAATCGTGAAGAGCGCCTAATGTCTGAAGAGGAGGTGCAACGCCTTCTCGACGTGCTGGACCGCCATACGGGTACCGCACCCAATGTGGTCAAGTTCCTGCTGTTCACCGGGGCTCGAGTCAATGAGGCTCTGCATGCACGATGGACTGACATAGACCGCACACAGCGTAACCGGGTCATCCAGGCCACCAACTCAAAGTCGAAGCGTCGCCGGGCAATACCGCTCAATGATGCTGCGCTGGAGGTATTGGATAGCCTCTGGACCAAAGGCAGGTCAGAATGGCTCTTCACCAGCAGCCGTGGTGGCGATCGCATGACCACCATCAACAAAGTGTGGCAGCGGATCAGGATACAGGCCGGAATCCCTCATGTGCGGTTGCATGATCTGCGGCACCAGTTTGCGTCATTTCTGGTTAACTCAGGCAGGACGCTGTATGAGGTTCAGGCCATCCTCGGGCATAGCGATGCCACTGTGACTCAACGGTATGCCCACCTGTCCACGACGACGCTCCAGGAAGCTGCAGCAACCGCATCCCGGGCAATCCGAGACAGCGCCGCCTGACGCACCGCGACCTCAGGCCCTCGCAATGGGGGCCCTTTTTGACCTTCTCAAAATATAACCCGACAGGTAATCATGATAGCTATGCCAGTAGCAGTAGCAGTAGAACCGGCTCACGCCACCAACAGAGGCATGGATCACGGTGTAGAACTTACAGTAGGGTGGACGCCATGAAATTGTATATCGCTGAAAAACCCAGTCTGGGCCGCGCCATTGCCGAGGCTCTGCCCAAACCGCACCGCAAGGGGGATGGCTGCATTTATGTCGGCAACGGTGATTGCGTCAGTTGGTGTGTGGGGCACCTGCTGGAACAGGCGGAACCCGACGCTTATGATCCTCAGTTCAAGCAGTGGCGCCTGGAACACCTGCCGATTGTTCCCGAGACCTGGCAGCTTAAACCCAAGGCCAATAGTCGTAAGCAACTGGCCGTACTGCGCAAACTGGTAAAGGACGCAGACGAGCTGGTCCACGCCGGTGACCCGGATCGGGAAGGGCAGCTGCTGGTCGACCAGGTGATTGATTACCTAAAGGTGCGCGGCCCCAAGCGAGACAGTATCCAGCGCTGCCTGATCAACGACCTGAACACGGCGGCTGTGACCCGGGCTCTGGGACAGCAGCGGGATAACAAGGAATTTATACCACTGTCGACCTCCGCTCTGGCCAGATCCCGGGCCGACTGGTTATATGGCATCAATATGACCCGCGCCTACACCCTGATGGGGCGCAAGGTGGGTTACCCGGGAGTGCTCTCAGTGGGCCGGGTACAGACCCCGGTACTGGGGCTGGTCGTGCGGCGGGATGAAGAGATCGAGCGCTTTGTCACCAAATCGTTTTACCAGCTGATCGCCCATGTAGTGACCGAACAGGGTGAGCACTTCAAGGCGCGGTGGCAGCCCAGCGAGGCGTGTTTGCCGTGGCAGGATGACGAGGGTCGGGTGCTGTCAAAAGCCCTCGCCGAGAATGTGCAGTCCCGCATCCACCAACAACCCGCCAGTGTGACGGCCAGCAGCCGCAAATTAAAGAAGCAGCCCCCACCCCTGCCGTACAGTTTGTCGAGCCTGCAGATCGATGCGGCCCGGCGCTTCTCCCTGAGCGCCAAGCAGGTGCTCGATACCTGCCAGAGCCTCTACGAGCGCCACAAGCTGATCACCTACCCCCGCTCTGATAGCCGGTATTTGCCGCTGGAACATTTTGCCGATCGCCACACCGTGATCGATGCCCTGGCCAATAACTGCCCGGCACTGGGTGAGGCTGCAAAGCATGCCGATCAAACCCTGAAAAGTGCCGCCTGGAATGACAGCAAGGTTGAGGCGCACCATGCGATCATCCCCACAGCGCGAACAATGGAGTCCCGCCAACTCAGCCAAGCGGAGCGGCAGGTCTACGAACTGGTGGCCCGCCAGTATCTGGCTCAGTTCTATTGCGCCCATGAATACAGCGACAGCCAGATCGGCATGGATATCGCCGGTGGCCACTTTATTGCCCGGGCCAGGACGGCGCTACAGCCAGGCTGGAAGGTCCTGTTCCCCGCCCGCAACTCGGACGATAACAGCGAATCTGCACTCAACGTGGCATTGCCAAGCCTGCAGAAAGGAGATGCGTGCTTCTGTGAGCGGGGGGAGATCATGGAGAAGCAGACGACGCCCCCAAAACCCTTCGATGATGCAAGTTTACTGGCGGCGATGACCGGTATCGCCCGCTATGTCCAGGACCCGGAGCTGCGCAAGGTCCTGAAAGACACCGACGGCCTGGGCACCGAGGCCACCCGGGCAGGTATTATTGAGCTGTTGTTTACCCGGGAGTTTCTCCTGCGCAGTGGAAAGCAGATCCGCTCAACGGCGGCTGGCAGGGGCCTGATCCACAGCCTGCCCGAGAGTGCCGCCTTACCCGATATGACCGCCCGCTGGGAAATCGGGCTCGATGCGATCGGACAGCGCAAGCGTAGCTATGGCGACTTTATGCAGCCGCTGCTGACAACACTGCAGGAGCTGATCACCCAGAGCCAAGCCGCCTTACCGGTGGGCTTGAAGAATATTGACCTGCAAAAGGCCACCCCAAAAAAGCGCCGCTCAGGCAAAGCTCCGAGGAAAACACCGAAGAAAACACCGAGAAAAACGCCAAGGTAACCCGCACCCGGTTAGCCGCTCTAATACTCCGCAACCCACAACAAATCTTCGCATTTCGGCCCTTGCAATGGGGGCCGCACCGCATCCCAATCCCAACAGGAACTGCCTATGAAATATCTGTAAGCGTCGGGTGAAGCCCCCCATTGCTAGTCAGGCATATTCCATGGATGAGTTTTTCTACATTGTCCATGTCGGCACCAGGTAGTTTTTCAAACAACCAGCTCAAATAACTGTAGGGTTCTTTGCCGTTCGCTTTTGCGCTTTCTACTAGACTATA
>Ga0105051_10007608_pt1 | contig 11232 bp, 10 predicted proteins | sample FRY02_FD_78383 | JGI IMG/M metagenome (GOLD analysis project Ga0105051, IMG submission 78383) | Freshwater microbial communities from Lake Fryxell liftoff mats and glacier meltwater in Antarctica - FRY-02 (megahit assembly) | ecosystem: Environmental > Aquatic > Freshwater > Ice > Glacier...
GGTCCATCCATATGGCATGGTGCATCTCTGAAAATGGACTACTCTAACGGAATCCGTGATTTTGCCTCTTTTTTCGCCCAATTCAGCTTCGTAGGCGATAATATTTCGATCTTGACGAAAAATGACGCACTGCATATGGTGCCAATGCGATCCCTACGACACAACATGTAGTGCAATTGTTTCGAAATAACAAGCCAATTGTGGGACTCGAAACCCCATCAATTATCAGAGATGTACCCATATGGCATTCAGTGATAGTGAAAACACCTTAATTCCCAAGCCGAAAACTGTGGCTTTTTTAGTTTTTTTTATATTTTTGTGCGGGCTGATCAATCGTCAATATTTAGTCAATACGATCGGGACTAACGTCTTAGCTATACACATAACACAAACTCTTATGACGAAGCCTGGGTGTAATCCCATATTGCTAGACATACGGGATTTTGTATCTGAGTCAGATTCTGTTCGTGATAGGTTTTCCATGGGTGCTGACTGCAACGCTGGGTTTGTTGATTTCGGCTTGGGGGTGTATCCGAGTCGTATGACTGGGATTCTTTTGATTTCTCAGGGGCGGTATTCTTCAGCAATTGATGAACTCAAAAGGACAAATGAATACAGCGCAGGTGGAATCTTCGTTCGCTATTTGCTTGGGATTTCTGCATGGCGGAATAAGGACCACAGCTCAGCCGTAGAGTTCTGGACAGGGATCGGTGTAGAGCGCTTGTGGTTGATGGAGGGGTGGGCCTGTGCAGTGCGAAATGATCCATGCGCTATTTCGTTTGCAGAGTTAGCACTTGCTGTTAGCCCAACTAATACTGATGTAATACGCGATTATGGGAGATATGAAGAAGCTCATGGACGAAAAGAGTTAGCGATTGTAGCATATTCTCGTGTGTTAAGTATGAACTGTCAGTCTTACATATGTAATATCTTGATTGGTCATATGTATCGTTTACAATCTCGCTGGGAGGATGCGATCAATCATTATTCTATGGCGTCTCAGATAAACCCACTAAATGGCGAATCATACTATCTTATTGCAGGAGTGCTCATTAATCAATGTAATCTGTCCAGAGCGCTGAGTATTGCAGAGCGCGGGCAATTGGTCGATCCTGGGTATGGTTGGAATGCATACTTTATCCAGCGATATACCACAGGCATCGGGAAACAAGAATATGACACGCATTGCGGACCATGAACAGGTGAACTATGCCCAAAGTTTCGATTGTACTACCTACACGTGAACGCCCGGATTTGTTAAAATTTGCTCTTGCAAGTGCACTTAAGCAAGACTACGAGGATTTTGAGATAGTGGTCAGTGATAACTACTCGGGTAGCCAAACCCGACAGGTTGTTGAGTCATTTCAAAGTCCTAGAGTTCGCTATTTTCGCACGAAGGAACCGCTATCCATGCCGGATAGTTGGGAATTCGCTCTAAAGTACGCCAAGGGCGAGTATATTACTTTTCTTACCGATGATTCGTATATGTTACCCGATGCTATTAGTTGCGCAATGGCATACTTAGGGACCTCCGGAAAAAGAATAGCCGTTTGGAGTTTATGTACGTATTTCTCCCCAGACTGGATAGAATTGGAAAGGCGAAACGTTCTCTATATTTCGGACAGTAGTTTTCAGCCTCGGCTATTGCAAAGCGCTGACTCTCTTGCAACACTTTTTGACCTTCAATCGGCGGGTAGAGTACCTAAACTTCTCAATTGTCTAGCTCATCGGGAGTTGGTGGAAAAAGCGACCGAGGTTCAAGGTCGTTTCTTTTTACCCCCTGCGCCTGACTATGCGGGGGCAGTTGGTCTTCTTCAGCAAACTGAAGAGTATATCTTTCTGGACTGGCCTTTATGCATAAACGGAGTCTTTCCACAAAGTATTGGTGCTTCACAGAGGTTTAGTGGAGGTAAAGCATCTAAGGATTTTGTCGCGGAATTCAAAGAGAAAAATGAGGTGTCTGGATTGATTGGTCCAGATATTCACGTTCCTGCTGTAATCATCGCCCAGACTTTAGAAACGATGCGAAAGTTCTATCCAACCATGGCGTATCAAATCAATCAAAAACGATTGATTAGCGATATCATCAATGATCTTGTTGTACATGAAAGTAATGGTGCCGATGTAGGCCAGGAGTGGAGAACGCTCCAGGTGTATTTAAAGAATAATCCAGTTCTGTCTACACATATGGTTCGAAGGCTGAAAATATACTCAAGGTTACGGCTAATCCTTAAGAAAGTTCGCCAGTTACCTTTTTGGGAGTATTTTGAACAACTCCGCGGAATTCATGTGTATTCGGGGGATCGAAATGGATTTAGTAATATCCAGGAATGCGGCGAGGTTGCAGTAGAATTGATCAGCAAAATGCGCAAAGGACGAACTAAAGTGCTTTCAGATAGAAACCATAAGTTTCCCAGAAGGTAATCTGCCTGAAAGCCGGGATCAGAACCATCAGTTTCAAAGTAGAACCACTTTAGATGATTTGTCTGCTGAATGGCCGTATTTCAGAGGTGAATTCAGCGGATTGGTATCGTTGCACTTTGATAACTGAATAGAGTAGGCATGGTCCATATCTAGGATAATAATGAAGCTCGGATCAGCCATGTTTTGAAGGATGAGCCATGCCCAGGCTAAAAAACCTTCAATCCATCGGTTGTCACAAGGGCAATTTCTGTTGTCAATTGTTCCACATTCATCCTTCACTCAAGTTGCTGGGTAGCATAGGAAAAAATGGAGAAAAGCTCATGTCGAAATTGAAAGGAGTGCAGAGAACCAGAGGAACCTATGTCAACTGCTAAGGTTGTTGCCAAGAACGCTGGTTTTTTGATTGTGGGCGATTTGATTCATAAGGTTGCCTCGATCTTGTTCTCGGCTATTGTTGCCCGACAGGTTGGTGCAGAATCCTTTGGGGCTTTCTCAATTGCGCTCGTTCTAGCTGGGTTTGCTGCGGTTATTGTGGATCCTGGAGTTTCGCAGATTCTTTATCGAGATATTGCCGAAGCAAAAGAGTCGGCAGCCGCTCTTGTTGGAGCGGGCATTATTCTAGTTATTTTTTTGCTTCCGCTGAGCATTCTGTTTCTTATAGGATTGTCTACTCTGTTAGGATATCCTCTTCTTGTTTTTCGTGTTATTGTCATTGTTGGACTGGGTAGCTTGATTCTTCAAATTAGACTGATCTATATTTCTGCATTCAAGGCTTCCAGTCGATCGGAATTGGTTGCGATTTCTATGATTTTGCAGTCAATTCTGCTTTTTGTTGGTGCCGCTATCGCCATTAAGATGCACTTGGAACTGATCCAACTCGCATGGATGTACATGACGATATGTCTTTTGTCTGTTGCCTGTGTAGCTCTTGTCTACCATGTAAGTGCAGGAATGCATTACAAGATGCCATCGTTGGCATATATTTTTATTGTTTTCAAGCGAGGTTTGCCTCTAGGCTTGCAAGCTATTATGATACTTGTTTATCTTTATGTTGATTCGGTCATGTTATCTGTCATGTTTAGATCGGACGTGATTGGATATTATCGGGCAGCGTATGCTTTAGTGACTTCGCTTAATATCATCGGTTTGGCGCTGACAACTTCGGTTTTTCCGTTTTTGGTAAGATTACAGATAAATAATAAGGATAAATTGGATGAAGCATATTACAGAACCACAAAATATCTGGTGGTTATGGGGTGTGGAATAGCTACCGGAACGACAATTCTTGCTGCTAGAATCATCCAACTTTTCTATGGATCTGGATTTTCAGCGTCAACCCCGCTTCTACAGATTTTGATATGGTCGGAGTTGTTGATATTTCTGAGTTTTGCAACTAGTTCTGTGTTGTTGGCTCTAGATCTCCGATGGGCACTGGTTGCGCAAGCCACTCTTGCTGCCGTTTTAAATGTAGTCCTCAATTTATTCGTCATTCGCACCTATGGGGCAGTCGGGGCGGCTGGTGTTACAGTTGCAACTGAGGTTTTTGCTCTAAGTTTCTTGTCCTGGCAAGCGCATCGGAGTGGCATCCGTCTCAGTCAGCGTTGGCTTCCGGATTTCAGTCGAGTTGTGCTTGCGTGTGTAGTAATGGGCATTGTATTGTGGCTGGGTGGGGGTATTCCGTTTTTCCCTCTAGTGATCTTAGGTTCTGTAACGTTTGGAGGAGTACTGATTTTCCTTGGTTTTTTTGATGAGATTGATATTCGTTTGGCAAAACAGGCGCTCGTGTTGTTTCGGTATCGGTTGAAGAGAGTTACTTACTGAGGTTTCTAATGAGTCAGTCAATTACCGCATGTCTAGTTGTTTATAATGAAGAAGATGTAATTCAACGATGCCTTGAAAGTTTACTCGGTGTGGTGGATGAAATAGTTGTGGTACACGATGGGGAATGCATGGATCGCACACTAGAAATCTGTCGAACTTACACGGACAAGGTCTTTGTTCGTCCACGAATTGGCGTAGCAGATCCGCACCGGCCGTTCTGTTTTGAGCAAGCCACGGGTGACTGGATTTTGCTTATGGACGCAGATGAATTGCTATCTCAGGAATTACGTGTGAATCTCCGGGAATTGGTTGAAGATAAGGGTGTTGATTTATATGCGTTCCTCTGGCCCTATACTGATGGTCAGCGTATACTACATAATCTTGGCCACCCCTATCGCAGATGCTTGGCTCGTCGTACGAAGATGTATTTCTATGGCATGCCTGAAGAGGTTATTCGGACCAATGGCCTGATCAAGTATGTTCCTTTTGAAGTGGAACACAGACCATTGTATAACAATTATACTTGGAGTCGCCTGCGTCACAAGAGTTTGCCGTGGGCAAGCCTACTTGCACAATGGGTCTGGAAGAAACCAAATGAGATTTCATATTACGGTGTAGAGGATGGGCAACAGTTTGTCGAATATTTGGCGGATTATCGCCGTAACGCTTTATTCAAGGCAATAAGAGAATTTCCAATGCAGTTTGGCCGACAACTATACCGCGGACTATGGAAAGGGGGAGTGTTGGGATTCAAGGTCGCTTTTTTATCAGCAGTATTTCGAGCCAGCATTTTCTACTATATATTCAAGTTAAATTTGAGAAACAGCCACAGAGAAGAATAGGGATATAATGCAGATCGTTTTCATTCTACTATTTATGGCTCTCAGTCTCATTGTCTCAAAATGGCTGTTTGGTAGTTATCTATCGCCGCTGGCGGTGCTAGGTTGGGCATGGGGCCTAAGTCTACTATTGTATAGCATAGAGTTTTCATCCGCGTCTCCACTTAGTCGTCAATCGTGGGTGCTGATTTTTGGTTCTTGGTTGGGGTTCTTGGTCGGAGGGATATTAGTAGGTTTGAGGGGCAAGACTAACCACTCAAGGCAGAAGAAAACAAGGAATGTTGGCCTAAGTGAAAAATACTTCAAGATAATGCGGTTCTTTGCAATTATTTCCGTGCTGGGATCTGTTCGTTTCGCACTCAGTGTGCTTAGCCAAGCTGGTTTGACTTCTTGGTTGAATAATTCAATCAACCTTCGCCATAGTATGACCCTTGAAGATTTTAATACTGGATCGCTCACCTATGTTTTTCAAGGTATCACGATGGCTTCTGCCGTATTGGGGGGAGTCGCCGCAGCGTTTCGTCCAAGGTTTGGCCCAGCCTATCTGCCTATTCTTGCATCTGCTCTATTCGATCTTTTCTTCTTTGGAAGAGCACATATTATCACTGTGTTATTGATTTTTCTTTCTAGTTTATTGTTATCGTTACCCTTGGGTGGACAAGACTTAGGGAAGTTCATCCGCCGCCACTACAGAAGAATTGTTATTGTCGGCTTTGTTTTTGTAGGAATTCCTATGGGGTTTATCACACAATCTCGTGGGAGAGAACTGAGCTTCTCAAATTTGGCGCGTTTGATACAAGACTACACAGGCAATTTTACGCAGACTTGGTATTTGCTGGATGCATTGGGCACAAGGCAATCATTTTTGTCGGGAGGAATCAATACATTTTTCCCATTCTCTATGCTTCTTTACAGACTTGGGGTGTTGGATCAGGATCCTCGAATCAACAGGCTGTTTGCAGAGGCTCTCTGGGTTCCATCCGGTAGGACTTCTAATACGTACACATTGCTTGGTAGCGTTTATGCTGATTTTGGACTATTGGGTAGTTGGCTTTTGTTTTTCCTGTTAGGTTTACTTTTAAATTACCTATTCTTGCGTTATTGCCGCAACCCACAGTTGGTAAGGATTTCGATTCTTAGTTTCATCTATCCCACATTGATACTTTCCGTTCAAAGCAACATATTTGGCGCATTTGCGCCGATTATTGGACTAGTCATGGCAGTGACTTGTATGTTGATTTGGGGCCAATATGAAGAGGCTCGTCCACGAGCAACTCTACATCATAGGTATATCCGAGGTCAGAAATGAGAGATACTCGTCCTACAATATGTGTGATTGCGACCAGCAACAAAGCTCATCACATGCGAATCTACTACCGGATATGTCAAAGCTTGATCAATAAAGGCTTTCTTGTCGAGTTAATAGCATTGAGCGATGACAAGAATGAATTCATCGAAGGGGTCAATTATTACTCCGTGGGCAACTATCGGGTGTCGTTAGGAATTCACCTGCTTCGTAGACTTCAACGTGTCCGCCTAGGCTTTTCAATTGCAGCTGATTCCAAAGCTGATATGTTCTGTTTTACCAGTCCGGAATTTATTTCTGCTGCCATTAATCTACGCCTACTCACTGGAAAACCAGTTGTTTTTGATTGCATGGAGGACTTTGAGTCCTATGCCATGCAAAGACCTGGAATTCCACGCTGGGTTCGACCTTTTCTGCGCTTGTATACTCGATATCAGCTTCGGAGAGCTGGAGAAAATTTGGATGCGATCATTACATCTGATCGAGGCACTGAGGAATTTTTCAGATCTGGAACTGCACGAACACTTGTGGTACACAATTTTCCACTCTTGAATCTGTTTTCCGAAAGGGTACAAGCTGACAGTCAAATCTATGACTTGGTTATTCATGGTAGCATAGGGCGATACTACCTTGAAATGATTATGGATATCGATTGTGTATTAGTAGAGCGTGGACGTTTGGTGAAGTGGTATCTATTCGGGCATATGCCTGAAAAAAAATGGTTTCTCGATCAAATTGTGAAGCGGCAAGCAAAAGAACGTTTCTTTCTAAAGGAATATATTCCACATGATCAGGTTGCTGCTGAGGTTCAGAAGGCGCGTATAGGAGTTATACCTTTGCCTGACTGGCCAAAATACCAAAGCAATATTCCTCAAAAACTCTTTGAATATATGTCATTGCGCATCCCTGTTGTTACAAGTGATCTGCCTCCGAGCCGACCATTTGTTGGTGTTGGAGATCGTAGATGTGCGGTTTTGGTGAAACCAGACGATCCAAAGGGTTATGCTGATGCTATAATAGAATTGTTGGATACCCCATCACTTCGACATCGAATGGGGGAAGAAGGCCGTCGTCGAGTAGAGGATCTGTATAACTGGGATAAGGAGTTTGAGAAACTTCTAACTCTATTTGGCGAATTAGGAGTATCTTCTTAATAACCCACAATATAGTTGTATCCATTGTCGCAAGTTCGGCAAATTTACAAATTGTTAGGGTGATGAAATGCGGATTTGGCTGTTCAAATTAGGTGAGCCTTTGCCAATCGATGGTGCAGTTCGCCTGCATCGATATGGAACATTAGCGAAAATGCTTGTAGCGAGTGGACATGATGTCACGTGGTGGACCAGCACATTTAATCATGTACATAAAACTCAACGATTTGATCAGAACCGAACGGTACAGATTGAGAATAACTATCGACTTGAACTTATTCACGCAAAAGGATATACGAAGAACGTCAGTGTTGCAAGGGTAATACATCACATGTCTGTTTCCCGTTCACTGTCAAGGAAACTCGGTCGCGAAACTCCTCCGGACGTTATTTTGTCAAGTTTCCCCACTGCAGAAGTGTGCTGGAGCGTACAAAAGTATGCTGAAGAAATCGGGATTCCAACCATAGTGGATATTCGAGATCTTTGGCCAGATGCCTTTCTATCAATAATCCCTGATGGTTATCACAATATGATAAAGTCAGGGTTGAGTTTTTTTTATAGGCAAAATCGCAGGGTGTTCGAGAGGGCAACCGGCCTTATTGCAACATCGAGCGATTATCTTGATTGGGGCTTGAGACACTCAGGACGAAAACAACGAGCACAGGACAGAGTCTTCTATTTGGGATATCAGAAGACCTCTGTTGATACACAGACTGAGTCAACCCTACGCCGTGAACTATTGTCACGAGGAGTGGATCCGGCAAAGACAATATGTTGTTTCGTAGGTACTTTCGGAAGAACATACGATCTTGAAACTGTTATTGAGGCCGCTCGGGCTCTAAATCAGGCCGGAAACCTTCAATATCAATTTGTGTTATGCGGAGATGGCGAAAAAGCATCAGCGTTGCAGCAGCTATCTGAAGGCCTACCAAACGTTGTTATGCTTGGGTGGGTATCGAGTTCCATGATTAAGGTTTTGATCGACATGTCGAAAGTTGGCTTAGTAACATATGCCGTTAATGCGCCTCAGAGCTTACCAAACAAACCATTCGAATATTTCTCGGGTGGTTTGCCCGTAGTTTCCAGCTTATCTGGCGAGCTATCGATAATATTGTCCGAATGGAATTGTGGTGTGAGTTATAAGGCTGGGAGTGTAGAGAGTTTTCTGGGCGCTCTTGATGAGATATGTAAGGATCAAAGTCGTCTTTCGGCAATGGCACAAAATGCCGAGAAAGCGTACAAGAGACATTTTTCTGCCTCGACAGTATATCCAGAAATGATCAAATATCTAGATGAAATTGCAAAAAGGAGATTGTAAGTTATGTCAGAATTATCAAGAAAAGATCTAGAAAAACAGTTTCATGATGAGCGCGAAGAATTGCGTATCAAGTCCTCACAAGATCATGATGCCTTCTACTCCAATAGACGCTTCTACAAAACAGCCACTAGAAGTAAGAATTATCTCGACAAATGGTTAAAAACGAATGTTCAAGGCAAAAAAGTACTTGACTATTGTTGTGGAATAGGCAATACAGCTATTCAGGCAGCGACATATGGGGCAGATGTTATTGGTATTGATATTTCTGGTGTTAGCATAGAGACCTGTAAAGCGCGGGCGGTTGAAACCAACCTCCAGGACCGCACGGATTTCTATGTGATGGATGCGGAAAACACTGATTTTGACAACGACACATTTGATGTCATCATATGTAATGGAGTATTACATCACTTGGAGTTACAAAGTGCATATCGTGAATTGGCACGAGTTCTAAAGCCAGATGGAAAGATAATATGTATCGAGGCTCTGGCCAACAACCCAATAATTCACTGGTATAGAAGACGAACCCCAGATTTGCGGACTGAGTGGGAGGTTGAGCACATTCTGACGACAAAGAGAATTAATTTGGCACGCGACAGTTTCGGGAATACTGAGATTAAGTATTTTCACTTGGCGTCAATTGCTGCAATTCCCATGGTTGGTAAGCCAGGTTTTGGAGTTGTACTGAGTGTCATGAATACAATTGATGATGTGCTGCTTAGCCTACCTGGTATTCGACGATTTGCATGGCAGGCAATATTTGTTCTCTCCGATCCAAAGAAGCCTGTTTAAGGGGTGTAACTGGGAGTATGATAGGGTAGAAAATGGAATATTGGCAGTTACCTAACTCTGACCTAATCGTTTCGCGTATTGGATTTGGGGCCGAACCACTGGGGGGTGTCGATTGGGGCACCCTTGATGAGACTCAGGTGTTAACGGGAGTTTCAAGGGCAATTGAACTTGGAATTAATCTGTTCGATACAGCGGATGTCTACGGTTTAGGACGCTCGGAAACACTTCTTTCTAAAGGTTTGGGTAGTCACCGACACGAAGCCATCATTATCACTAAGTTTGGTGTTGGTTGGCGGCAACCTGAGGTTGGCCGTGCCGAAACCTATTTGGATAGCAGCCCAACCAGGGTTGTCGAGGCGCTAGAAGCCAGTTTGTACCGTTTGCGAATCGACTGTGTTCCGATTTACTTGGTGCATTGGCCAGATCCCCACACACCCATTGATTCCACCATGCAGGCACTTCTTGAATGCCAGAAAGCAGGAAAAGTCAGATACTTTGGTGTGTCCAACTATTCTCTTGCTCAAGTAAGGACAGCATTGAAAACTTCTGCTTTGGCAGTTCTGCAGACTGAGTACAGCCTCGTGAATCGTACAGCCGAGAAGGATTTATTTCCCTTCTGCCAGCGTCAGAGCATCGGTGTTCTTGTGTATGGTTCTCTGGCACAGGGCCTTTTGACCGGAAAATATGGGACAGAGTCAAAATTCTCAACTGATGATCGCAGGCATCGATTACCAAGTTTTCAAGGCGAGAATCTGCGACGTAATCTTGAAATTGCAGAGCGAGTCAAGGTTGTTTCCTCAAAGGTGAACAAATCACCGGCACAGGTTGCATTGCGATGGGTGCTTGATCAGCCAGGTGTGTCGGGTGCAATTGTGGGCGTCAAAACAGTTGACCAGGCAGAGAATAATTCGGGAGCGATGGGTTGGCATCTCTCCCCTGAAGACCGAACTTATTTGGAATACGGGGATATCCATGACGAATAGGCAGATTATGTCTCCAGGGACCGAAAGTAGCCTTGGTCTATTGTCAGATCCACAATTGTTTCATGAGCCAATTGACATTTCTGGAGAAGATGCAGGCCAATTGCTTCGATACCTTAAAACGATGATGGTAATTCGAAAGGCGGAAGAAAAAATTGGTGATATGGTGGTCTCTGGGGTAGTCGTTGGACCTGCCCATCTTGGCATCGGTCAAGAGGCCATAGCTGTTGGTATGGCGGCCCATCTGCGATCTGGCGACAGTGTCTTTGGCACGCATCGTTCTCATTCTCATTTTTTGGCTCTCGGGAATGATGTATATGAACTTTTTTCTGAAGTGATTGGGCGGGTGACCGGTTGCTAATAAAGTATACGGCAAAAGTCCCCGGCACTTTCTGTCCAAGCGAGTCTGTATTCTGTAACTCGATAGTTGTGTTTTGATGAGCCGACAGATTTGACGAAATGTTGTAGATCGATGTTTATTGATTGTATCGGAAGAACCCAGGTCTACAGGAGTCAACCAGATGCAATTGCCTATCGTAAGTGTAGCGCCGATCGTGCGGGAACACAGCGAAGTATTTCGGGATGTATTCGCCAATTGCAA
>Ga0105051_10007610_pt1 | contig 11231 bp, 10 predicted proteins | sample FRY02_FD_78383 | JGI IMG/M metagenome (GOLD analysis project Ga0105051, IMG submission 78383) | Freshwater microbial communities from Lake Fryxell liftoff mats and glacier meltwater in Antarctica - FRY-02 (megahit assembly) | ecosystem: Environmental > Aquatic > Freshwater > Ice > Glacier...
CAAAAAATCGAAGACAAGTCGTCACCCGAAAAGCTGCAGCGGGAAGCCGACGAAAGGGCCCAGGCCGTTAAAGACTTTGAAGACAGAATGGCGCGTGACAAGCAAAAAAATACTGACCGCGAGGTATTACAAGCCGGGGAAAAGGCTAAATCGGACGCTGCGGCTGGCCGTATTAAAAGCAATCAGGACAAGGGCGCTGGACGCGCTGCCAAACAGACTCTGGAGGCCGAAGAGCTTAGAAAATACAACCAGCGCCTGAAACAGGCCAGGGAACGTCAGGCTCGTTACGCCAGGGAAAAAGCCAGTCAGACCAAAGCGCCGGCACAACCTTTGCCAACGCCGCAGTGAGCATCTCAGCGCTTTAAATCAGGGGCTCAAGTTTGACGATGACCAGCGAGAGGTTGTCACCGCCGCCACGCGCCCGTGACCGGGCTTTTTGAATCAGAAATTCGCTAGCCTCGCGGGGGGAGAGCATCGACAGTACGGAGCCCATCTCGCTGGGGCTGAAGTAGTGCCAAACGCCATCACTGCAGGCGATCAGTGTGTCTTCGGGTTGCAGTTGGGGGATGAAATGCTGCGAAATGGGCGGGATTTCTTCTGTGCCCAGGCAGCCCATCAAAATGTTCGCTTGCGGGTGAACGTTGGCTTCTTCATCGGTGATCTCGCCCTTGTCAACCAGTGTTTGAACATATGAATGATCGGTAGTGCGGCTCAACAGCTTATTGCTGTGAAAGTGGTAAATGCGTGAATCGCCGGTGTGTACCCAGTGGCAGTCGCCCTCGGGATTGATCAAAAAAGCAGCCAGCGTGCTGTGTGGTTCCATTTCGGACGAAATTGCCGTCAGCTTGATGACGATATGCGCTTCTTCAGCGATCTGTTTGATCAGGCTGGCGGCATCGTCGGTGCCGGGGGCGTAACGCTCAAACAGCTGCTTGGCTGTCATCATGACCTGGTTTGATGCTTTGCGCCCACCACTTCGCCCACCCATACCGTCCGCCACAATGCCGAGAAGGCAACCGGACACTCGGTGGTGGCTGATCAGGTTGACCTGGTCTTGCTGGTAGTCGCGGTCACCCTTGTGGATGCCCGTGGAAGCGGTGATTCGATAGCCTTTTGACATCTTGTGATACTTGCGATTCCTGAAGCCCGGTTTATTTGAATAACCCGTATTATCAGAGCAAGCGGCGTCTACTTAAAAAAACCTTGGACTTAAATCTACATTCCCCCGAAAGACGGCTGATCGAACTCAAGATCGAGCATGCCGACCTTAACGCACTGGTTGATATTGCGGCTCACGCCGTTCCTGTTGACGAGTTGATTCTCAGACGCCTTAAAAAACGCCGATTACACCTGCGTGACCAGATATCGCAGCTAGAACTGTCTCTTGACCCACCTGAGCCCGCCTGATGAATCTGGCGCTTGAAGTTCAGACGGCGTTTGCGCCAGATGGCAAGTTGTCCCGTGCGGCTGATCACTTTGTGACACGCAGTGGTCAGCTGGAGATGGCGCTGGCAGTGGCACAGGCGATTGAAAGCGCCCAAACGCTGGTGGTTGAGGCCAGCACCGGTGTCGGTAAAACCTATTCCTATCTCGTCCCCGCATTGCTGAGTGGCGAGCGCGTGCTGGTATCTACCGCCACCAAGGCCTTGCAAGACCAGTTGTTTGGTCGAGATTTACCGCGCTTGGTCGAGGCTTTGGGTGTGCCGCTTCGCACGGCTCTGCTGAAGGGGCGCGCCAGCTATGTTTGTCTGCACCGTGTGATGCTTGCGCGGCAGGACAGCAGCGTCACAGATCGCGGTGCCTTGCGGTCACTGGCCAAAATTGAGCAATGGGCACAAACGACGAAAGCCGGTGATCTGGCCGAGTTGCCCGGTCTGGACGAGCGTTCGCCTTTGATTCCTTTGGTGACTTCCACGCGTGAGAACTGCCTGGGCGCGCAATGTCCGCAGTTTCGCAGCTGCCATGTGAACCTGGCCAGGCGCGAGGCGATGGCGGCTGATGTCGTGGTCATCAACCACCATCTTTTTTTTGCTGACCTGGCAGTACGCGAGTCTGGCATGGCCGAGCTGCTGCCGACAGTGCGCATTGCAATTTTTGATGAGGCGCATCAGCTCAATGAAACAGGGGTTCAGTTTTTGGGTAAAAACCTGACCACCGGGCAGTTGCTTGATTTTTGTCGGGACTTGCTGGGTGCAGGCCTGCAATTCGCACGCGGCTTGGTGGATTGGCAAAAGGTGGTGGGCGACTGTGAACGCAGCGCCAGAGAACTCAGACTGTGTGCTGGCAAGGCTTACTCAGGCAGCAAACTCCGGTGGGTGGGGCAAGCACCGGAAAATCTGCAGTCTGATAGCTGGTTGAATGCCCTTGAGAGTGTGACCCAGGCACTCAATGCTGCTTGTAGCGCATTGGACACGGTGAGCGAGATCGCTCCCGACTTTGTGCGCTTGCGTGAACGTTCAGGAGCGCTTGCCGAGCGAGCCGAAAGCTTTTTAAGTGCCTGCAAGCCTGGCTGTGTGCGCTGGGTCGATGTCACTGCGCAATTGCGGCTGGTCGAATCCCCCCTGACGATTGCCGAGGCCGTCAAAACCAGGTTGCTGAAGGCATCACCTGAATCTGCCAAATCATGGATATTTACATCCGCTACGCTGGGCGATGATGAAACACTGAGCTGGTTCACTCAGCCTTGTGGCCTGGAGGATGCCAAAATTTTGCGTGTTGGCAGTCCTTTTGATTATGCAGAGCAGGCCGCGCTCTATGTGCCGCAAGATTTTCCTAAACCTGCTGATCCGTCACATGCCCTGAAGGTGGCGGAATCTGCTGCGGCATGGTCGCGGCAACTGGGTGGCCGCACCATGGTGCTGACAACGACACTGAAGGCGCTGCGGGTGATCGGCGAGGCATTGAGGTTGACTTTCGAGAAGTCCGGCGATCTTGAGGTTCTGGTGCAGGGCACGATGCCCAAAAGAGTGCTGATAGAACGATTTCGGCAAGGCAGCACCGCTGGCCAGCGGGGCTGCGTGCTGGTGGCTTCAGCCTCGTTCTGGGAGGGCATTGATGTGCCCGGTGACGCGCTGCAGCTGGTGATCATTGACAAGCTGCCGTTTCCGCCACCCAACGACCCGATGGCTGAAGCACGATCCAAAGCGCTTGAGGCGCAAGGGCGAAGTGCCTTCAATGATTATTTTGTGCCGGAAGCTGCTGTTGCACTCAAGCAGGGCGCTGGTCGTTTGATACGGCGCGAGAGTGATCAGGGTGTCCTGGTGGTCTGCGACACCCGGCTGATCAGCATGGGCTACGGAAAACGCCTGCTCAGGGCTTTGCCGCTCATGAAGCGGTTAACCTCGGACGTCGAAATGTTGAGTCAGCTTACCAAAGTTTGTACCAGGGGCTGGCCGCCTTCCTGAAGCCTTTAATCAGATATTCGCTTTGTGGGTAGGTTTTTTCAATCACCCTTCTTGTATCGTCACGGAGTTGCGTCATGCCCAGTGCGTCATAGGATTTGTAGACGATGTAAGTGGCTTCTTCAAGGGCGGGCACATTACGGTACTCGGCAATGGCAGTTTGTGCGCGGTTAATGGCGGCGACATAGGCGCCACGGCTGTAATAGTAGCGTGCGACATGAACTTCCGACTGGGCCAGCGAATTAACGGTGTAGCCCATGCGCAGAATGGCGTCTGCGGAATAGCGCGAATCCGGGAAGCGGGTCACCAGTTCCTTGAACGACTCAAAAGATTCCTTGGCGGCTTTTTGATCACGTTCTGCCAGGTCCTGCCGAATAAAGTTACCGAACAAGCCCAGGTTGTCGTTAAAGTTGACCAGACCTTTCAGGTAGAGGGCGTAGTCAAGGGCTGGACTGGAGGGGTGCAGTTTGATGAACCGGTTCAGTGTCGCTATGGCTTGAGCTTGTTCACCACCTTTGTACTGCGCATAAGCCTTTTCAAGTTGCGCCTGCTGGGCCAATGGCGTTCCAGCGGCGCGGCCTTCCAGTTTTTCAAACAGCGAAACAGCCTTGTCATAAGCGCCCGACCTGGATTCGTCCCTGGCCTCGGAATAAATCTTGTTGGGGCTCCATGTACCCGTCGGGTCGATCGGTTTGCTGGAGCAGCCTGCCAGCGCAAAGCAAAACCCCAACAGGGCTGCAGCAAGAGGTGATACGCTGGGAGCAACCGATAATTTGGTGGAAAACATGGCGATTGACCTCTACGAATGACTGACTTGGAACAACAGAAAATCATTATATCTAGCGCCGCAGGGCCCGGTGCGATTGAGGGCGATGATCATGAAGACGCGGATGTTTTGGCCGATGCTGCGGGGTTTGAATTGCGCCAGGCTGTGGTGCCCGTTGAAAGTCATGGGCAGCGGCTTGATCTTGCCCTGGTGCAAATCGTGCCTGAGTTTTCCCGAAGTTACCTTCAGCAATTGATCGATTCGGGCGCTATTGCGCATAACGGGCGGACGCAAGGCAAATCTTCTGCCAAAGTCAAGGCGGGCGATCGCTTGAGCATTGAGCTAAAACCGACGCCTCAAAGCCAGGCCTTCAGACCCGAGCCCATGACGCTTGACGTGGTGTATGAAGATCGCCATATTTTGGTGATCAACAAACCGGCTGGCCTGGTGGTTCATCCGGCACCCGGCAACTGGAGCGGTACGCTGCTCAATGGCTTGCTGGCGCGCGATGCCCAGGCTGCAACGCTGCCGCGTGCAGGAATTGTGCATCGTCTTGACAAAGACACCAGCGGCTTGATGGTTGTGGCGCGTACCCGGCAAGTCATGGATCAACTGGTGCAGATGATCGCTGCCCGCAGTGTGAACAGACAGTACATTGCGCTGGCCCACAACACATGGCAAGGCGCAAGAACGCGCCAGGTTGATTTTTCAGTGGGCCGCGATGTAAAAAATCGGCTGCGTATGGCGGTGGTTGATTTGGCTAAAAATCCGGGTAAAACTGCATGCACGACCATCACCTTGCTTGAAAATGGAGTCAATTACTGCCTGGTGCGGTGCAAGCTGCATACCGGGCGAACCCACCAGATTCGTGTCCATATGGCGGCCGTTGGGCATCCGTTGCTGGCTGATGCGCTGTACGGCGGCATACCTGCAGGTGGGCTGCACAGACAAGCCTTGCATGCCTGCGAGCTGGCTTTTGAGCACCCAGCAACCGGCGAATCACTGCGCTTCAAATCGCTGGTTTCTGCTGATATTCAGGCTGCCATGCGCCAAATTGGCCTAAGCTACAATTAAACGATAGATTCCTGAGTTTTTGCAATACAGTGGCCACAGGTAAAAAGGCCAGGCATCATGAATGCGCGCCACTGTGAAATTCTTGTACCACTCGCTCAAGAGTGTTCCCCTCAGTTTATTGCCCGACTTCTTCAAAAAATTGGAATCATGAATACGGTGGATGCCAAACGCGTCCTCGAAACAGCACTCATTTGCGCCCAGCAGCCTTTGCCGTTGAGGGAAATGGGTGTGTTGTTCAACGGGACACTCAATCCTGACAGCATCAAGCTGCTGCTTGAAGACTTGCAGAACGACTGGTCGGATCGCGGTGTAGAGCTGATTCAAATTGCAACCGGATGGCGCTTTCAAAGCCGCCCGCAGATGCGCGAATACCTGGACAAACTGCACCCTGAAAAGCCGCCGCGCTACACCCGTGCCACGCTGGAAACTTTGGCCATCATTGCCTATCGCCAACCAGTGACACGTGGCGACATGGAAGATATCCGCGGTGTCACGATCAACAGTCTGATCCTCAAGCAACTGGAGGACAGGGGTTGGGTCGACGTGATTGGTCATCGAGAAACTGTGGGCAGGCCTGCGCTTTACGCTACGACCAGGCAATTCCTGGATGATTTGGGTGTCAGCTCGCTCAATGAGTTGCCGCCCATGGACAGCCAAAATGAGCCGACCGCGATGTTGACACAGATCGAATTTGGAATGGCTGCGCCAGATGCAGCCCCTGAATTACCTGTTGAAGCGTCACCCGATAGCCCAACGGAAGTAACGTCTCTTACCCATTAATCGCATGAATGCTGACCCATGACTCCACTAGATCCGCTGGACAATTCACGACCTCTTGAGGTGGGAGCGCCTAACCGTTTTGACGAAGTTGTGACGGGACAATTTGATGCTGATGAGGTTGACCCTGCGGTGCAAGCACCTAAACGGGTTCTGTCCCCACAGCCCGAATCCCCCAAACTACATAAAATTCTGGCGCAAGCGGGTTTGGGCTCAAGGCTGGAGATGGAGCAACTGATTCTGGAGGGGCGCATATCAGTCAACGCCGAGCCGGCCCATATCGGCCAGCGCATCCAGTTTGGGGACAGCATCAAGGTCAATGGCAAACCTGTTCGGGTACGTATTGACCCGCCGCCGCCCCGCGTCATTGCCTATCACAAGCCCGCCGGCGAAGTGGTCACGCATGATGACCCGCAAAATCGGCCAACCGTATTTCGCCGTTTGCCCAAGTTGTTTCAAGGCAAATGGCAGTCAGTAGGGCGGCTTGACCTGAATACCGAAGGCTTGCTGCTGTTGACCAGCTCTGGCGAGCTGGCCAACAGACTGATGCATCCGCGTTTTGGCCTGGAACGCGAATATGCAGTGCGCGTGCTTGGCGCGCTTAACAACGAAGAGAAAAAACGCCTGCTGGAAGGCGTGACGCTTGACGATGGTCTGGCGCAATTTACTTCCCTTGAAGCGGGCGGTGGCGAGGGTGCCAACTGCTGGTACAAGGTGACGCTTTCCGAAGGCCGAAACCGTGAAGTCAGGCGCATGTTTGAAGCGGTTGGCCATGCCGTCAGCCGACTCATTCGCATCCGTTACGGTGCTATGGTTTTGCCGCGGGGTCTCAAGCGCGGTGCTTTCGTAGAACTGGATGACCCTGAAATATGGGCTTTGACGAGTGCTGCAAATCGCCCAGACCCGCGTGCAGACATGCGGCGCGGTAGCGCGAATGCTCAGGCTGAGCCCTTTAACGAGATGGATGGCCGCTCACCTCGAGGCCCGCGCAGGGGACCACGGTCCAGAGGTTCTCAGCAGCGCTATCCAGCCAATGGGCCTGCAGATCAAGCCGCGCAAGATACGCCGGCGCTGGAAGAGCGCGCCGAGCCGCATGAGTTCCAGCCACCTGACTACGTTCATGGCGGAAATGCTTTGCCCCCTGGCAACAATGCAAACAGAGGCAGATCCAGAGGCTATGCTGGTAACGCTGGTAACGGCAACGGACGCGGTCAGCGCACGAATAATTTCGCTGGCAACTCGAACCCGGGTGCAGGTGGAAATTTTAACGACAGAAACCAAAACCGGCGTGATGAACGCGGTACCGGCGCTGACCGTAACAGTAGCGCGGCGCAGCCAGATCCAATGAAAACATCTTTTGGATATATTGGCGCAGATACATTCACTCGGCAGCGCCAAGGCCAGGCTCAACGCCCCAGAGGCGGTAGCGGTAATACAGGAAACGGCGGCAATCGCAACACGAACCGAAATGGCGGGAATCGGGGCGGAAACCGCTGATTGTTGGCCTGAGGCGATGCCGCATCGAAGTCACTTTGGAGATATGACCTTTTGACTGCAGGCAATTGCAACCAAGATAGCGACGGCAGGTTAAAATCAGAGGCTGTATTCATTTCGAATATCTCCATAAATCTCCAGAAACAGGAACGCAAATGGCAATCGAACGCACTCTCTCCATCATCAAACCTGATGCAGTGGCAAAAAATGTCATTGGCCAAATTTATGCACGTTTCGAGGCTGCCGGCTTGAAGGTGGTTGCTGCCAGGCTCGCGCACTTGTCGCGTGGCGAAGCCGAAGCGTTTTACGCTGTTCACAAAGAGCGTCCATTCTTCAAAGATCTGGTGTCCTTCATGATTTCTGGCCCGGTCATGATTCAGGCACTCGAAGGCGAAAACGCCATCCTGAAGAATCGTGACCTGATGGGGGCAACCGATCCGAAGAAAGCGGCAGCTGGCACGATTCGCGCTGATTTTGCCGAGAGTATTGATGCCAATGCTGTCCACGGTTCGGACGCCACCGAAACGGCGCAGGGCGAAATTGCTTTCTTTTTCCCTGGCATGAACATCTACTCACGCTGAATTCAAAAGTTTCGTAACGAGCTTGAAAATGACAGTTAACCTCCTCAATTTTGATCTGGAAGGTTTGACTGCGTATTGCGAGCAGTTGGGAGAAAAACGTTTTCGTGCGACGCAACTTTTTCGCTGGATTCATCAGAAAGGCGCGTCTGACTTTTCACAAATGACGGATCTGGCCAAATCCCTGCGCGAAAAGCTTCCTTCATCTGCTTGCATAAAAGGGCTCAGCGTCGTTTCGCGCCAGAACTCGGCAGATGGGACGGTGAAATGGCTGTTTGATGTGGGTGGCGGTGATGTCATCGAGACTGTTTTTATCCCTGAGTCTGACCGCGGTACTCTGTGCATTTCGTCCCAGGCTGGCTGTGCAGTGGGTTGCAGATTCTGCTCCACGGGTCATCAAGGCTTTAGCCGAAATTTGTCTACTGATGAAATTGTTGCCCAGTTGTGGTTTGCAGAACACACGCTCAGGGATGAGCTAAAAACGGATCAGCGCGTTATCTCCAATGTCGTCATGATGGGCATGGGTGAGCCGCTGCAAAATTATTCGCAATTGTTGCCCGCGCTTCGCGTGATGCTGGACGATCATGGCTATGGCCTGTCGCGTCGGCGCGTGACCGTGTCAACTTCTGGGGTGGTGCCCATGATTGATCGTCTGGCCCAGGACTGCCCGGTGGCGCTGGCCGTGTCGTTGCACGCGCCATCAGACGCTTTGCGCAATGACCTGGTGCCATTGAATAAAAAGTATCCGATAGACGAGTTGCTGGAAGCTTGCGCCCGCTACCAGACAGCGGCACCGCGTGACTTCATCACTTTTGAGTATTGCATGCTTGAAGGCGTCAACGACCAGCCTGAGCATGCGCAGCACCTGGTTACCTTGATGCAAAAACATGCTGCCCTGGGTTTGTCCTGCAAGTTCAACCTGATTCCGTTTAACCCCTTCCCGGCTTCTGGTTTAAAGTGCTCCAAGCCACCAGTCGTGATGGCGTTTTCCAAAATTTTGCTCGACTCGGGGATTGTGACAACCGTGCGCAAAACCCGTGGTGACGATATTGATGCAGCTTGTGGGCAACTGGCTGGCGACGTGCAGGATCGCACAGGCGCAAAACAGCGCATGGCTTCGCAGCGGCAAGGTATGCTTGGCGGCATTAAGGTCGTCGTGGCTGAAGGAATTCCTGTATGAAAACTGCTGCCGTAGTATTTTGGCTTTTTCTGTGCCTGGCTGCCGCCGGGTTGTCGGGATGCGCAAGCAACCAGGGCGCATCCAGTGCTGCAGCTGGCAAGACCGATCTTGTGACGGAGTCTGATGAGTCCGAAAGCCGCAAACGGGCGCGCCTTCGGCTGGAGCTGGCCAGCGGCTATTTTGAGCAGGGTCAAACCAACGTGGCGCTTGATGAACTGAAACAGGCCTTGATTGCAGACCCCACTTACGTCGATGCCTACAACCTGCGCGGACTGGTTTACATGCGTTTGAACGATATTCCACAGGCCGAAGACAGCTTTCGGCGCGCTTTGGCTATCAACCCCAGGGATGCAGGCGTGGCTCACAACTACGGCTGGTTTTTATGCCAGCAGGCTCGTTTTCCTGAATCATTCCGTTTTTTCGCGCAGGCGATAGCCAATCCAACCTATCCGGGTCAGGCCAAAAGCTTGATGACTCAGGGGATGTGTCAGGTGCGTGCTGGCCAGCGTGCAGAAGCTGAGCAGAGCCTGACCAAATCCTATGAGCTTGATGCTGGTAATCCCCTCACCGCCTACAACCTGTCGCTGCTTCTGTTCGAGCGCGGCGAGCTGGCACGGTCTCAGTTTTATATTCGGCGCTTGAACAATAGCGAGCTGGCGAATGCTGAAACCCTCTGGTTGGGTATCAAAATTGAACAAAAACTGAACAATCAGCAGGTTGTTCAGCAATTGGCAAACCAGCTTAAAAGGCGCTATGGCCAGTCGCGTGAAGCGGCTGCGTATGACCGGGGCGCATTCAATGAGTGAGGCGCAAACCTCGACAATTTCTCAAAACGACCCGATTATTGATTCGGTCATGAATGGGTCTGACCTGGCAACCGGGCAAGGCGCAGGAGCCATGCTCAGGCAGGCGCGCGAGGCTTGCGGTCTGCATATTGCGGCGCTGGCTGTCCTGCTCAAGGTTCCGGTTAAAAAGCTGGAAGCACTGGAATCTGACCGGCTAGATTTGCTGCCGGATGCCGTTTTTGTGCGCGCCTTGGCATCGAGCGTTTGCCGCACACTCAAAATTGATCCTGCAATCATCCTGGCGCGGTTGCCACAGACCCGTGCTCCAAAGCTGACGTATCAGGGCACTGGCATCAATGAGCCGTTTCGCTCGCCAAGCGATGGACCTGGCCCATCGATATGGGCTCAGGTTTCGCGGCCAGCTGTGCTTGCTGGCCTGCTATTGCTGATGGGCGCCCTGGTTTTGATCTTTTTGCCAGTCGTTAAAACCGGCATCACGGAAGTCAGGCTGGAGACCCGTGAATTTAAAACCAAGATCATGGACACTGAAAAAACCATGCCAGCCACTGCAGCGGTTGAAGCACGTCTTGGCGATTCGCAAAACGCTACAGTTTCTCCGGCATCTTCGCTGGCGACTACCGGTATCAGTGTTGTTCCCGCCGAACCCGCATCGGCCATGACCGCTACTGCGGCGATTGCCGGAGCGCCGTTGGCAGCCAAAAGTTTGGTCACAGTGACTGTGCCGAGTCCTTTGCCGACGTCTGCTTCAAAAGTTTCAAGCGATGCGACGTCTTCACCATCATTTGTGGCGACTGCGAATTCCCCGCTGGCAAGCGATGTGGTGGTGTTTGCTGCCAAAACCGAGTCTTGGGTTGAAGCAACAGATGCCAGGGGTCAGGTGGTGCTGCGCCGCACTCTTGCAGCGGGTGAGGTGGTCGGTGCTTCAGGTGCATTGCCATTGAAGGTCATCGTGGGCCGTGCCAACGCCACTCAGGTGCAAATTCGCGGCAAGATGTTCGATGTGAATGCAGTTGCCAAAGACAATGTAGCCAGATTTGAGGTGAAGTAATGTCAATTTGTAATCCAATCGACGTGGCTCAGCCGAAGTCTCGCAAGTCTCTTCAGGCAAAAGTTACATGGGGCTCGCGTATTGTCACCATAGGCGGGGACGCGCCA
>Ga0105051_10007611_pt1 | contig 11231 bp, 16 predicted proteins | sample FRY02_FD_78383 | JGI IMG/M metagenome (GOLD analysis project Ga0105051, IMG submission 78383) | Freshwater microbial communities from Lake Fryxell liftoff mats and glacier meltwater in Antarctica - FRY-02 (megahit assembly) | ecosystem: Environmental > Aquatic > Freshwater > Ice > Glacier...
GGTGCCACAACCCGAGGATCCGGTAACACGCGACCGTCGCTTCATTCGAGTAGCCGGGCGGTTGACTTTGCAGGGTTGCGGCCTAGCCGCGACTCCCCGGAGTTATTGCGCATTTATCAGGCGTTTGAGCCTGTTCGTGACATTCTCGCAGAGTTGATCTATTCGGGGCCGGGCGGTGGCCTTGTGAAAAACCCGATTACCCGTGCGGATCATCATGACCATGTTCATGCAGGTTTAGCTAACGGCGCGATTATCGCTTCTCGGATGACTGCGACACTCGGCGAAGCTGGGCGCGAAGTTGTGATACCACTCACACGTCCTATGAGGGCGTTACAGCTTGCTGAGGACTCGGGTCTGATCGGGGTGCTTTCGCAAGCCGCTGGGCAGCGTGCGGCTTCTGCTGCGGCCACCGGCGGTGTTCCCCCGGCTGCGACCCCTGCAAGTAGTGTTCAAGTTCAAGGATTGTTCCCCGGTCAGGGCAACACATACAACATTTATGGGATTTCTATGGCGCAAGTGATCGCTGAGATTGAAGCAAGAGAACAAGCTTCTGCGCGTGTCAACTTTGTGAGGCACTGATGTATCAGGCTTACTGCTACGGCAATCAGATAGAACTTTGGAACAACCAGCGGACACTTGATTATTTGCGTGGCAACCCGTTGGGTGCTGATGCTCAAACCGTTTTGGGTGGGTTCGCTGCGGGGGTTGCGGGCAACCTTGGGCCTTATGCGGCGAATAAAGTGCCGTGTTCTCATGCGTCGCAACTGTTTTGTGATCCGCCTAACGGGCGCGACGCTACTGAGATTTATGTGCTCGAAGTTGATGACCTTTTTTCTGCCGCTGATTTTGGTTGCACCGCTCTGCTACCCGGTTCTGATCTCAACCCGAACACAATGAATTTGCTATTTGATTCGTTTGACGCGTCGGGGTGCGCGGGTGCGGGCAAGTTGATGCCGGTAACGGTGCCGCCGTTGCCGCCTAACGCAACATCTGCTGTTGTTGTCGGGGTCCGCATCGAAGGTGTAACGGTTGATACCACAGGGTGGGTTAACACAGATTCCAATGTTTTTATCTGGTCTGTTGACGACACGCAGACACCGCTGCCGGGTTCAACCACGGTAACGGGAGCGGGTGCCGCCGCGTGGAACTTCTTCGCGGCTGGAACAGCTTCACAGCTTCTTTCTGCCCCTGCCGGTCCGGTTGATATTGAGATGCGTTGGGACACTCCGATCATTCCCGCTACAGCGTTTCCCGCTGCGGGTATCGTCTTGCAGGATTTGGGGTCGGGTGTAGCGCCGGTCAGTATGCAAGCAACCGGGTGGACGTGGATATGGGAAGCGCAAGCACCATCGGGTTTATACACCTTGGATTTGAGCGCGGATGGAGACAACCCGCCTTGGTTTGATCCTGATGTCCCGGAGTCCGGCGACTTTTTCGGGTTGTTCGTTGAGGACATCACCGGGTTTGATTCCGTTGTGCAACGAGATTTAACACCTGCTTCTATTTATGGTGGGAGTTTAGGCCCGTTGAAACTTGGGCCACGAACCCTCACCGTCACAGGATACCTATTTGCCAAAACGTGTTGTGGGTCTGAGTACGGTTTGCATTGGTTGAACGAGGCGCTCATTGGTTCAACGGGCTGCGAAGATTGTGCTCTTGGCGAGTTCTCAATGTTGAAATGCTGCCCGCCTGATGGCGCTGAAGCTTTGGATTACGGTCGGGTGTTGCACCGAACGGGTCTCATTGATGGCCCTAAAGTTGTTGACAAGTTCGGGACGTGCTGCGACCAGTGCGGCTACACGACTCTCAAAGTCCAGTTCACGCTCGCTTCTGAAATACCTTACATTTTTTCTGATCTGACGTTTCCGCTGTTTGAGGAACCATTCCCAGAAGAAATATACGAATACTGTTTTGAGTGTCCTGACTGCCCGCCGGTTATCTCGTCGGCATTCACCCCTGATTGTGGGCCGGTTCGTATCCCACCTCCGGCGATATTTACCCCCGACGCGAACTGTTATTGCGACCCGTGGCAAAAACGTCAGATATGTTCTTCGTACACAAACGTCGCTGATTGGAACAGCGCGACTTCTTTTATTCAGGTGTTCGCCGGTTCGGGCGACGTGCAGAATCTAAAATTGTCGGCGTATGAAAACCCTCGGGCGTTGCTAGCAGACCCGGTCCCGTGCCCGTGCGTTGATATTGGGAATGACCCGATATGGCAATGTGTGACACCTTGCCAAGAGTTAACTATCCCGCAACTCCCGTCAGGTTCGCTATTAACTATCGACTCCAGAACGCGTCTGATTTCGTTGCAGTTAGCCGGGGGTAACGTCGTAGCGGGAAACAGTATTGTCGGGTCTGCTGGTTTCGCCGGGTTTCAATGGTTTGATCTACCGCAATGCGCGACGTTGTGTTTTGTTATCACTGTGGATTATCGGGTTGCTGACGATGCGTGGGTTTCGATTGGTGCGGCGGGCAAATTCTTAGCTTCCGGCGGGTGACCTGATGGCGATTAGCGGTGAACTACAAGTTGATTACTCGGCGTTGTCCGCAAACTTTACTGATGTCGGTTATCCGGGTGCTGTTGTTTCCGTGTCAGTTCTTGTCACCGCTACAACAAACCCGATAGTCAAATGGACTTACACCGGGGCAGGGTTTTCGGGTGGCTCCGTTGTCGTCTTTGACGATTCACCGCAAGCATACACTTGTGGGCCTGCTGCAAGTCCGGGCTGTGAGTATGCGAGTTGTGTCCTTGAGGATTCCCTTGGTAACACACACAACGTTGATGGGGTTGTGCGTGTTCAACCGTATCGGGTTTTTACGGGGTCAATACCAGACGCGGGTGGCAACGTTGTGGAGATTGGTGCGTCAAGCGACCCCAACGTGTGCGACGGTAACATTGACGCGTTTTACACAACTTCTGGCGGCGATGGTCTGTCGTGGTCTTTCTCCGGCGCTGGATTCGTTACAACCGCTACGGTTGTCCCCGGCGGCATGTATTTGGAAACAACTACAACGATGGTGTTGCCCGTCAACGCTGGCGGAATATGGGTTGTCGGTGCGTATTGTTCTTCTGCGGATGCAGTCCCGCCTTGGGTTGACCCGACTGTGGCCGATGGGATTGTGCCCGGCACAATTTCAAGCACGGCCACAAACTTTACGCTTGCCGCCGGGCCGTTCCCGGTACCTCTCCCGGAGGCTGTTTACTGGACAAATGATAGTGCGTTAGCACCCGGCGACGTTGTTACAACCTCGGCGACCGTGTTGACAACTCAACCCGTTCACCTGTTGTTGACAGCCATTGCGCCGATCGCCGGTCCTAGCGACTGGTTGGTGAAGCTAACCGCCGGAGCGTTGGTCCCGCCGACAAGCCAGTTTGTTTCTACCCCTATTTGTTTACCGGGTTCATCCCTCGGAGTCGGCGAAGATTTGCAAGTTCTTCTGATGACTCGCGGTGGCAGTTCTGTCATCTGCGAACTCAACCCAGTGTCTGGTTCATTCACACGCGATGTTGACAACACGTCCACACTTGAGATGCAAGGTGTGACATCTGGTCTTCTCGGCCAGAGTTGCTGCGACAACTGGAATGAAGTTTACCCGTGGAACACTGAGATAATTGTTTATCGTGATGGGCGAGATGCTTGGTGCGGGCCGGTTACAGGTGTCGAGTTCGGCTACGGGACGGTCAAGGTTACTGCCGCTGATTTGACCGCATGGTGGGATCGTCGGGTGTTGCCCGCGGATCTCACGTTTGTTGGCGTTGATCTGGCAACAATTTTTGAGACTGTCGCGAACGCTGCGATGTCTACTGATCCGGTAGCAAATTTTAATATCGTCACAACGTTGACTGGTATCCTCGGCGACCGCACCTATTCTCAAACAGATTACAAGTATGCGAAAGATTTGTTAGGGGAGTTAGCTAAAACGGGTATCGATTTTTCTGCGTATGGGCGCACAATTCTTTGCGGTGGCGAACAAGTGCCTGCTGATCCGTACGTTGTTTTGACAGACGAGTTCTGGGTGCAACCCCCGGTTGTTGCAGCTAGAGGCAACGATCAAGCCACACAAGTAGTGGTGCGAGGTAAAGGCGTTACAGGGGTTGCTACGTCTAGCGCTGCTTATACGGACTTCTACGGGCTTTTGGTGCGAACCTTTGATGAGAACGAGATAGAAGACGCTGGGTCTGCGCAGACTGCCGCTGAGACCCGTCTCGCTTTGCTTCAAGAACAGCTTTACATTGAAGCGGGTACGGGCGGCGGGTTGAAGTCAACTGCGCCGATTACGTTAGCGGAGCTGATACCGGGGATTAGGATTCGTGTTGACTCGTCGGCTTCGTGCCGTAAAGTTGTTGCAGATTTTCGGTTAAAATCGGTGAAAGTTGGTTTTGATGGAACTGTCGGGATTGATCTGCAACCTTTGGGAACGGTGGGTACCTGATGTCATATCGTGATGGTGACCGTAACCTCGGGCATCGGCTTGAAACGTTGGAGACAAGGTTGCGGGCGTTGGAACAGCCGGGCGCGTTGCCACCTGATCGGGGTTGGATTCTTACTCAGGTTGGCACGGACCTCAAATATTTGTATGTTCCAACGGGGACGTATGGACCTGTTATTGGTGGTCAGTAGATTAGTATTCGTCTATGGCTCGTTGTGGTTGCGCTTCTGAATGTGTTTGCACTGTTGTCGGTTCAGGTTGCGTCACTGTCGGGGGTAGCGGCTCTACAGGTGCCCCTTACACTGTTGGGCTAACGGTTGATCCTGCTGTTGATAATTTGGTTGAGTGCGCCGCTGGGGGTCTGCTCGCAACCGTTGTTGTTGGTGATACTGCGTGCATAGAACTTACGGGGGCTGGCACTGCACTCAGTCCGATTGTTGCTTCGCCTGTGATTGACCCTGACCCTCTGAACACTTTGACGTGCGGGGAGGATGGTCTGCTTGTCACAAGTGAGATCCCTGCCTTGTTCGTGGGTGACACTGATTGTATTGACCTGTTCGGCGCTGGGACTTTTGCCAGCCCTCTTTTCGCTCAACCTATTATTGACCCTGCTGAGGGCAACATTTTGACGTGCGGCGTAGATGGTTTGATGGCTGGCGGTGAAGGGCTGATAGATTTTCTTACTGCTCTCGCTGCTGCTGGTAACATTGCTGATGTGAATGCTGCCGCTACCGCTTATCTGACCGCGTTAGGATTGTGATCGTGTCTGTCGCCTGTTTTGTTGTCGCTTGGGAGGGCTAATGGCTCCATGTTTGGGTTGCGGGTTTGAGATAGACGTTGATGGCAAGCTTCAACGGACCGGGGTTCTTTCTAAAACACCGAATCAGCCTTCTCCGACGGTGAACCTTGGGACGAATGTTGCAGGTTTCAAGTACTGCGATCCTGTTTCGTTGCAGCAGTGGGATGTTCCTTGGAACTGTGCTTGGGGGCTGCTTGATACAGTCAACACCGCCACGGGTTCTTGGGATCTGAGTCAGAATACTTTGTATCTAAGCACTCAATCTTTTTATACGCCTTATCGGGCGATCAAGTGGTCCGGTTGGATTCGGGCAACCGTTCCCGGTGATGCAGCACCGAACCAAGTTCTGCTTATAGATCTAAGAACCGTAGTTGGTGGTGCGCCGAGTCAGTTCTACAATCAGTTAGGAGCCGCACAGTTCACTGTAGCAGGCTATGAGACGGTACCGTTTCAGTGTACGATTTTCGGTCCGGGCCTTGGGTTCGGTCAATGGCCTGCGAGCGCAGGAACATTCTCAATGTTTTTTCAAGCCGTATGTTACAACAATCAACCCGGTACAGGTTTTTACATTGAGTCATTTTCTTACACGGTTGAAGATATTGGCCCCGGTTTTAAGGTTGATAACGGCGCGCAAGGAGTTGGGCCGCCGTTCTTTGCAGGCAGCCCGTCTTATAACGATAATAGGCTTTATAACCGTTGGCCGAACCCGTTGCCGTTCTAAAAAAGTAACCAGATGAGAAAGCTGTACTCGCTATGACTTGGAATAAGAACCTGTGGCATGAGGGCGATCTTGAGGCTTTACCGCAATCGTGGCGTGGCGATTTTGCGTTGATGCCTAAGCAGGATTTTGATCGCATCATGAACGTGTTGAAGCAAAACCAGTTGACACTTGAAGTTGCAGGGGTTGAGGTAATCCCCATAAGATTCCCTGATCCATCCTAAGGAGCTTTCATGCAACAACTGGTCAAATATTTTGTTTACATTTCGGACGCTAACCGGGAAGGACTTTCGTCTGATGTTGAATGCTTCGCCGGGTTGGAAGGTGAGCTTGTCACCCGGTCAACTTCGCTGAACGATGTTGTGATGGGCATTGAACCCAACCCTGATCCGGGCTTCCCGACTCTAATCGGAACGCTTTGGTTACGCGATGAAACAAGGCTAATTGAACTTTCTGAGCCAGCTCTGCCCGGCGTGACTTATGTTTCGGTTTGCACTACCGAAGATATTGAATACCAAGGCGGGCTTTCTTTGTCAGTGGCCGAAGATGGCAGCGTGGTTCCTTCAATGGTCGGTTACATTGACGCAAAGTTTGCTGCCTACACGCCGACAATAACAGCGGCTGAACTGACTAACAGCAGTAGCCCGTACACGATCAGCGATGGCGACGCGCTTACGGTCGTGACCGTTGATACATCTGCTGGCAATATTTCTATTGCGCTACCTTCTGCGGCGATAATCCGAACGGTACTTGTTGAGAACCGTGCGGGCGGCGGCAACGTTGAGATCACTTCGCTGGCACCTGAGCTGATCGGCGGGGCAAGCGTTCTTGTCCTCGGCCCTGATGAGCGTGCAACACTCGGGTCGTACGGGTCCGCGTGGGGTGTTTGGTGAACTGGACTGCGAACGAATGGGCGGGCAGCGATCTGAACAGGTTGCCTAACGGTTGCCTAACGGTTGCATCGGCGATTACGCGTTGCTACCGAAAGAAGATTTTGATCGCATCATGACGATTCTGAAGCAGAATGATCTAACAAAAGAAACTGTCGGGGTGCAGGTCATCCCAATTCGTTTCACCGAGTAGATTAGCTGTTAAGACAATTATGTGAGGAGGCCGTCATGGGCCGGTATAAAGCGTTGTTGAGTCTTCCCAAACATCCGTTTAACTCTGTTCAAGAGTTGGATGATAATGACCCGCTGGTTGTAGAACGCGTTAAAGCCGGGATGCTTACGCTAGTTGTGCCTCCGGGTGCTACTCGCGATGTTTGGGCTGATAAGCCTGCGGTTGAAACCGAACCTGAACCTGAGGTTGAACTGTCGGCGAAGAAACGTCCGACACGCAAAAAGGTTGAAACCGAACCTGCTACGCCGGAAGACGAATCTGCTGGTCAACCGGATGTGATCGCTGTTGAAGCGCCTTCTTCTGTGATGACTTCTTGGGATCTGTCTGATTGATGGCTTGTTCTTGTAATCAGGGTAAAGGTGCGACAGAGCAGAATCCTTCGATCCTTGGTGATGATGTGGGCGATACGTTGCATGTTCGTGCGACGGTCTCTGTTCTTGGGGCAAGGTCTGGCGAGCTGACATGGGTTCGCGGGTCGCATGTTCCGGGGATGTTGCAAGCGGGCTGGCTGCAACTCGTTTAACAAATAGCAAAAAGGTTGCGACGGGGGGGTTATGAAACTGAGCGCATGGGACATGTTTGTGAACGGGTTGTGGAACTGGAAACGGTGGACATACCCGGCGACACCTAAGCTTCCCGCTAAGCCTTGGCATCGCGATGGGGATGTGTTTGTGACCGCGTTGCCTAAAACGCTTCACCCTGCATCGGATCTGGCGATCGAACATTTGTTGCAGACAGATAGGACCGCGGCGGGTATCACGGTGTTTACCGGGAGTACCGTGCCGACTAGCAACGGTCTTGTTAACGGTTACCCGCTGAATCTGGTCGCTGCGACAGATGCACGCTTCTGGGTGTCGCATGAGTTTGGTGCAGCGAAGATTTGGATTAGCACCGGGTGGTCTTCGCCGTACGGGAAAACGGTCCGGTACAACCCTCGGATGATGATTCAAGGCAACCCGATGCAGGATTACTCGGATCATAAACTTCATATTTTTGACGCGACGGCTTTGACAATCACGGAATGCGGCGAGTTTTATGATCGTGGTAACAACTGTTTGCAGGCACGCAAAGTGACGCAGCATTCGCTTCTTGATGATTCGTCTGCTGCGGTTGGTTGTTCTGTCGCGGGTGTTTCGCTCGCTGAGCACACATTACGCTACGACGACCTTGTAGTGCGAGGGTGGGTGCAGAGGGCGAGTATGGGTGTCGCGGCTGCGTCACCGGAGTATGTGTGGCCTGCTACAAACTCTGATGGTAGTTCTGCTGCTTTGGATGCCCCGCCGATGGGTTCAATTCTGAGACTTAAAGAGTCTGCACGGACAAGGATGACCGTGCAGGGTTTTGGCCGGGGATCGAATCCTCAAGCAAATTCTGTTATGGACTGCTACAGCGGACCGGGCATTATGATTGTTGATTCAGGGTCGCGAAACTCGACAATGTTGGAACCTGATAACCGGTGGGATCAAACAGATTTGGGTGCGCTAAAAAAGTTGACAATCAAAGACTTTGATCTCTGGGTTATGTGACTTCCATGCCTATCCGCCGTTGTTCATCTTCTCTGCTGCCAGTGTCAACAGGGCGCCTGACGAACTGAACTTCACTTCGCTTAACGCGTAGTCGCCTGCTATGCACGCTATGGCACCGTCGTACGCTTCTTCAAGCCCTTGGGTGACGGTTTCTAACGGAACGTCAGAATAGGAGTTTAACGCGACTCTGATTTGGTCTGCGAGAGTTGTGCAAGCGTCACGGATAATGGTTGTGTTTTCGCTCTCCATCGCTAAACCAGCGACAGTTGATGTCTCTGACAGTGCGGTCATGTCGTCATCGAACGCCGGGTTTTGTGCGACAAACTCTTTCATATTTGACGCGGTCGGTGTGTCTTCAGCCACGATTATCGACACGCAAACCGTGGCCGCTAACAAAACCATTGCAACCACAAACATTTTTTTCATACCGTTCTCCTCCGCTAGTTGTGTCTTACCAGCATGACAGAAGGTGTGGACTCAAAAGTTGCCCCGAGGTCGTCTAAAGGAAAGGAAAGGGGCAACGACCCCGAGGGCTGGTTCAACAACCGGTATGAGGGTTGGAACGTTCCCACACAATAGACTGTTTAACAGAGTCGAACAACAAACCCGCACTAACCCTACGACCCCACTGTAACCAACCACAAGCCCCCAAAACGCCGCGCATCGCACAAAGCGGACATAACCCCCACAAAGACGCCCAGAACCCCACCAGCGGCCACACAGACAACCTGGAAGCAAAACACGGCCAAGACGAACACCAGCGGAACACAAATTACTTCACGTTACCTGCCGGATACCCTTAGCAACACTCATCAAAGCAGTCGCCCGAGTCTGCACAGCCCGAATATGCCGATCAATAGACTTCTCACGAGCCTCAAAAATTTTGTACAACCGATACAAATCATCACCGATAGCAGAACCGGGATCAGACGGATCAACACGCGCACACTTCGCACGAGCCTCACGAATATCAGCCGCCTCCTTATCACCCCGATCAGCAATAGCGACAAGAACCCTATCCCGATGACCCTTCCAATCAGCCTCCGCAACCGCAGCCTGCTCAGCAGCATCATAATGCTGCTCAACAAGACCCGACAACTCATCATCAACCTGCATAATACGACGCTCAACCTCACCCAACGACGGAAGATCAACCGGAACCGGAACAGAAACAGAACGCGCACGCCTATCAACATGCCTAGCCGGACGTGCAGTACGAGGATCATAAAATTCGCTCATACAACCAGCATACAGAAACAAACAGACACCAAAAAACCGTAAAACCACCCCCAAAAACCCCAAAACCATGCTAAAATTACACTCCAACAATCAAAACACCCAACCAAAACACAAAAACAACCCCAACCCAACAAAACCCAAAAACCGGCCCCCACAAAACCCCAACCCACAACAACACACCACACACACCACCCAAAAGACAAAACCCCAACCAACAACCAACAACCAAGAAACAAAACAACATGCACAACCCCCCACAACCCCAACAAACAACACAAAACACAGGAGGAAGACCAACCAAATTCACAACCGAACGCTGCAACAAAATCATCAACGCACTCCAAGCAGGCAACTACAGAGAAGTCGCATGCAGACACGCAGGCATCAGCAACCAAACACTACGCAACTGGATCAAACAATCCCAAAACCCAACAGCCCCACCCGAGTATTTGCTGTTCGTGGAGGCTATGGAAAAAGCTGAGGCTGATGCTGAGGTGGCTGATATTGCGCTTATTCGGGGGGCTGCGGGTGGTGGGCAGTGGCAGGCGGCTGCTTGGATTAGGGAGCGGAAGAATCCTGAGAGGTGGGGTAGGCGTGATGCTTCTAAGGTTGAGGTGTCTGGTGTTGGGGGTGGGCCGGTGGATTTGAGGGTTGCTTTGGGGGTGGATTCTTCGTCGATTGTGGGGTTGGCGTTGTTGTTGGAGGGTCGTAGGGGTGTTGGGGGTGGTTTGGTGGAGTTGGAGTAGGGTTTGTTGTTTGGTTTTGGGGTGTTTTGGGGTGGTTTTGGGGTGGTTGGTTTTGGAAACCTGTGTGGTTGTTGGGGGAAGTGGGTGTTGGTCATGGGCGGGTAAGCGTCTTTTGGGGTTTCTTGTTTGTTATTGTATTGGTTGGTGTGGACGGGTTTGTGGGTTTGGGGGGTATTCTGGTGTGATGAGTGGGAGCGCTGAGGATCTAGATCGTTTGGTGGAGTTTGCGGGCGATGGCCCGTGGGCGGGGGCTGGTGTTGTGATTGTGTTGGGGTCTCAACCTGACGCAAATGCTCCGCATGGCATAAACGACGAGGATGAGATGTTATGAGTCGCACGACTTCGGAGTTGCGTCGACTGTGGTCTCCGCCTTGTGTGGGGCCGTTTGCTAGGGTTCCGTTGAATGGTGGTTCTTTTATCACGGTTCGGGCTTCTACTGTTGAGGCTTGGCTTGCTTTGAACGAGGTGTTGGTTAGGTGGGCGTATGAGGCAACTCCGCCTGATGTGGGCGCGTATAATTGTCGGACAATCACGGGTGGGACGGGTTATTCGTTGCATGCTTATGGTATTGCTGCGGATATTAATTGGGGGGCGAATCCGTATGGGCCGACGCTGGTGACTGATATGCCGTCGGGTATGATTGACGA